>Ga0209480_10001111_pt1 | contig 20028 bp, 11 predicted proteins | sample JI61114C2DNA_FD_187501 | JGI IMG/M metagenome (GOLD analysis project Ga0209480, IMG submission 187501) | Wastewater effluent complex algal communities from Wisconsin, to seasonally profile nutrient transformation and Carbon sequestration -... | ecosystem: Engineered > WWTP > Effluent > Algae... | reverse complement strand
ACGCAGCCGCTTTTGAGGGGCAGATGCGCGACGCAGTGGGTCAGTGCCTCCAGCCCGCCGGCCGAGGCGCCGAGCCCGACCCAGAAGTTGGGCGAGGCAGGCTCATTTGTGATGCCGGCTAGTATTTCCTCATCAATATTGTCCATATTGACACTCCCTTATCGTTTTACCGGTCACAGATTGGGTGCTGGGCTGTGTGCAGCTTACATCGTCAGTCGCGCCACGAAAGAGCGGGTTTACCCAGACTTTTCACGCCTGGCCGGGCTGGCGACAAACAGGAAAAGATCGGCCAGGTTGCGTGCCCCCAGCTTGTGCATGGCCTTGGCGCGATGCTGTTCGACAGTCTTGATGCTGATGTCAAGCTGGCTGGCGACCCGCTTGTTCGGCAGGCCGGCCAGAATGCCGTCGAGCACTTCGCGCTCGCGGGGCGTCAGGTCGGCCAGCCGGGTGTCGACATTCAGCTGCTTGCGCGCCTCCAGCTTGCGTTCCTGGCACAGCGCGATGGCTTTTTCCACCCGCTCAAGCAGGACTTGCTCGTTGAAAGGCTTTTGCATGAAATCGACCGCGCCCTTGCGCATGGCCTCGACCGCCAGCGGGATGTCGCCATGCCCCGAAATGAAGATGATCGGCAGATGCGGCGCCTTGTCCTTGAGTATTTCCTGCAGCACGGTGCCGCTGATTCCCGGCATCCGGACATCCAGAATCAGGCATTCGCAGTGGGGCAGGGTCGGCGAATCGAGAAAACTTCGGCAATCGGCGAAAGCGGTACACTTCAGTCCGAGCATGTCGAGCAACAGACAGATCGATTCGCGGACCATCGCGTCGTCATCAATGACGCAGACCAGAGAGCGGGTTTCAGTCAGCATGTGTTTCTTCAGGCAGGATGGGCAGCGTGAAACAGAAAGTGGTTCCACCATTCGGCGTTGGCAGGGCCCAGATATGGCCGCGATGATTTTCGATTATTGAGCGGCAGATTGAAAGCCCCATGCCCAAACCATCCTCCTTGCTCGAGTAGAAGGTCTCCCAATGACCGTTTTGCATGCTTTCCGGCAGGCCGCAACCGTGGTCGACCACCTCGATGCGCAACATCTGCTCGGCATCGACCGCGGCCCGGATGATCAAGCGGCGAGCGCCGGCCGAATCTTTCATCGCTTCCAGTCCGTTGCGAACCAGATTGAGCAAAAGCTGTTCAACCTGCACCTGATCGGCCATCACTTGCGGCAGCGGCGCGGTGATTTCCAGGCTCAGTGCGGCATCAAAGGATTTCGCCTGCAGCTCGGCGAGGGGCAGCAGGCTGCTGATCAGGCGGTCGATCGAGAGCGGCCGCAGGGTGGTCTTGCCCTTTTTGACGAAGCTGCGGATTTGATGGGTAATCTGGCCGGCCCGCATGGCTTGCTCGGCGATGGTTTGCAGCAGCCCGGAGAGCTCGTTTTCAGGCCATTTGGCCTTGAGTTTGTGCAGCGCGACCGCCGAAAAATTGCAGATTGCAGTCAGCGGCTGGTTGATTTCGTGGGCCAGGGCCGAGGCAATTTCACCCATGCTGACCAGGCGGGCGGTGTGCAGGATTTGCTCGTTGCGCGTCCGCTCGTGATCCGCCTGCTGCTTTTCCTCTTCAACGTCACGGACGCTGCCGACAATCCGCATGGCGCGGCCTTGCATGTTCCAGTCCATCACCTTGCCGCGCAAAAACAGCCAGCGGTAGTCGCCGTTGCGGCAACGGACGCGCAACTGATGTTCGATCAGCGTGCTGTTTCCTTTCATCAGCGAAATCAGCGCCTGCTCCAGCGCTTGCGTGTCTTCCGGGTGAACTTTGCCGATCCAGGCAGCCAGGTTTTCCTGGCCGGAGCCGTAGGTCAGACCCAGGGCCTCGCGAAAATCATCGGAGACCACCAGTTCGGCGCTTTCCAGATTCCAGTCCCAGAGGCCGTCGCCCTGTCCTTCCAGGGCAAAACGCCAGCGCTCCTCGCTGGCTTTCAGGCGCTCAAGCAAGGCGCGTTCTTCGGTGATGTCGCGCACCGCCACCAGGGTTTGCGTCCCGTCATTGTCTTTTTGGCGGGAGAGCTGGATGTCGGCCAGAAAGCGGCTGCCATCGAGGCGCCGGTGCCATTGCGCCGGTAAAAAGCTCTGCCGCGACAGGTAGTAACGCGGCGCCTGCTGGTCGTCATCAAGCAATCGGCTGATGTGCTGCTCCATCAGATCGGACATTTCGCAGGCGTAACGTTCCAGTGCCGCAGTATTGGCTTCGACGATGATGCCCCGGCTGTTCAGCAGGTAGAGCGGGTAAGGCGCGGCTTTGAACAAGGCCTGGTAGCGCTGGCCGTCGCTTTTGTCCTGGCGTTCGCGGCGGAACAATTCCGAGACGTCGCGGATGGCGATAAAGGCGTAGTCGTCGGGCTCCCGGCCGGCCCAGCGCAAGGACATTTCAACCGGAAAATGCCGGCCGTCGGAGCGCCGGTGGTAGCGCAACGGCACATGTTCGCGGCGTTCGGAAAAAATCGCCACGACGCTCTTGGTTTCAGTCGCCAGATCGGGGTAACGCATATCCATCAAGACGTGCCGGGGGTAGCCGTAAAGCGTACAGGCGTTGCTGTTGGCCGCCAGCAGGCGGCCGCTGTTGCGGTGCACGACGATGACCGCTTCGCTCACCACTTCCAGCAGGTGCGTCAGGTTTTCCGGCGTCGGGGCGAGCTGGCTGTGGGCACTCAAGGCGGCGCAATCAGATGTTTTCATCGGCCAGCAACAGGTGGTAGCCGGTGATGTCGGTCATTAATGTGCCAACGGCGAACAGCGTGCCGTGCTCGTCAACCAGCGGGAAATGCACGACCAGGAAGTTATGCCGACCGCTCGGCAGATCGAGTTGCTGGTCATCCTGAATCGGGGCGTTTTGGCGCATCACTTCAATGTCGCGTTCGCGCAAGCGCTGACCAACGGCGGGCGGGAAAATCTGGATGTCGGTCTTGCCGACAATCTGGACCGGCGCGCCATCGGCGTAGGCATCCACCAGCGCCTGAAAGCGCGGGTTGCAGAACTCGTAACGCCCTGCGGTGTCTTTGACCGCCATGCTGATCGCCGCGTGGTCCATGAATGCGGCGAGCCGTTGCTGGCTTTCGCGGGTCAGGCGCTGGGCGTTGATCAGGGCGCTTTCGTCGGTCAGGCTCATGACGCAACCATGTGATTCGCCGGGACGGGTTTGCCGTGGCACGCCGCGCAGGACAAAGTGGCGGCCGTTGTACTCGACGGTTTGCTCCACCGGGCGGCGCTCGCGAATAACCTCTTCGATCATGCCGACGACCAGATTGAGCGGGTGGCCGGCAAATACATCGCGCACGCTGTGGCCGATCCGGCCGTAATTGAGGTCGAGCAGACGAGAGGCGGTTTCGTTGAAACGCAGCACCCGGAACTGGTCGCTGACCACCAGAATGGCGCTGTCCAGACTGTTCTGGATGCTTTCCAGATCGGTGTTGGTTTCGGCCAGCTCGGCAGTTTTTACCTGTAATTCCTCGTTGACCGTAGTCAGTTCCTCGTTGGTCGATTGCAACTCTTCGTTGGAGGCCTGCAGCTCTTCATTCGAGGCTTGCAGCTCCTCGTTTGCCGCCTGCAACTCTTCGTTCAGCGCCTGGGTTTCCTCGTTGGCGGTTTCAAGTTCTTCGATGACGGTTTGCAGGTGTTCGCGGGTGGCGACGAGTTCTTCCTCGATTTCCTGGCTGGGCAGGCCACTGGGGCGAATCGCGTTGGTGGCCTCGCTGACTTTTGTCTCGGAGACGGGTTCAAAGCTGACGATGGCCGCCAGTTCACCGTACTCGCCGGGCACCGGATGAATGACCAGACGGATCGGCAGGTCTTCATGTTCGCCGGCATGGATGCGACCACTCACCGAGGCGCGTTTGTGCTGCATCTGGTGTACCAGCGTCTGCACCTCGGTGCGCCACGGTCGACCGATTAAATTGAGCAAATTGAAGTCCAGCCGGCCGGCCGGAATTTTGAGGTAACGGCTGACATCGCCGAAGACATGCAGCACATCGAGCTGGTTGTTGACCATGACGCTGGGCGGCACGTAAGCGCCAAACGCCGCTTCGGCAAAACGCTCTTCCACCGTGCGCTGGCGCCGCAGGGGGGCGCGGCTGATGCTTGAAGTCTCCAGCCCGATCGGGACAAAGGACGGGTTGCCGGTGGTCAGTTCCTTGCGACGGAAAAGCTTCTGGTCGCGCTCCACGGCATCGAACAGGCTTTCGCGCTGATAGATGCTCTCGGATTTGCCGAGGAACAGCAGGCCGCTTTGGGCCAGCGCGTAGTGGAAGGTGTCGAGCACCTTTTCCTGCAGCTGGTTCTGGAAATAGATCAACAGATTGCGGCAGCTGATCAGGTCGAGGCGCAGGAAAGGCGGGTCTTGCAGGACGTTTTGCCGGGCGAAAACCACGGCCTCGCGCAGCGGCTTGATCACTTCGTAAGCGTCGCCCTGCGGGTGGAAATAGCGACTGATCAAGGTCGGCGAAAGAACGCTCAGGCTGGATTCCGAATACAGGCCGCGGCGGGCGTTGGCCATCGCCGGCAGATCGAGGTCGGTGGCAAAAATCTGGATCTTGGTGCCGTGCCGCCGGTCGCCGAGAATTTCGAAGAGCAGGATGGCAATTGAATATGCCTCTTCGCCGGTGGCGCAACCAGGTACCCAGATGCGGATTTCCTCACCCGGTGGCTTGTGCGCCAACCGTTCTTCGAGCGTTGCCTTGAGCGTTTCAAAGGCTGCCGGGTCGCGGAAGAATGCCGTGACCGAGATCAGGATTTCCTTGCAAAGCTGGTTGTATTCCTCGGGGTTTTTCTCGGCGAGGTTGAGGTATTCGTCAATGTCATTGACCCGGTTGGCTGCCATTCGGCGCAGGATACGGCGCCAGACGGTGGCTTCCTTGTAGCCGGAGAAATCAACCTGGGTATGACGCTGCACCTTGTAAAGCAGGGACTTCAGCGTGGTCGGGCTGGCCGCCGGCTGTTCGGTATGCAAGACAACGGCGCCCTGGCTTTTGACGATCATGCTGACTTCACGCGCGATCTCGCTCGGCGAAAGCACCCAGTCGGCGCAGCCGGTGTCGATGGTCGACTGCGGCATGCCGGAGTATTTGGCCGAGAGCGGATCCTGGGAAAACACCAGGCCGCCGCCCGCCTTGATCGCCCGCGCCCCGGCGGCGCCATCGCTGCCCGTGCCGGAGAGAACAATCGCGATCGCATCCTCGCCGCGGGTTTCCGCCAGCGAATGAAAAAACGTATTGACCGAAGGTTTTGGCAGCACCTCAATGCCCGGTTCGACCAGCTTGAAGCGCTCATTGTCGAGAATGAGGTTGCGATTCGGCGGCGTGATGTAAATGTGGTTGGGCAGCGGTACGCTGTTGTCTTCAATCTCGCGGACTTCGAGGTCGGTGGCGCGAGCGAGGAGTTGCACCATCATGCTGCGATAGTTCGGCGAGAGATGCTGCAGCACGACAAACGGCACATTCAGGTCAGTCGGCAGGCTGGAAACGAAGGCGGTGAGCGCCTCAAGACCACCCGCCGAGGCACCGATGGCGACGATGAAACGACGTTCGTTCGGCGATGCCAGTTCGGCATCTTCAGTCAGTATTTCCGGCTGATCGGCTGGCGAAACAGATTCTTTTTTTTTTGCTGACGCCTTCGGGGGCGGTGTTTTTCGCTGTTTTTTTCATCCCTGACTCTCTGGTCGTAATGCGCTACAAAAATTGGCGGCAAACTATAAGGCAAGGCAAAATGCCTGCATATCCGGGGAAGTACTGCTTAATTACGGCAATTCGAGGCATTTGATAGGTATTTGTCCCCGCTGTTCCCGTTGGACGGGCTTGTTCGAGAAATTTAATGATTTTTGCTAGAGCGGGGAATTTTGCTCGGCGAATTTGTGCGCTTCAGTCTTTTATAGGTGGAATCAATGCTGCAAAAGCTGTCTTCATTTGCTGGAGTTCCCGGCCCGGTCGTCGTCATCGTCATTGATGGCTATGGCATTCCCAAATCCGATGTCGGCAGCGCCATTGCCGCGGCGCGCAAGCCGACGCTGGACCGCTTGTTTGCCGATTATCCGAACATCAAATTGCGCGCCCACGGCACCGCCGTCGGCATGCCTTCCGATGACGACATGGGGAATTCCGAGGTTGGCCACAACGCCATCGGCGCCGGGCAGGTCTATAGCCAGGGCGCGGCGCTGGTTGCCGACGCGATTGCTTCCGGCGCCATCTGGCAGGGCGAGGCGTGGCAGCAGATCGTGGCCGGGGCGAAAGCCGGTCGCGGCGTGGTGCATTTCATCGGCCTGTTTTCCGATGGCAACGTCCATAGCCACATTGATCATCTGCAGGCGATGGTTGTTCAGGCCAAGGCTGAAGGCGTCAAGACGGTACGCATTCACGCCTTGCTGGATGGCCGCGATGTGCCGGAAACCAGTGCGCTGGAGTATGTCGTGCCCTTCGAGGCGTTTCTGGCCGAGATCAGCAGTAACGGTTTCGATGCCCGCATCGCTTCCGGTGGCGGTCGTCAGAACATCACGATGGATCGCTACGATGCCAACTGGGCGATGGTCGACAAAGGCTGGAAAATCCATGTGCTGGGCGAAGGTCAGCAGTTCGCCAACGCCACTGCTGCGGTCAACGGCCTGCGCGAGCAAAATCCGGGCACGATCGATCAGGATCTGCCGCCTTTTGTGATCGGTGAAAATGGCCGGCCGATCGGCAGCATCGAGGATGGCGATTCGGTGGTCTTCTTCAACTTCCGTGGCGACCGGGCAATTGAAATTACCCGCGCTTTCGAGGAGGCTGGTTTCGACAAGTTCGACCGTGTCCGCGTGCCGAAAGTCACCTACGCCGGCATGCTGCAATACGACGGCGACCTGCAATTGCCGAAGCGCTTCCTGGTCGCGCCGCCGGCGATCAAGGACACCATGGGCGAGTGGTTCAGCAAGGCGGGCGTCACCCAGTTTGCCTGTTCCGAAACGCAGAAATTCGGCCACGTTACCTATTTCTGGAACGGCAACCGCTCCGGCAAGTTCGAGGGCGAGACTTATCAGGAAGTGCCGAGCGATGTCGTGCCTTTCGAGCAGCGGCCGTGGATGAAGGCAGCGGAAATCGCCGATGCGATGATCGCGGCGTTGAAAAGCGGCCAGTACAAGACGCTGCGTTGCAATTTCGCCAATGGCGACATGGTCGGCCATACCGGCAATTTCCGTGCCGCGACAATGTCGGTCGAGGCGGTCGATCTGCAACTGGCGCGGATTCTGCCGGTGATCGACGCGATGGGCGGCGTCGCGCTGATTACCGCCGACCACGGCAATGCCGATGAAATGTACGAAGTCGACAAGAAAACCAAACAGCCGGCGCAGCATCCGGATGGTTCGTTCAAGGCGAAGACGGCGCACACGCTGAATCCCGTGCCGCTGATCCTTTACGACAACGTGAGCGGCGGCAAACTGGGCTTGCAGCAGACCGAAAAAGCAGGGCTGTCGAATATTGCTGCCACGGTCGCCAACCTGATCGGGCTGGAAAAGCACGCGAAGTGGGACGAAAGCCTGCTCGACATCAAATAGGCCCTACAGCAGTTAACAAACGGGTGCCTGGCGCTAGCGAGGCACCCGTTTTCGTTGACTGTTCGGTTTTATCGAACTGTTAGGGGTGTCGTTCCGGGCGCTATCGCTGACGCCGGGCTCTAAAATAGCCCCCTATATTTTTTGACTGCGCCAACGACCATGCTCGAAATTCTGCTATCCCCCGAAATCTGGATCGCCTTCCTGACGCTGACCGCGCTGGAACTGGTGCTCGGTATCGACAACATCATTTTCATCTCCATCCTGGTCGACAAACTGCCGAAGGAAAAACAGGAACTGGCGCGCCGCATCGGCCTGTTCCTCGCCATGTTCATGCGTATCGGCCTGCTGCTGGTCTTGTCGTGGATCGTTGGCCTGACCGAGCCGGTCGTGACCCTGTTCGGTACCGGCATCTCCGGGCGCGACCTGATCCTGATTGCCGGCGGCCTCTTCCTGATCTGGAAAAGTACTGGCGAAGTGCACCAGTTGCTGGAAGGCGAGGAGGGGTCCGAATCGCACAAGGTGGCCTCCAGTTTTGCCGGCGTGATTGGCCAGATCATCGTCATCGACCTGGTGTTTTCGCTGGATTCGATCATTACCGCGGTCGGCATGGTTAGCCAGGTGGGCGTGATGATTGCCGCGGTGGTTGCCTCGGTCGGCCTGATGATGCTGTTCGCCCGCTCGATCGGTGAATTCGTCTCGAATCACCCGACGATCAAGATGCTGGCCCTTTCCTTCCTGGTCGTCGTTGGCGTCGTGCTGATTGCCGACGGCTTTGGTCACCACGTGCCGAAGGGTTACATCTACTTCGCGATGGCTTTCTCGGTTGGCGTCGAAATGCTCAACATCCGGATGCGCAAGACAGTGGTCAAGCCGGTCGATCTGCGCGAGCCTTACGTTCGCGAGGAAAAGTCGTCCTGAGTGGTGGCTTCTGATCGGTCATGGCTGCCAAGCGGCCGGCTTTGACGCGATGCGGGAACGCCATTAATTCGTGCTGGCCAGTTTGTCCGCCCATTGGCGCCGGTAATGCACCGGCGCCATTCCCGTCCATTCAACAAACGCCCGATAAAAGGCCGAGGTGTCGGCATAGCCGAGGTCGGCGGCAACGTCGGCGATTGAATCCTTCGTTTTCGTCAGGCGGGCCAGCGCCATATCGCGGCGCAGCGCATCCTTGATGCCGCGAAAGCTTGATCCTTCATCCTCCAGGCGGCGATGGATGGTGCGCGGCGAGAGGTGCAGGCGGCCGGCGATGTCGTCGAGGCTGAGCGTTGCTGGTAACGCGGCGCGCAGCAGGTCGCGGATGCGGATGACCATTTCGCGGTCGCGCCGATAGAGTGTCGTGATCTTGCCCGGCGCGCCGTTGAGAAAGGCGGTGAGGGCGGCTTCGTCGCGGCGGATCGGCAGGTCAAGCAGGTTGGCGTTGAAGCTGGCGACCAGCGTACCGACGCCGCTGGCCAGCGTCGGGGCAAATCGCGAATCTTCGGTAAAGATCAGGGCGTAGTCGTCGGCGTGTTCCGGGCGCTGATAGGGAAAAATCACGCTATCCAGTGCCAGGCCGCGCCCGGCCAGCCAACAACTCAGGCCGTGCAGCAAACGCAGCAGCCACTCGAAGGCGAAGACGCGGCCGGGGTCGTTCACGCCTCCGCCGTTATGTCCCACAGGGACGGTATCCCTTGGGACAAAGGCGAGGTCGGGATGGGTGAGCGTGATTGACCCATCTCCACTCCGGTTCTCCGCTTTCTCCAAGGGAACCCGCCCCTCTGGGCCATGAAGGGAAGGGAGAGCGTTACCGAGTGGTCGGCGTTCCGTAATCAGCAGTTCGGCCCGGCTTTGCGAGCGGCGCACACTGACCGCCAGATCGGGCAACACGATGCGGAGAAAGCGGCTGGCACGTTGCAAGGCTTCATCCAGCGTGGCGGCACTCAGACAGCCGCGGCAGAGGAATTCGAAACTGCCAAGGCGCATCGGTTGGGCGAAGAGACCGAAACCTTCATCGTCCAGTTCGTGATTGATCCTATTGTAAAGCGCGGCGTAGCGCTCGATCGGCACCCGGTTGGCGGTGTCTGCAAGATTAATCTCGGTGGCGGCCAGCAGCGGTGCCGGGTCGATCTGCCGGCGATCCAGACCGGCTAGCATGCCGGTGACAAAACCCATGGCAACAGTGGTTTGCGTTGTGGGTGTGGACTGATGGATGCTGCGCTGCCGCATTTTTGCTCGTTTTTCAAGGTTGACCGCAGCACTCTATCACCTTGGCGGAATTTGCATGATTGTCGTCTATCACGACAATGGCCTGCCGTTTAAAGGGCCTTAAGATGGCTGCTTCCGAAAACTAGACAAAGAGACAGCCGCGATGACCGATCTTTCAGTTGCCAAGAAACTCATGCCCTACAAGCCGAAGAACAAGCTGCGTTTCATCACGGCGGCATCGCTGTTTGATGGCCACGACGCCTCGATCAACATCATGCGGCGGATCATGCAGGCGACTGGTGCCGAGGTCATTCACCTGGGCCACAACCGCTCGGTGCAGGAAATCGTCAACGCGGCGCTGCAGGAAGATGTGCAGGGCATCGCGATTACGTCCTACCAGGGCGGCCACGTCGAATTTTTCAAATACATGATGGATTTGCTGAAAGCCAATGGCGGTAGCGAGATCAAGGTGTTCGGCGGTGGCGGCGGGGTGATCGTCCCGTCGGAAATCAAGGAACTGCACGAATACGGCGTGACCCGCATTTACGCCCCGGAAGACGGCGTGAAAATGGGCCTGCAGGGGATGATCAACGACCTTGTTCAGCAATCGGATTTCGATGTCGGCGCTTCGGGCGTTCTAGCCAGCGAACAAGTATTAGCCGGCCTTCAGGCGGGCGACAAGCGTTTGCTGGCGCGCGTTATTACCTTGCTTGAAAACGGCGCTGCGCCGGGTTTGAAGGAGCCGCTGCTCAAGGCTGCTGCTGCGCTGACTGTGCCGGTGCTCGGCATTACCGGAACCGGTGGCGCCGGCAAATCGTCATTGACCGACGAACTGGTGCGCCGCTTCCGCCTCGACCAGAACGATGCCGTGAAAATCGGCCTGATCTCGATCGACCCGTCGCGCAAACGCACCGGCGGTGCCCTGCTTGGCGACCGTATCCGGATGAATGCCATCGAGCATCCGAACATCTTCATGCGCTCGCTGGCCACTCGCGATACCGGTTCCGAAGTTTCTGCTGCGCTGCCGGAAGTGATCGCTGCCTGCAAGCTGGCCGGTTTCGATCTGGTGATTGTCGAAACTTCCGGCATCGGCCAGGGCAATGCCGCCATCGTGCCGTTTGTCGATGTTTCGATGTACGTGATGACCCCCGAATTCGGCGCCGCTTCGCAGCTCGAAAAGATCGACATGCTCGACTTTGCCGATTTCGTCGCCATCAACAAGTTCGACCGCAAAGGTGCCGAAGATGCGCTGCGCGATGTGCGCAAGCAGTACCAGCGCAACCGTGAATTGTTCGCCCAGCCTTCGGATGAAATGCCGGTCTTCGGCACCCAAGCCGCTCGTTTCAACGACGATGGCGTGACCGCGCTTTATCAGGCGCTGGCGCCTGCCCTGGCTGAAAAAGGCCTCAAGCTCAAGGCCGGCAAGCTGCCTGTCGTCAGCGTCAAACAGTCCTCCAGCCAGCGCGCTATCGTGCCGGCCCAGCGCATTCGCTATCTGGCTGAAATTGCCGAAAGCGTCCGCGCCTACCACGCCCATACCGCTGGGCAGGTGAAGATTGCCCGCGAGCGCCAGTCGCTGCGTATTTCTGCAGAGCTTTTCAAGGCTTGCGACAAGTCGACCGCAGACTTCAGCGAAATGCTGACCTGGAAGGACGGCCAGCTCGACCCGAAAGCCCGCAAGCTGCTCGATATGTGGCCGGCCACGGTGGAGGCCTATTCCGGCGACGAATACGTCGTCAAAATCCGCGACAAGGAAATCCGTACCCGTCTGGTCAGCGAATCCTTGTCCGGCACCAAAATCCGCAAGGTCATCCTGCCCAAGTTCGGCGATGACGGCGAGACGCTGCGCTTCCTGATGAAGGAAAACGTCCCCGGTTCCTTCCCCTTTACCGCCGGCGTCTTTGCCTTCAAGCGCGAGGGCGAGGACCCGACCCGGATGTTTGCCGGTGAAGGCGATGCCTTCCGCACCAACCGTCGCTTCAAGCGCGTTTCCGAAGGCATGCCGGCCAAGCGCCTCTCCACCGCCTTCGACTCCGTGACGCTGTACGGCTGCGACCCGGACGAGCGGCCGGACATCTACGGCAAGATCGGCAACTCCGGCGTCTCGATTGCCACGGTCGACGACATGAAAGTGGTCTACGACGGCTTCGATCTCTGTTCGCCGACGACCAGCGTTTCCATGACCATCAACGGCCCGGCACCGATCATTCTGGCCTGCTACTTCAATACCGCCATCGACGAGCAGATCGCCAAGTTCAAGGCCGACAACGGCCGTGAGCCGACTGAAGACGAAGCCCAGAAGATTCGTGAATGGACGCTGTCCTCGATCCGGGGCACCGTCCAGGCCGATATCCTGAAAGAGGATCAGGGCCAGAACACCTGCATTTTCTCGACCGAATTTGCCCTGAAGATGATGGGCGACATTCAGGAATATTTCGTCCATCACAAGATCCAGAATTTCTACTCGGTATCGATTTCCGGCTATCACATCGCCGAAGCCGGCGCCAACCCGATCAGCCAGCTCGCCTTCACGCTGTCCAATGGCTTCACCTACGTTGAAAGCTACCTGGCGCGCGGCATGCAGATCGACGATTTCGCGCCCAACCTGTCCTTCTTCTTCAGCAACGGCATGGACCCGGAATACTCGGTAATCGGCCGTGTCGCCCGCCGCATCTGGGCGGTGGCGATGAAGAACAAGTACGGCGCCAACGAGCGTTCGCAAAAACTGAAATATCACATCCAGACCTCCGGCCGCTCGCTACACGCCCAGGAAATGGACTTCAACGACATCCGCACGACGCTGCAGGCGCTGATCGCCATTTACGACAACTGCAACTCGCTGCACACCAACGCCTACGACGAGGCGATCACGACGCCGACCGAGGAATCGGTGCGCCGGGCGATGGCCATCCAGTTGATCATTAACCGCGAATGGGGTGTAGCGAAAAACGAGAACCCGAATCAGGGCGCCTTTGTCATCGACGAACTGACCGATCTGGTCGAGGAAGCCGTGCTCAAGGAATTCGAAGCGATTTCCAGCCGGGGCGGTGTGCTGGGCGCGATGGAAACCGGCTACCAGCGCGGCAAGATTCAGGAGGAGTCGATGTATTACGAGCACAAGAAACACGACGGCTCCTACCCGATCATCGGCGTCAATACCTTCCTCAACCCGAAAGGCATGGCGCAGCAGGAAATCGAGCTGGCCCGTTCGACCGAGGAAGAAAAGCAGGGGCAGATCAAGCGCCTGCGCGATTTTCAGGCAAAAAACGCGTCGACCGCACCCGCCATGCTGGAGAAATTGAAGCAGACGGTGATCGACAACGGCAACGTGTTTGCGGTGCTGGTCGATGCCGTCAGGTGCTGTTCGCTCGGCCAGATCAGCACGGCGCTTTACGAAGTCGGCGGCCAGTACCGGCGCAGTATGTAAGCAAAGGAATTTTTTCTCGCTCCGTCTGGTCTCTGTCCTTACCCGTAACGTAATGACCGAGCGCCAGACATGACCGAGTTTTTTCCTGATGCCCAACATCCCGACCTGCCAGGCGCGCCCCGGCAGTCGGGGTTCGAGCCGACGATGGCCGCCGCGCTGGCGCGCATCGACGCGATCCAGCCCAAGATCTATGCCCGCACGCGGAATCATCTCGATGGCGCCGTGACCCGTCTGTCGCCCTACCTTACGCACGGTTTCGTTCAGGTGCCGCAGGTGATCGACCGACTGTCTCAGCGCCAAACGCTGGCAGCGGAGGACAAGATCGTCTTCGAGCTGGCCTGGCGCGAATACTTTCAGCACCTTTGGCGGCATTGGGGCGAGGATATTTTCGTGGCGCGCCGTGCGCCGCCTGCGGCACATTACGCGCCGCACATGCCGCAGGATGTGTTGACCGGCGCGACCGGCGTACCCGTGATTGATCAGGCGGTGCGCACGCTCTACCGCACGGGTTATTTGCACAACCATGCCCGCATGTGGCTGGCCAGTTATCTGGTGCATCTGCGCAAGACCGACTGGAAGGCGGGGGCGCTGTGGATGTACCGCCACCTGCTTGATGGCGATCTGGCGTCGAATATGCTGTCATGGCAATGGGTCGCCGGCACGCTGATCGGCAAGCCCTATCTCTTCAACGCCGAGAACGTCGAGCGCTATGCGCCGCAATGGGCGAGCCGCGGCACCGTGCTCGATAGCGAATACGAGGCGCTCGATCACTTAGCCCGTTACGCCGGCGACTGCGGCCCGCACAGCTTGCGTGCAGAAATGCTCGATGAACCGCCGGCCGGCCCAACGCCTGATCCGGAAAACGGGCCGATGCGGCACGATGGCGGCGAGGTCTGGCTGATGCACCCGTGGGCGCTTGGAGAGGCGCCGCCGGGCCGGGTGATCGGCTGGATCGAACCGGGCTTCCATGCCCGTTTTGCCTGGAGCGAAGCGCGCTGGCAGTTTGTGCTTGGCCGAATGCGCGCCGTGTGCAAAGGCTTCGTCGTCGGCGACGCGACGGTGCTGCGTCAACAGTTCGGCACAGCACGGCTGATGACAATGCAGACTTACAACCCGGGCTATGCGGAGGCCATCGCCGAGGCCGGCATCGTGGCCGAGCCGGTGCCACGGCAGTTCGATGACCCACCGACTGCCCTGCCGTCCTTTTCGCGCTTCTGGCAGCGTGTGGTGCCGAAAGCCGAGGTGGGTAGATCCTGGCATCGCTAATTTCAGGATCGGTTCGCTCAGTCAGTTCAGTAGGGCGTTGTATGAAGTAGGCGGTTTGTAGCGCGCTGCATGTAGTGACTAAAGCCGGAAGGCGTACAGCGACCCAACGCCAAAAGCGTGGGCGTAAAACAGCGGCCGGGTCTTTTGCCCTGCAGCTTTCCATTTTTATCGAGTATTCAGTGACTTGTGAGGTAATTCACAGGCCGGTTTTACTTCCAACCATAAAATTTGCACATCGAATTATTTTTCTCGCTGATCGGTCATGGCAATCCAGCATCGCTTACGGGAAATTTCTAATCAGTCATCGAATTGGATTCCGCAGTGCTTGCAAAGCCTGGTTTGGAGTAACAACAATGAAAAAACTTTTGCCCATATTTGCCGCCGCCCTAATGCTTGCGCCTTTGGCCGCGAATGCCGGACCGCTGGAGTACAATTCGTCAATCCCGGCGTCCGGCTCGGTCAGCGGCTATCTGGATTTTGATGGCAGTGCCGATGGTGGTTACAAAGATGTCAAAGTCACCAATGCGCCGAGCTTTGGCTATAACGGTTCTGGTGGGCAGTTTCAAGGGTATTTTTCGACCGCTGCACTAACCGAAGTGAGTAATCCCAATAGCCAGTTTTTCCGTTTTTTCTGTATTGATCTCTTCCAATACGCGACGGACAAAGTCACCGCTTATACCGCCAGTTTTTACAACAACGACAAGCTGCGGAAGTTGTACGACATCGCTTATCCGAACAAGATGACTGGTGATTTCTTTAACGCGGCGACTTCGACCAAAACTAATTTCGGTCAGTTTGCCGATGGCGGTGGCGTCAGCCGTAGTGATTATTCTGCTGCCTTCCAGTTATCGGTCTGGGAATTGGCCTACGAGACCAGTGCTACGCACGACCTGGATTCCGGCACTTTCAAAGACAGTTTGGGCACGGGCAAGGCTCACCAGATTGCCGATAAGTGGTTGGCTCAGGTTGATGCTTATACGGGCACGGGTTACCAACACTGGCAGCTTTATCGCTTTGATAGCACGGCAAACCAGGACTTCGTGGCGGCGAGTTACGTTTCCGAACCCGGTTCATTGGCGTTGCTTGGTGGCGGCCTGTTCGGGATGATGGGTTTACGCCGCCGCACCCAGGGCAAGTAAGCTTTTATCATGGGGCCTAGCCGCTCCGCAGAGCGGTGTTTTGAAACCCCGTTTGCTTCGGCACTCTTTTTTTCGGATTGACCGTAGCAGGCCTTGGTGACGGCGCCTTAGCGGATATCCGGAGGCGTTTATTCTGTAACTCGACGAGACAGTTTCTGCCATTCATCATGCGGGAGAATGTTTGCGGTGGCCAGCGCCCAGAGCGCAAATTGTTCAGGTCTTGCAATGACTGCAACACCACCGAAGCCGGCATCTTTTAATGCCCTTTCGAGCGTGTCACGAGTGAACCCTGTCCGATGCGACATGCTGAAGTGACCTTGTGAGAGTGCTGCGCGGTGCCCGTATAGCATGTCGAGGGCGGCAATCGGACCTGCAGGTGAGATGTAGGCCGCCTCGGTCAAACGGTTTTCCGCGACCAGTGCACAGATCGATTGCAGATCAGGGCAGGTAATCACGATAAAGCCATCGTGATGCAGAACGCGCAAAAATTCACGCAAGGCGATCGGCACTTCTTGCGGATAAAGATGCTCAATATTGTGACTGGAATAAATGGCATCGACCGAGCCATGGGCGAGGCCCGAGATGTCCGTCATGCTGGCAAGCAGGTCGGGTTTGGCTGCCGGATCAATATCGAGACGGATTTCGTCCCAGTTCCCATCATTAAAGACCGGCAATGTATCACGTTGGCTTTGCGCGCCGCAGCCCACGTGGAGGAAGCGTTGACGTTTCACGGTTTTCTGCGTAACAGCCTGTTCAGGCTTCGCCACGGGCTGGGAAGTGCTCTGGGCAGTGGGCTCGGCTGCAACGCGAGAATAAGCGGCTTCCAGATCACGAGTAAAACGGCCCATGTCAAAAACCGGACTGGTCTTCTGCGCCGCTGCAAGTTTCAGCTTTATTGCATGCAGCCGCTCCGGTTGCGTGGCCAACTCAATGGCGCGCGCCACGTACTCTTCTGGCTGGCTGGTGACCATGTCGGGCAGCCCCAAGGCATGCAACAGGCTGCCGGCCATTCTTGAGGCGAACGAGAGCCCGCTCAGGGTGAGTAGCGGCAACCCTTGCCAGAGTGCGTCGTTGGCGGTGGTGCCGGCGTTGAAGGGGAAGGTATCGAGAAAAAGATCCGCTAATTGATATTGCGCTAGGTAGATCGGCGGGGCCACTCGTTCAGCAAAAATAAGGCGGCCCGGATCAATCCCATGCTGCTTGGCTGCAGCCAGCAAGTTGGCGCGCGCCCAAGGGTTGGCGGCCAATAACCAGAGCGTGCTGTCAGCGACCTGGTTCAAAATACGCATCCAGAGCGCAAAAATCTCAGGGGTTATTTTGTAATTGTTGTTGAAACAGCAAAACACCACGCCGATTTCTGGCAGCCCGTATTGGCTGCGCGTCAGGGGGGGGCAACGGCTCTTTTTCGGTCGGAGGGCTGGAAACAAAGCGGCAGGTGTAGCGGCTTTTCACTGTAGTGGCTGGCTTGCTCTGCGGGGATGACGAACTCATCAGCAATGATGTAATCCACTTCCGGGTGCCCGCTGGTGCCCGGGAAACCGAGGTAAGTGATCTGTACTGGTGCTGGTCGATAGGCTAGCAGATTAGGGCGAAAGCCAGCCGTCAAGCCTTGCAGGTCGATGAGAATATCGATTTCATCATTACGGATGCGGCGCGCGGCGGCTTGATCGTCCAGCGCATCGATTCTGACAAAATGATCCATGGCAGAAATTACGCGCTGACGAAGGCTCGAATTATCCTCTGGGCTCCAGCAATAGCCAAAAATCTCAAAACGCTGACGATTATGCTGCTCGAACAAGTCGACCATCAAAAAGGCGACCGGGTGCATGCAGAAGTCGCCCGAAAGATAGCCGATCCGCAGACGTTCATGCGCATAGTCGCCCGGTTCGGCCATTCGTGTCTGCGTCAGCTTTACTTTGGTTTCGATGAAACGGCGAGCGACAGAGTGCTGCTGCGCCGGGTCATCCGTCAGGGCTAATGACGAGAGTCCAGAAGCGGCCATCAGGGCCTGCTCGGGGTTGTTGCAATCGCCAGGCCAATCACCGAGCAAAGGCCAGGCACATTGTTTTTGGCGTAGATGCAGCCAATGTTGGATGACTTTAGGCTGTTCGCAATTCAGTTGCAGGCTTTGCTTCAGGTAAGCCTCAGCCTCCGGGAATTGGCGCTTGATTTCAAGCAAGCGCCCGAGACTATTCAATGTCAGTTTGTGAACATCGGGATCGGCGGTAAGGCAGGCCGGAGCTTCTGCAAGGATATCTTGCCAAACCTTGATTGCCGCATCCGGTTGCTTGAGTTTTTCCAGTGCAGTACCGAGATTAAAGCGGGCTGGCAAAAAGCTGTTTTGCATCGCGATCGCTTGTTGATAGGAATCAATAGCGAGTTGGAACTCTCCGGCATCGGCAAAAGTGACACCCAGATTGAACCAAACGGCGTAAGAAAGGGGCGATTGATGATGGGCAAGCCAGCGCTGGTAGAGTTCAACCACGAGCGCTGGGCTCGACCCTGCTTTGCGTATCCGTTCGACCGTATTGAGTAAATCTGTGACCGGCAAGCGACTTTGCTCGGCCAATATGAAAACGCCATAAAATTCATTCGGAATCGTCTGTGTTGTAGAAGAAAGTGCCATTTGTGGCTTTATCAAAAAATATCCGGATCGGGTATTGTCGCAGGCACCAGCAGCACTTCCGTGGTGGTGGCCGGATCAGCGCTTGATCCGCTGTGAGTCAAAGGCGTGATCGCCAGCCAGACATCGGCGAGTCGATGCGATTGCCCCTCGTTTGTCTGGTAGCTGGCAAGCAGCCCCACCATGTTGCCGTTATCATTGATTTCGACGTTCTGGGCGGTCAGCTCAAGTCGAGTGATGCTCAGCTCCGCCAGTGAGTACAATTCGCCCGGTGTGCTGTGGGCGTTGCTATCTGCATCAATCCAGATGCGCAAAGTATCGAAGAGTGAATCCTGCTTGTCGATGACACAGTCTGTATTGCTGTCGAGCGCCGCCAGGGCCGCAAAACCATCTAAAGCCCGAGCACCATCGAGCAGCTCTGTGGCCGAACCGAACAGTTCCTTGCCATCATCGATTTTTCCATTTTTATTGCGATCAAGCACGAGTAAGCCATCGCTCGGGTGAATCCAGCCTATCTCGCGCGGCATGCCCGTGGCCAATAGATCGAATATGACACCGCTGTCTGAGGGTAAAGTGCACAATCCATCGCCGTTAAGATCAAGCGCTAAAGGGGTTGCGAAGTTAAGTGCATTGAGTTGAGTGGTTGAAAATGCCGTCACTTGAGCCTGAGTAAAGCCACGGTGAGCGACGCAAGTCAGGGCGGCAATCTGTGCCGCGGTGATACCGGCTACATCTGCGGTCTCAATTGCGGCTATTTGAGCAGAGGAGAGCGCGGCGAAGGCTGCGGTGGTGATGGCACTAATTTGGGAAGAAGAAAACGCAGCAATCTCTGCGGCCGACAATTGGGGTGTCTGACTTGCACTTAGCGCCGATATTTTGGGTGTCGTGAGTGAGGGAATGTCTTCAGCAGCTAATCCCGCAATCGCTTTACTCGAAATGGCAGCAATTTGGCCAGCTGAGAGCGCAGCAAAATCATTACTGCCAAGCGCTTCAATTTGGGTTGATGAAAGTGCGGCGATTTGGGTGGTGGTCAGGGTAGCGACGGTGGTTGACGCCAAAGAAGCGATCTGGGCGCTAGTCAAGCCGGCGATGGTGGCCGGCGTCAGCACTGCAATCTTGTCAGAAAGCGCGGCAAACTGATCACCGGTCAAAGCAGCCAGCTGCGTACTCTTTAAGGCCAGCAGTTGTGTCGTCGTCAATGCGCCAATATCGGCGGCCTCGATGGCGATGATCTGGTTTGTGGTCAAGGCGGCCAGCGTGGCGGTTGCCAGCGCTGGCATCTGTGTCACGGCCAGGGCAAAGAGATCGGCGGTTTCAAGCGCTGGGGCCTGCTTGCTGGTCAGCGCGGCGATTTGCGCCACGCTCAAAGCCGTGATGTCCACCGTTGCAAGGGCTGGCAAGGCCGCCACTGAAAGAGCCTTAATCTGCGCGGTGGACAGCGCTGCAAAATCGGTGGAATCCATGGCCTCGACCTGAGCCGAGGTCAATGCCGCTACCGCTGCGGTCGACAAAGCCGAGAACTGTGAGGGGGCCAAAGCGACGATATCTGCGGTTTCGACGGCCGCCATCTGCTTGGCCGTCAACGCAGCGATTTGCGTTGGGGCCAATGTGGGCACCTGGTCGGTCGTCAGTGCCACAATCGCCGCCGTGCTCAATGCCGCGATCTGAGCGGTAGTGAGGGCTGTCGCATCTACTGAAGCGATCTGGGCGCTAGTCAAGCCGGCGATGGTGGCCGGCGTCAGCACTGCAATCTTGTCAGAAAGCGCGGCAAACTGATCACCGGTCAAAGCAGCCAGCTGCGTACTCTTTAAGGCCAGCAGTT
>Ga0209480_10001109_pt1 | contig 20045 bp, 10 predicted proteins | sample JI61114C2DNA_FD_187501 | JGI IMG/M metagenome (GOLD analysis project Ga0209480, IMG submission 187501) | Wastewater effluent complex algal communities from Wisconsin, to seasonally profile nutrient transformation and Carbon sequestration -... | ecosystem: Engineered > WWTP > Effluent > Algae... | reverse complement strand
CTGCCGGCCTGGGAGGTGCCCTACGGATCCGGGACGGCCGCGGCGGCGACGATGGAGTCGATGTGCCGGAGCGTGCTCACCCACGCCGGGTTCAAGATGAAGAAACGGAGGATCAATGCCGAGCAAGGCTAAAGACCAAAAAGGCGGGAGCTACGCGCACCAGGCCCAGAAGGGCTTTTCGGGCGCCTGGAACCCCAGCGGCCTGGCGCCCGACGCCGAGAAGGCCCTCGCCGATCGCGGGCTCATCGCCAAGCCGGCGAAGGCGAATTCCCGGAAGCGCAGCACCTCCGCCACCGCCACCAGCACCGCGAGGCCAGCGGCGACGAGCCCGCGCGACCTCGAGGCCGAGCTGCCGTCGCGGTCGAAGGGCAAGCGCCCGCTCAAGTCGCGTCACTTCCGTCTCCCGCAGGAGATCGACGAGAAGCTCGAGTTCCTCGCCGACACGCTCGTCTACGTCGTGTGCAAGGCGGTCCAGGAGGAGTGGCTGCGGGTGATGCGTCAGCAGCGGCGGGATGAACGAACTACTGCCGACAAGTCGACCGACCCCGAGACCGGCGACGACACCTAACCGTGGCAACCCACGACGCGACCGCCGCGCTGCAGTTGGCCCTGGCGATGGAGCCTGACGAGCAACTCGGCGAGGTCGTGCACAACGGCGCATCAGTGCCGCGGCGCGAGGTCCAGTTGCGTGAGGATCTCGTCGCACAGGCCAGACAGCGCGAGCGCGTGGGGGTCGCGGTCGCCCAATCGTCCTTCCCACGCGGACCGATAATCATCGGCCGCCTTTCGGATCAACGGGCTATCGGGGATCTTGTGGTCGCACACCTTCACGTTCGGGAACTGGCTCGTGGCGTCCGACAACGCTTGCAGGGCCACCGCCTGGTTCATCGCGGCATAGAGCACGCACCAGATCGTCCCTCCCTCAGCCGTGAGTTCGTGAAGTGTGTCCACGAGAAGTTGGGCCGGAGGTCTCGCAGGCGTGGGGATGAGCCAGAGGTCAGGCGTGGGAGCGCCCGGGATCCAGAGCTTGTATGCTGCCGGCTTGGGGGGTTGCTCGAGCCAGGCCCGGTGCACGGGGGTCGTCGGCGGCGCACGCACGACGTCATCCCGCACTGGGATCGTGAAGATCGAGGGACAGTCGTAGACCACGAGCGATGCCTCCCCGAGCTCGGGGATCTCGTCCGGGCTGAAGACGACGTCCAGGCAGCTGCTGATCTGCATCACATCACCAGCGGATGCGGTCCTTTGACCGCCGCTCAGCCAGGCGTAGAGGTCGCCCTGGCGACACAGACTGACGGCGGTGGTCTTGATCCCCAGCGCCGATGCGTGCAGCGCGAGATGTACGGCAAGGGTCGTACGACCGACCCCACCTTTATTGTTGACGATCGCTACGGTTTTCATGGTGCCCTCGTGCCCTCCCAGATTCTCCGACCATATCCACCGCCTGCCAAGCGAGACTGCCACGCGCGATCGACGTCTGCCTGGAACTGGGCGCGGCTGCGCTCATATCAGCGGGGGAGTGCGCGGCTACGCTCGTCGGCGTGGGCTTCCCGTCGCGCGTGCGGCGGTGGATGCTCGTTGTGACTGTGCAGGACGGGTTCAAGGACATCGAGGCGAGGCTTGCAGCCATGGGGTTCACTGGAGGCTTGCACGCCCTCGTCGAACGTTGGCGGCAGCACACACGGGCGCGTGCCGCCGCGTCGCTGATCTGGGAGTACCAGGACGATCCGCTGTTCCCTCCGCGACATCAAGCCGCGCACGACCACGGCATCTTCATCGTCGACCCCACGAACGATGGCGACGACTGGGTGCTGAAGCACGAGTGGCCCGGATGGGGCTGGCGTGAACTCGGCGGCGGCACAGTTCCCGGGCTCAAGGAGAGGGCGCTCCAGCTCATGCGGGACGGTGGGCCCTTCGGCGGGCCGGCGCACATCTTCCGCGGTGCGGGCCCCACCACCAGGAGCCCGGCGAGCGGCATGCTGCGGCATGCGTCGCCGGACGGCGAGCTGCGCACCGGCACCTTCTTGCCGGGACTCTCCGTAATTCTCCATGTCCGGCTGGACGGGACCTTCGCCCTGCGGCAGCTCGACCCTGCCGACCTCGGCGAGCCAGCGAAGACGCTGGGTCCCGTCGAGTCGCTCGCACTGGCGCAGGGGCGGGCGCCCTGGACCTTCATCGAGCTCTGGCCGCTGCTCGGACTGATCCGGGCGGCGGTGTTCGATGTGCTGCTGTGCTGGTTGGGCCCCGAGGAGGTTGCGATCATCGCGGTCAAGGATGAGCCGCATGGACTCCTCGTCGACACCTGGCCGGCAGTCCGCGAACTCGACCTCGATCACTGGTTGCCGAGCCTCCCCGACAAGCCCCTCGCGCGAGCTGCCTCGTCTCCGCGGCGCGAGGCCCCGCAGCTCGACGCGACAGCCCAGCGCCCGAGCACGGCGCGCGCGCAGCTCCGCGAGGTGCCGTCCGCCGCGGGTTCGCCACGCGTCAGAGTGGCGGCACCACCCCCGCCACCTGCGCCGCTGACGGCTCCGCCCCGCCGGTCGTCCGCCCCGGCTCCGCACTGCGGCGGAGTCCCTGCATCCGCGGCTCGCACAGCGCCAGAGCGGGTCGAGCCGCTTCAGGCGGTCAACCTGCCGGCGCCGCTGGCCAACGCGCTCGCCGCTTACTCCGCGGTCGTGGAGGGTGAACTCCCGGCGCGGCAGACCGGCGCCGAGTTCGCCCGAGAACTCGTGTGGGTGCTCGTCCGGGCTGCGATCGCGGGAGCGACGACCATGACAGGGGCCCCCGGCGAGCTATTGGTCATGCTCCATCGTCAGGGCCACCTGCGGACCCTGCCGAGCGATCAAGTCGGACGTGATGCCCTCAAGATCCTCGCGGTCCACACGCCCCTGGTACGTCGGATCCATTACCGGAGGTGGTGTCTGGCCTTCGGCGATCTGCTTGACGCCGAGTCGCCGCTGCGGGTGGAGCTGCGGCGCTACGAGTCCGCGTAGTTGGCCCGCGGCGCGGCACACAATGGGCCTATGTACTTGCTGAGTTGGCTTCGGCTACACCGGCGCACGCGGCCTCGCGGTCATGTTCCCCTGTTGGTTGATGGCCTCGCGGGGAATGCGGCCTGTCTCAGGGCGGGGGCTTGCAGCGATCCCAGCGTTCGCGCAGGACCGTGACCTCGTCCGCCCTCTGTGGCGCCAGGGGCGCCACAGAGGGCGCGGCCTCCCGCGCGCGAAGCGTCGGCTCGGACAGCTCGACGATCCGCCCGAGCCGTCCCTGCAGATGCGCTATCGCCTCGAGCTGCGCAATTGCCCACGCGCCGTGTTGGGTCCGCGCGAGCCGGTACAGCCCGCGTCTCGGCTCGTCGACCAACGCGCGCAGCACCGGGAGTCCGGACTGCAGCCCGAGCAGGATTCTGCCGAGGCCGCCGAGTTGCGCCAGCCGCTGCGCCATCCATACGCGCTCCGCCTCGAGCTGCCCGACGTCCTCGGCCACGCGACATTCAGGCTGCTCCGGCCCGTGCACGCCGTGATACACATGGGCCGCGCATGCCTGTGCCTTCCGCACCCTTCCGCGTCGCAGTGGTCCAGCTGGACGCCCACTTGGCTTTCTCGGACCTCCTCGGTGAACCCCTTCGTGACAGCCACCTCCTACGCGAGCTGATCGCCCTTCTCCCGCCCGAGTCCCACCTCCTCGATGAGATCGAGCTGTTGCAGCAGCGCGTCGCGCAGGCTTACGAGCGCGGGCTGCTTACCCGACTCGCCGCTATCCTACGCTTCTGCGGAAACCACAGCGTCGACCTCGTGGTGTTCCCCGAATACAGCGTCCCCGGCACCGCGCTGCCCGCCCTGAAGGCGCTCGCCGCGGAGCACGGCTGCACGGTCGTGGCCGGCTCCCACCACGTCACCGCGAGCCTGCTCGGCGACCCAGGCTACACTGCGCTGTTCACCGCGCCTCCCAATCACGCCGTCGCCCCGATTCTGCCCCCGAAAGAGTCGCCACGCTTCCAGCAGAAGCGCTTCAAGAGTCGCTTGGAATTGGATATCGACTGCGATGAGGGGGGCTTCTCGCCGTTCATTGTCACCCCCCGCGCCGGCGGCGCGCCCGTCAGGGTCGCTGTGGCGATCTGCATTGACTTCCTCCGGCATCGCGATGCCGCCGCTGCGCCGAACCACGCCAAACTCGCCGACGAGGTGCAGCTCGTCGCTGTCCCCGCATACTCGCCCGCCAGCACCACGCGCGACTTCGAGAGCGAAGCGCACAACCTCTACCAGACCTCCTTCACCTCGGTCGCTATGGCTAACGCCGCTAGCTACGGCGGCAGCGGCATCTTCGGGTTCGGGCGCGAAGACACTGGCCCACTGATGCCCAACGGCAAGCTCCCGCCCCTGCCGCCCGGACGCGAGGGCATCTGCGTCGCCGCCCTGCAGCTCGATCGTCCCGCCGCTACCCAGCCGACCAGCCTCATCACGACCGCTGCTAGCGAGCCGCTGCTCTACAGCCTCATCCTCCACGAGCGGGACGACCCCGCCCTCGCGCAGCTCGCCGGCCTCCTCACAACGGCCCCAGACGTCCGCTGCTTCCGCCAACTCTGCCGCGACCAGCGCGACCTCCTCACCCAGACCGCCGTCCGCTACGGTGACGTCCCGCTGCTCGTCCAACGCTGGCAGTTCCTGGCCAAGCGCGCCCCCGCCTGCGAGAACCTCGACAAGCTACACGACCTCGCCACTGACCTGTGGCTCCCTGATGAGGTCCTGACCCTCGATGAAATCGAGCGTCAGCTCACCCTCGGCTGCCTCCGCGTCCTCCGAGGCCTCGCTGCACGCGCCGAAGTCTCGTCTACTGACCGCAACCTCCTCGCCGGCACCTGTAGCGCGCTCGAGCGCGTCTGCACACAACGCAAGTGGGCCGACGACGGGGCCGCGCACCAGCTCGTCGCCCACATCGCCAGTGTCCTTCTCCCAGGCCCAGCCACCGCGGTGGCCGCCCGCATTCACCCCGACGGCGGTGTCGCGGCGTGGCACCATGACGCTGGACCTGCGCCCACATCACTGATAGCCCGCGGCTATCGACTCTGGCCGGTCGCCGCGTTCCACCAGGCGCTGACTGACGGCGGCTGTGGCGAACCGGTGGAGGGACCTCTTGCCGAGTTGCAGGGCTACTGCGAGGATCTGGACGCCGCCGCCACCTGGCTCGCGCTTCAACAGGCCCCGCCTGCATGGGTCGGCTGGTCACCGGGTGGGACTGCGGTGCTCGTCGTGGCCCCGGGCCACGTGATCCTGGTCGCCCCCGTGGTCCCCAGCGACATCGACCTCCGTCACGCGCGCAGTGTCGCTGGGTTGCCGCTCCCGGTCTCGTTGATTCTCGGCGACTGCAGCGACCTCGCGTACCCCCTCGAGCGCGACGTGTCCTCGCTCGACCAGGCGATCAAGCGCCTCGCCGTCGATGAAGCGCACCTACGACACCTCGCGGAGTACCCCTTTACACCCGAGGGCAGGCGCTTTGTGCCGCCCATGTGCCAGCTCGGGCTCGGCCCCAAGACGCCGTTCATATCTGCATTCACCGCGCTCAACCACTGGCTAGAGGAAGAGGCGTCGACCTGTGTGTTGTGCGGCGCACTCGGTGACGGTCGCACGGCCCTGCTGCGCAGCTGGCTGGCGCCGTTGGCCCGAAAGGCCCTGCTCGCCGGCGGCCTCCCGGTCTACTACCTTAATTGCCGTGGTTGGCGCGGCCATACCGACATGGCCGCGCTGTTAGGCGACTTCACCGACACGGCGCGCGCCGCTCTACGTCTCGCCATCTCCACTGGCAACTGCCTCCTCGCGCTCGACGGGATGGACGACGTCCTGCCCGCCAAGATCCGGCAGCTTCCTTTTTTCGCCGGGTGGATCACCGAGCAGACGAGCCTGCTGCTGACCACATGCTGGCGGACCAAAGTTGAAGACGCCGTGCATGTGCGTCTGTGCCCCGCCACCCGCGAGGAGCTGCCCGAGCTGACGCGCGACCCGCAGTTCGCACTCCAGCAGCCGCAGCAGATTCCCCCGCGCAGCTTCCTCGTCGACGCGGTCGATGTCGCGTCGCTCGAGCATCCGCCTTACCCACGTATGGACGCGTACATCGAGCGCCACGCCGAGGTGTTCCGCGGGATCCAGCGCGACGAGACGCTCGAACAGGATTCGTTCATCGATCTCCTAGAAGACCTCGGACACGCTATCTGGACACCCCGCACCCGCAATAAGGGTGTGCCCGCAGCGCACATTGACCGCGATAGGTTCACGCAATACCAGGCACGCCTCCGCCCCGGTGAGCAACACATCGACTCCTCCGTGGGAAGCCTTCTCGCCGTGATGGCCCAGCGCCTGCTGGAGGTCCCCGCGCAGTCGACCGGTCGCGTCGCTGCCTGGTTGGGCCGGCAAGCGCTGTGCTGGGCGCCTGATATCCACAACGAACTCCCGCGCGACTCAGAGAACGGGCTCGCCTTCGCGTGGGATGCGGCCCTCCAGCACGTCCTCGCACGCAGGCTCGTCCGCTCCCTGTGCGCCGGGCACCCCGAGGTCCTCGGCGTGTTGCCCCTCGACAGCGGGGTGCTCGCCTATTGCTGCGAGCACCCGGAATGGCCCGCCGCGCGAGCCATCCTGCAAGCGCTGCTGCGGCGGCCGCCCGCGGCGCCGCTCGTGACCTTCAATGCACTGGCGCTCGCCGCTGCGGACAGGACGCTTGGCTCGACTACCGAGGAGCCGTGGGACCTGACCGGGGCTGACCTGCGCGGCGGCCGCTTCGACGCCCTCCGCCTCACCAGCGCGTGCTTGCGTGGAGCGTGTCTGCGCGGAGCGTCGCTCCGGGGCGCGTCACTCATGGGGGCGGATCTGCGGAATGCCGACCTCGGCGGCACGGACCTGTCCGCGGCTTCTCTCCATGGAGTCGTAGCGGATCGGGCGCGCCTGACCGGCGCCGTACTTGACGGGACAATTCTCAGCGGCGCCCAGCTCCATGGCGCCGACCTGAGTCGCAGCATCGCCTTCGACCAGCCGCCCGAGACCTCTGGGGTCGATCTGACCCACGTGACTCTATGCTGCATCGACTGGCACAAGACGTCGGACCGCTCCGCACAGGCGCACATCACATCGATCGACCGCGTTGTCCGCTCCGTCCTCCCCGCGGCCGCCGCTGGCTCACTCGTCTGGTCTCCGGACGGCCATCGGATCGCCACCTGCGACGCACACGGAGCATGCACCCTCTGGTCCTCGGGCCCGATCCGCTGCCTGCGCCGTTGGCAAGAGCAACTCGGCGTCGTCCGGGCGCTGGCGTTCTCGCCGGACAGCGCGCTACTGGCGGTCGCCGGTGACCGAGGGGTGCAGTTACGACGCCTCGAAGAGCTCCACCCGCTCACCCTGCTCGCGCACCAGGCCCCGGTCAGCGGCCTGTTCTGGGAGGACGCCGCGACCCTCTGGATATTCGCCGATATGCCGCGGCGCTGGGACATCGCTCGCGGCGAAGTGTTGACCGAAATCGCCGAGCTTCGCGGTATGTATGAGGGCATGCTCGTCGCCGACGGACGCCTGCTGGTCGTCGTGCCGTGCCGCCCCGGCACCCCCGGGCCAATGCGTACAAACCAGCTGGCTGTGCTCACGTGGCCGTCCCTCGAGCACCTGACCCAACATTCGTCCACACGTCTGACGGCCGTCGATCCGACCGGCGCCACCCTCCTCTGCACACCCAAGGGTCACCTCTATCAGGGGCGCGTCTTTGTGTGCCGTCTGGAAGATGCTGCCGTGCCGCCGCTTCATGCGATCGACGGGCCCATCGGGGATTCCCATCCGGAGGCCTGTCATCCAACCTTAGCCTGGTCGCACGACGGATCGCTCATAGCGGCGCTGGACGGCGATCCCCGCTATCGCTCAGCTCATGTCGTCTGCTGGGATCACTCCCGTCACAGCCGGCTGCTACCTCGGGAGGTACACACCGCCCATGGGCTATGGTTCTCTCCGTGCGACAATCGCCTCGCTATACTGTACTATGACGATGAATTGTCTGTAGTCGACCTCACTACGGGCGACATCGCCGTCGCGCCGGTCCCTGAGATCTCTAGACGCTGGACCTCCCGGATCAGCTGGACCCTGACCGGGCTCCGCCTCCACAGCTCTTGGCAGATCGAGGATATCGACCTGGCCTCCGCGCAGATCCACCGCAGGGACATCAGGTTCCTGCATGATTCCATGGCCACCGTTGGCGACCATACTGGGACCCGCTTCATCTACGAGAAGGCTGGCACCATCGCCGTGTGGAACGAGACCACACGCCGCCAGGTCACCTGCCACGAGCCGCCCAACGCGCCGGCCAGCCGCGGAGGCGCTACGCTCGCCAGCTTCTCGCACGACGAAAAATTCGTGCTGCTCCAGCGCGGTCGCGGCCAGACCACGCGTTTCGATGTCTGGGACGCGGACACCGGCGAGCACCGCCATTGCGGCGACCTGCCCAACTCCGGCACCCTGATCCTCGTGCTCGACGGCTCGCCCCGTGTCTTCGCGGCGTGCCATGACACCAACACATTCCTCGTCGACCCGGCACGCCAGCGGCGCAGCTTCCCGCGACCGGACAATTGCCCTCTCCATGTGACGCCCTCCGGTACGCTCCTCGTGTACACAGCGTCGCCGCGCCATGTTCGTTGCGTACGCGTCGCGGATCTACTCGCGCTCGATGCCGGCCGCCCCCTTGATGAGTGCGGCGCGGTGTGGGAGGCCACGATGGCCGCCGAGGCGAGTGAGTGCGCTTTCGACGAGGCCCACGGCTTGCTGGCCATGAGCTCCTTCGGGAAAGTCGAGATCCGACGGCTCGCCGACGGCTCGGTCATCAAGACCCTCGACACCGATGTCGCCGCCGGTCACCTCGAATTCTCACCCGATGGTAGTCACCTCGCAGTCCTCGCGTTAGACCTCCTTCAACTGTGGCACGTGACCCGCGGCGTCCTCGTGGCGCGCATGCACCTTCTCAAAGAAGGCGGCCTCCTCCTTGACGCCGGCGAGTTCCAGCGCCTCCGGCTCGCCGAGTCCACACCCACCCTGACGGGCTTCCACGGCCAGCGATCCGACGAGCTTTTGCCGCTCGATCAGCTCATCCACCTCGAGCGACACGACCTATGCTCCCAGATCTGGCAGCAATTGCGCGACTCGGAGCGCCAGGACAATTCATAATTGGCGGACCGGATCACGCCTCGTGAGACGGTCATGCCACCTACGAGAGTTGTTGGCTGGCCAATAGTCGCTCGAGGAGCCGCTCTGGGGGCCACGCGCGCAGGAGGCAGAAGAGGTCGCGGAGGGGTCGATGGCGACAAGGCCGTCTTGGCCCTCGCGGATGTCGTAGACCAGGTCGGCCCGCACGAGACAGGCAGGGTCACGGTCATGGCAGGGGTTACGGTCATGGCAGGGGTCCAGGTCGATAGCGCCCCACTGCTCGGCCACCTTATCCAGCACGACCTGTAGGGTAAAATGGCGGTCACTTGTCTTCAGTCCAGCAGCTCTTTGTGGTCGTACCGCGTGCCGCGCTGCCGCACGGCGAGCGCGAGGCTGGCGCGGAGGGTGATCGGGATCCCGGCGGGGATCGCCAGGGTGGCGGTGACGTGCACCGACGCGGCAGGGACGGAGCACGTCGGGCAGGCCCGTCACCGCGAGGTGTGAGGGCGCCGGGCACGCCGGGCGCGAGGTGTGAGTCCGAGTGTAGAACGCCCGCGGACTCGGCTACCATGCTGTGCCTCAATGACCCCGACCGAAGACTTGCGAGCGATCGTACGCGACCGGCCGGAGCAGGTCGTGTTCGTGGTCGGTGCGGGCGTGGCGATCGGCGCGCTGCGCGGCGGAGCGTACGCGGAGACGGCGTCGTGGACGGGGCTGCTCAAGGACGGTCTGCGGCACGCCCACGACTTCGGGGGCGTCTCCGGCGCGGATCGGGATGCGTTTGAACAGCTGCTTCGCTCGACGAACACCACCTCGCTGCTCAGCGTGGCGGACGCCGTGTCTCAAGGACTGTACGCGCCGAGCGGCGGAGAGTTTCGCCGCTGGCTGCGCGATTCGGTCGGGAGCTTCACGCGGGGGGTCCAGGAGCGGAGCGTTCTCGCGGCGCTGGCGGAGCAGCAGCGGCGCGGGGCGCTACTGGTGACGACGAATTACGACCACCTGCTCGAACAGGCGACGGGGCTGCGCGCGACGACCTGGCGCGACGGGCCCGCGGTCGAGCGAGCGATCCGCGGGGAGGAGCCGCGGGTCGTCCATCTGCACGGCGAGTGGGAGTCGCCGGAGACGGTAGTCCTCGGGACGGCCTCGTACCTCGATGTGGCCCGCGATCAGCACGCGCAGGCCGTGTTGATGACGCTGCGGGTCGCGCGGACGTTCGTGTTCGTCGGATGCGGCGCCGGGCTGGGCGATCCGAATATCGGGGCGTTCCTCAAGAAGGCGGAGCAGGTGTTCGCGACGTCGGAGTACCGCCACTTCCGGCTGGCGCACGCGGACGAGGTGGCGAAGCTGCGGCCCGAGCATCCGCCGGGCCAGCGGATCTTCGTTGTGAGCTACGGGACGTCGCATGCGGAGCTGGCTCCGTTTTTGCGGGAGTTGGGGCCGGACGCGAGCGACATGCCCGTCGCGGCGGCGTCGCCCGGGGCGCACGAGGCCGCGATCGCGGCCCATCGCCAGGCGCTGCTCCAGCGGGTAAGGCCGATGATCCCGATCGGCGGAGCGCTGGGCGCTGCGTCGGCGGAGGATCTAGAGGCGCTGTTCGTCGAGCCGAAGCTGGCGCCGCCGATGGCGACGCGGCGCGTCGAGGATGACGTGACGGGGCCGGTCGAGGAGCCGAGGGACTGGAAGCAGCTGTTGCCCACGCCCGGGCGACCGGCGATGGCGCTGCTGGGACAGATCGGCGCCGGAAAGAGCACGCTGCTGCGGGTCGTCACGCGTCGGCTGTGCCGCGACGATGCGAGGGTGCCGGACCACCTGCGCGGGGTTGTGCCGGTGTACGTCGAATTACCGGCGTTCGCGCGATCGGGGGCGGCGGAGCTGACGGAGTATGTCGTCGGCGCACGAACCGGCCTCGACGCGGCCGCCCTGCGCTCGCTCGACGAAGCTGGGAGACTGCTATGGATCCTGGACGGGCTCGACGAGGTCATGGAACCCGCCTCGCGGGCCCATGTGGAGGCGTCGCTCACGGCGCTCGTCGAAGGACCGAGCGGGCGGCTCGTCCTGGTGGCGAGCCGCCCGCAGCCCGCGCCCCGGATCTCGCCGCGTTTCGCACGGTACGTGCTGGCGCCGTGGGACGAGGTCGACGTCGAGCACCTGATCCGCGAGTATCACCGGACGATCCTGCGGGCCGTCGACGCCGAGCCGAGAGCTCAGCGGATGCTTGCGGCCCTGCGAGGGAGCCCGGCGCTGTACGAGTTGTGTCAGGTCCCGTTGATGCTGAGCCTGGTGCTCTCCATCGGTCGATCGGGGGAGATCCCATGGCCGCGGCATCGGCTGTACAGCAAGGCGCTCGAGTACCTGCTGGAGGACTGGGACGCGACGAAGTCGGTGGTTCGACTGGCCCCGGTCAGCCTGTCGCTGGCGGACAAGCTGGCGTTCGTCCGCAGGCTCGCCTGGACGATGGTGAGCCGGGGACAGGTCGTGCTGCCGCGCGGCGAGGTCGACACGGTGGCGGTCGAGTTTTTTGAACAGGTGATTCGCGAGGCGCCGGCGGTGGCGCGTCGTCTGGGCCCCGTGCTGGTCGAGGACCTGTGCCTGCGCGGGAATCTCCTGACGGTCCAGGCCGGCGGGGAGCTGGCCTTCACACACCGCGCGTGGAGCGACTATGCGGGGGCACTCGAGCTGTTCGCGCGGCACGGAGAGCTGCACGCGGTGTTCAAGGCGCGGTGGCCGGAGCCCGCGTGGTCGGAGCTGCTGCTGGTGGCCGCGGGGCTGCTGGCGGACAGGGCGCCGGGGGAGGTCGCGCCGCTTTTGCACGGCGTCTTGCGCTCGCGGCCGTCGTTCCACCTCGCGGTGCTCGTACAGCCGCTGGGGTTCGTGGTGCGTGCGCTGGGCTATTGCGTGCACATCCGTCAGCATCCGCTGCCCGCGCTCGGGCAGGCGATCACGGATCTGCTGCTTGTCATCGGCCTCGGGGACGACGCGATCTGGCCGCTGGCGGCGGCGCTGCGTGAGGCCGGGTCGGCGTGGCCGGACGCCGAGCGGCTCCGTGACGGGGCGTACTCTTCCCACGAGTTCTGGCTGGCGCTGGCGGTCTCCGACCTCACCAATCGCACCGAGCTGCTGGAGCAGTGCCTCGTCGGCGAGGATGAACCGACGTATGTGTCGAGCATGTTGCGGAGCGCGCGCCGCCTCGGCCGCTGGCACGACTCCGAGTTGCGCCGGCTGCTGGCGGTTCGTTCGAACGGGCGGACGGATCTCGGTCCGTTGATGACGCCGGACGCCCAGGGGCTCCACGTGGCGGCGGGGCTGCTGGCGATCGAGCCGTGTCCGCTCGCCGCAGAGTACGTCCGCGCCGAGCTGAACTCGCCGGAGCCGGAGCGGCGCGCTTACGCGGCGCTGACCTTGCTGGCGACCGATGCCGCGGACGAGGGCTTGCTGGCGGTATTCGCCGAGGCGCTGAGCTGCGGCATCTGGCAGCAGTACGTGCCGGAGGGGATCAAGTCGGACTTTCGGCGAAAGGTGACGCGCGTCGCGCGAGCGCTGGGGGAGCCGCTACGGGGGCATCTCCACGATGTGCTTCGATCGAGTCGTTCCTACCTCGCGCGGGGAACGGCCGAACGCGCGTTCCAGGACGCCGAAGTCGCCGCTCCGGACCCGCCGGAGCGCTGGTTGCATGAGATGCTCCAGGTCGAGGCGGACGTGCCGCTCACCGAGGACGTAATCGCGGCTCGCCTGCGGGACCTCGCGCCGGAACTGGCGATCTTACCGCTGTGGCACATCGCCGAGTCAGAGGCGGTTCCGCCGGCTTCGTGGCGGGTGATGGCGAAGGAGGTGCGCGATCGCTGCGTGGACCCCGAGCACCGCCTTGTCGTGTCGCGGCTGTTGGGGGATCGCGCGGACGTCCGCGCGGTCGAGGGTGGACCCAACAAGTATGTGACAAACATGCGTGACGAGGTGCTGGCGCTCGCGGAGGCGCTCGATGCGGTGCTGCGGGTAGGAGCGCTGCGGCGAGGCAGCGTGAAGCTGGCGGGGCAGCGTGTGGGGAGGCTGGAAGAGCTGCAGGGCGGGCGGACACGGTTCGTATACGACGCCGGGTATGCCGGGCGGGCGCTGGCGCCGACGATGCCGGTGCGGCCGGAGGCTTATGAGAGCGACGGGCTGCACCCGTTCTTCGCGGGCTTGTTGCCGCAGGGCGGGATGCGCGAGCGCAAGGCACAGGCGCACAAGCTGTCGACGAGCGATGCATTCGGGCTGTTGCTCGCGCTCGAGAGGGACATGCCGGGGGTGGTCGAGGTCGTGGAGATCCAGGAGGCGTGGCCGTGTCACGCCTGATCTCGGCGCCGCCAGCGGCTGCCCCTCCGACCTGAAGTTCCGGTTGCACATCGGGCAGGCGCCGATCGTTCGGATGAGGATGTGCTGAAGGACGCGGCGGACCATGGGCAGGGTCCAGTACCGGGCCCTGAGGGGAAAAGCGCTCATGCCCTCCAAGATGATCATGCAACGCGCGAAATCAAGCTTCTAACCATGTAGTACTATCTGGGGGCCGGGCTCTTTGCTGAGATCGGCTTAGATTCGATGAAAGATCCGTTCGCACATCTGGATCAGCTCAAGCCAATCGTCGGGGATTTTCTCGCCCACTTCCCAGGCGCGGCCCGTCCAGTATTCGACCTGCTCTGCTTCATCGTCGAACGCCTTGCAGACGATGCCGATTTCCTTGGCGCTCGTGGTGCCGTTGCGGGTCAACGCGTTCGCCACTTCCCCGGCGATGGCTTTGATGTCCTTGTCGGCCAGGTACGGAGCTTCGATGTCCTTGCTCTGCATGGCGGCCCGCAGATACTTCGGAAAATCGCTTCGCTTGCCCCCCTTCAGGTGATTCTTCGCAGCGGCTTCGGCCGCGATCTCGTGCAGAGGTTCCGTCCCCTTGGCGGGAGGTAGAAGAGTTTTCTTCATAGGTTCGGGAGAAATACCGTGCGCGAGTGCGCACGTCAAGTCGCGGCGCCAGCCCATTCCCTGGCTTCAGCAAAGCCGCCCAGGTCGTGATGGCCCGGGCGGCAAAGCTTGGGCGGTGAGGTGGTCTGGTGCGGTCGGCATCACAGACCCCCTACCAGGATCGTGAGGGCTACCGAGGCAAGCCAGCAGCTGGCGGTCCAGGTCAGCACCTGGGCGGCGGTCGGGGTCGGGATTCGGGGCGTGGTCGTTGTCGTGGTCGTGGGTTGGCTGGTCACACAGGTATGGCCAGCGATAAGTGGCTGCCACCACGATGAATCGACCCGGTCTACCCGAAAAAATGAGATGGCTGCTTGACGCGCGGCCGCGCACGTGGTCCGCTTTTCTCCATGAAGATCAGCGTGCCCGACCCCAACAGAGACCCCAACGAAGACCCCAACAAGGTGACAGTCCCCAAATACGAATTCGATCAGGTTCGCCTGGAGGAAGCCCGCCAAAGGAGTGAGCTCCAGAGAGCTTTAGAGGATTCCCGCCGCCCCGAAGACGATCCCCAGAACTGGTTCTCTGCGGGAGAGGTGACAGGCCCCGCCATCATCACGGCTATCCTGGGGGATCGTTGGGTCGTCTTCAATCGACCTCTCGCCCTGAATGGCGTTGAAACCGCCGCTTACGAAGTCGGTTCCGGCGAGATTTTTCATAAACTCTTCCTACCCGTGACTCAGGTTCTTCGACAGCCCGCGGAGGGTAAAGGCGTTGCTTCGGGCTACAGGTTGCCACCGAAAACTTGAAAGAGATCGAGTCGGCCCATTCTTTCGAGTGGGCCGGCTCATTGCCCGAACCAGGCTCGCTCAATGATGGTGCGGCTGTAACCGTACTTTGCGACGGCCGCCACCGCCCGCTCCAAGTCTCCAGCATTGAAGGCGAACGTCAGCTCTAGATGGAGATCCTCGATCTCAGGACCGGTTGCACGGGTCCCCATCGGCCAGACCAGATGTCGCTCGACCTGGTCGAGCAAGCCGTGCCGGAAGTCGTGGTTGTCGGGGGTCGGTTTTCTTCTGGCCATAGCCGAGGATGAGGCCGACGCTCGAAGCTGTACATGGGCGGAAGGCTGGTTGATCTCATCGAGATCAGCCTCGCCCAGGTCACTCAGCAGGTGCTGCCTCGCAGAAATAGATCCGGCCCTTGGCAGCCCTCGAAGGCTGGGCCAGACTGCTCACCAACTGCAGAGCCGCCCGGTAAGCCGGACCCCATGCGCCGATCGAGAGCATTTCTTGGACCTCGAGGGCCAAGCAGTAGGCCGTGTCTGGATTGTCGTCGCTGAGCGCATCGGCGACGACGTGCAAGGGGACGACGGGCTCGACATCAGGATCGAAAGTGGCGCCTGGAGTCCGCGACCTGCTCGTTTGGAGTACCCTTCCGGGGTGCCCGAGCCGCGAAACAGCATCCTGGTCAAGTTACTGGTCGATCTGTTCTCGGAGCCGCAACTGCGGCGGTTCTTCATCGGCGTCGATCTCCGCCGCGACGTCCGCCACGAATTGCCCGAGTCGACCTCGCTCATGACGCTCGCGCACGCGGGGGTCGCCGAGTTCGAGCGACGCGGGTGTATCCACCAGCAATTCTTCGCGGCGCTGCGGGAGCAACGCGAGGGCCGGTGCGCCGAGATCGACGCGGTGGCGAAGCTCTGGGCCGAGGACCTCGCGGCCGAGGCGCGGCTGGTCGCGTCCGGTGGAGCCGCCGAGTACCGACCATTGACAGGCCCCGCTGCGTTCGTCGATCCCGCGGCGCGCAGCTCGGAGGGCGGGCTGCGCTTGCTCGACATCCAGCCGGTGCTGGACAGCGACGGCCGAGCGCGTGCACCGGTCCTGCGCTTCATCCTCAAGAACGAGGCGGCGGGCTCGTTGACGCTGATCCGGGTTATGGTGCACGTGGCCTGCCACAAGCGTCGGGCTGTGCTGTCGACGCGGGCCCTCGAGCCCTCGGCTGCGTGGGACATCGAGCTGCCGGCGGCGGGGGGGCAGGCGATCTTCGTGGCGAACCCACCGTTCGTGATCGACGCGGGGGGCGTGCTCATGCTCGAGGTCCGCTGCCACGTCGCGGAGGGGCAGCGTCGGCTGCCCCCGGCTTATTGCGGTCAGTATACGCTTCGGTTCGGGTTCCGGACCGGCGAGGGCGCGTGGGCCCACTCGGAGCCGATTGCTTGCTAGGCCGGCGGCGGCTGACGGTGATGGTGGCGTGATGGCGGACGATACTGATGCGCTCGAGCTGGCGCTCCAAGGCTTCGCGGTGGCCGGAGAGGCCGAGAAGGTGATGCAGACGCGGCTGGCGCTGGCCCGGCGAGCGCAGGCGACGGGCCGTGAGGAGGAGGCGAGGCAACACGCAGAGCTGGCGGTCGCGGGGGCCGAGAAGCTCGGCGATCGGGCGGTCCTATTCGCGGCTGGCATGTTACTCGCGGATCTCACGGCCGACCACGAGTCGCGCGATCGTCGGCTGGCGGAGCTCGAGCGCATCGCGGGCGATCAGGCCGGCCTGGTCCGGATCAAGCGTGGGTTGTCATGCCTCGCCGACGGCCGCGCTCCCACGGCGTACATCGACGATCTAGTGGGCTACCTCGCCGGACGCGTACCCCTATCCGAGGACGGAGACGCGCTCGTCGAGTCGTGGGTGGTGGGCGCCCCGCGAAGCCTGCCCGTGGAGGTCCTGGTGTTCGCGCTCGAGTGGAGCAGGCGGGCCGGCCGCCGGCGAATGACGGCGCGCGTGCTGCTCGCGCTCGATCGACAGGACGAGGCGTGTGTCGAGCTGCGCGGGCTCGCCGGGGGGCGCGGGACGGCGGCGGCGTCGGCCGCCGCGCTGTTGCTCGCGGCGTTGCCGGCCGACGCTCACGAGGAGCGCCGGCGCTGGTGCGACGTGGTGGAGGGTGGGCTCGGCGAGGGGCCGGAGTCGGCGGAGGTCCGGCTCGACCTGGCGACCGCGATGTTCAGCTCCGCGGAGGGCGACGCAGGGCGGGTCGAGCGGGCCTGGGTGCATGCGGAGCAGGCGTACCGTCAGGTCACGAGCCCGCGCGGGCGTGCGGTCGCCGTGACGCTGGTCTGGCGGATCCGTACGAAGCAGCTCCGCCTCGACGAGGAGACGTCGAGCGCGGCGCAGGGCGAGCGCGCGGGCTGGCTGACCGCGGCGCGGTTGCCTGCGGAGTACGCCGACGAGTACCTCGGCAACGCGGTGCTCAGCCTGCTGTGTCCGGGCCCGCTGGTGCGAGCGGATTGCCTGGCGCGGGTCGGGCCGCTGCTGGCCCGCGTGCGTGCGAGCAGCGGGCGGCTCGCGCAGATCTGGCAGCGTCACGCGTGGATCGTCGCCCGGCAGGCGCGACCTGCCGACGCGCACGCAGCCCCCGAAATACCCGGGCCGTCCGATACGGCGCCGGGCTGGCTGGTCAGCGCGGCCGCGGGGACCGGCCCCGTGGTGTCCGACGCGCCGATCGGCGATGAGACGCTGCGGTTCATCGGCATGGCGCTGCGCGCCCGGCCGGATCGGGCCGATGCGCTGCTCGACTGGTTGACCGCGCGCGAGGAAATCGGTGATGTGGACGCAGTGCTCGGGCTGCTCGAGCGGGCGGGCCGCAGCGACGCGTCGATCCCCACCCTGCGATACGTCGAGCGGCTGCGGGGGCGCGCGACGGGCCCGACGTTCGCGACCCTGCGCGGTCAGATCCAGTCGCTGCAGACGTCGCGGATCCTGACGGACGATGCATCGCTGCGGCGCGTCATCGACGAGCTGCAAGCCGTGGCCCGCACACCGGCGGAGCGGGTCGAGGCGCTGTGGCACCTCGGTGTGTTCCACATGCGGGGTGCGCGGGCCGGCGAGCGGGCGTCGGCGGTCGCGGCTCGTGAGGCGCTCACGGCGGCCCTGGGTCTGGTCGAGGAGCACGCGGTCGACGAACTGCGGTTCATGGTGCTGCTGTCGCTGGGCAACGCGTGGCGTGAGGGGCCGGAGCGGGATCTCGAGCGGGCCATCGCCCGTTACGACGCGGCCGCGGCGATGCCCGTGCCGGATCGGGGGGCCGCGACCCTGTGGAAGGTCCTCGCCGACGCCCTGATCGCACGCAATGGACCCGGCGACGCCGCGCGGGCGCGGGAGCTGCTCGCGCGTGCGCTGAAGATCCGGGATCGGGGATGGCTGCGGGCCGAGACCCTGCTGTCGCTGGCGGACGCCGAACTGCTGGGTGTGCCCGAGGCCGCGTCCGCGAGCCGGCGACGAGCGCTCTCGCGGCTGGAGGAGGCGCTCCCCCACGCGGACGTGAACCTGAGGACAGGCATCGCCGAGCGGATCCTCGTGGTCGCAGCGGCGCTGCTCCGCGGCGAGGCGGGGGACCGAACGGCGATCGCGGCGCAGGATCGCGTCGCGACCGAGGTGCCCGGGCTGGCGTCGCGGGCCCACGAGATCCGGACATTCGCCTCGCACGCGCCCGATGGCGACGAGGAGCGCGACATCCTCGGACTCGTCACCACCCCCGCGTTCACGACGTACATGCGGGCGACCATGCCAATGTACCCCGAGCGCATCGATACCCGGATCCTCGCCAGCCGCGGCGTCGATCCGGCGGATCGCGCGAAGCTCGTCGAGGACCTGCGACGCGAGGTCCCCGGGACCGCGGAGCTGCTGGCGACGGTCGAGGCGCTGGCGCAGGAGACTGACCAGGCGGCGCGGCCCGGGGCGGTGCTCGCCCAGGCCGAGATCCTGGCGTATCTGGCGGTCCGCGGCGTCGACTCCGCGGCGCGGGCGCGGGCGCTGGCGGATCAGGCGGAGCCGTTGATCATGGGGATCGAGGATCCACGGGCGCGGAGTTGCCTGCTGCTCCAGCTCGCGGGGGTGTGGGCGCCCGAGGAGCACGCGACCCATCCGGTCCGCGACTTCACCCGTTCAGCCGGGCTCTGCCAGCGGGTACTGGGCGCGGCCCCGGCCGGCTCGACGCTGGCGAGCGACGCGACCGGGATGCTCGCACGTGCGACCCGCTACCGAACCGACGGCGACCCGCTGAACTTTTGGATCCGGGCCGCGGCGCTGTACGAGGACAAGATCCGGCAGTGTGCACGACGGGGCGACCATTTCGGGGCTGAACAGGCCGAGGCGAACCTCGAGGAGGTGCGCATGGCGATCGGCCACGGCGGCGAGGCCTTCAACCTCGAGCGCTCGATCGAACGGCTCCGACGCATCGTCGCGGGCCAGGAGAACACCAACCCCACGCACCTGTGCGCGCTGGCCCGTGACCTCACGCTGTGGGGCTGCAAGCACCGCGGGCCGCCCGCGGAGGAGGCCCTGGCAGCCGGTCAGGAGGCGTTCGCGGCGCTCTTCGAGCGCTACCCACAGCGAGCCCTGGGGACGCTGGACGACGCGGAGAACTATCAGATCATGGGACGGGCCGCCCAGGCCCAGCGGGCCGGAGACTGGACGATGGCGATCTCCCTGTGGCGTCGGCGACTGGCGGCGAAGTCTCCCGCGGCCGAGGCATCGCGGTGGGCGGTCACGGCGCACAACCTGGCCGATACGTTGATCCGGGCGAGGCGCGGCTTCGACGAGGCCCTCGAGGCGGTCGATCTGGCAGCGCAGGCGCTGAGCGTGCGAGCCACGCTCGGCAACCAGATCCATCTGTGGGAGACCCACCACCTGCTCGGTGATGCCGCCCGTGTCGCCCTCGAGCTCGGCGGTCCGCGGGTGTGTGGATCTGGACGCGGCCTCGGCTTGTGGCATCAGGGGCGGGCGGCGCTGACGGGCGCCCTGCAGGTCGCGCGGGGGCTCGGCGGCGGCGAGCGGCTGTTCCGCTCCGGGTTCGTGCTCGCCCTGCTCGCGCGTCTGACGGCGGCGCGGGCGCTGCTGACGACGGCCGCCGACGAGGCGTGGAAGGCGATCGACGAGGCCCGGCCGTACCTGCTGCACGTCGAGGAGGAC
>Ga0209480_10001108_pt1 | contig 20054 bp, 17 predicted proteins | sample JI61114C2DNA_FD_187501 | JGI IMG/M metagenome (GOLD analysis project Ga0209480, IMG submission 187501) | Wastewater effluent complex algal communities from Wisconsin, to seasonally profile nutrient transformation and Carbon sequestration -... | ecosystem: Engineered > WWTP > Effluent > Algae... | reverse complement strand
ACATATTACACTTAGAAGTTTAGATACACTCACTCCATTAGGAGTGGTCAATGATGAGCAAGGGTTGGATTATTTTATTCCTGAAGGAAAAGGGATTCAACTAGCAGATATACCTGCATCTCATCAGTTTGGATTTATTGCTATTGTAATTGGGGCTTCTTACGCCACCAAAAAGTTGCCCATCCCTAAGTTACAGCAGCTTTGTACTCAAATTCAATACCCCATTATTTTAATAGGGGGTAAAGAAGACCAAGAGGAGGGAAATGAAATTGCAAGTATTGATCCCATTCGTATTTACAATGCTTGTGGCAAATTCTCTTTGCACGAATCTGCTGATTTAGTAAAACATTCAAAGCTGGTTATTTCGCATGATACAGGCCTGCAATACATTGCCTGTGCTTTCAATAAAAAAGTATTGGCCATTTGGGGCGGTACTTCTCCTAAGTTAGCAGTAGAACCTTATTACGGTTCAAAACAATTGGCCTCGCATAAAAATGAAGTAGCTTATCACAATTTTATTGTTCCTGATTTATCTTGTCAGCCTTGTAGTAATTATGGCAAAAAAAAATGCCCCAAAGGGCATTTTAATTGTATGCAATTACAAGATACTTCAAGCATTGCCATTGCAGCAATGCAATGGCTCAAATAATTATAAGGTTTTCAACACATCGTTCATGCTTCTTACAGCATCTGCACTCTTATTAAATGCAGCTTGTTCTTCTTCATTTAATTTAAGGTCGATGATTTTTTCCCAACCATTTTTTCCAATAGTTACTGGAACTCCTAAACAAATATCGTTCTGACCATATTCGCCTTCTAAGCTTACACAGCAAGTAAATAATTTTTTCTCATCGCGTACAATGCTCTCTACCAAAGCTGCACCTGCTGCACCTGGTGCATACCAAGCAGATGTTCCGATCAATTTAGTCAGTGTTGCTCCACCCACCATGGTATCGTTTACAATTTGTTGTTGCTGTTCTGAAGTAAGAAAATCAGTCACTGGTGCACTGTTCCAAGTTGCATAACGAATTAAAGGAATCATGGTAGTATCACCATGTCCACCCACTACCAATGCATTTAAATCGGATGGGCTGCAATTCAAATGTTGGCTTAATTGATACTTGAAGCGGCTGCTGTCTAAAGTACCACCCATTCCAATGATTCTATTCTTTGGTAATCCAGTTGCAGTTAAAGCCAAATAAGTCATTGTATCCATTGGGTTACTAATCACTATGATAATAGCGTTAGGTGAATACTTCAAAATATTTTCACAAACACCTTTTACAATGCCTGCATTGGTTCCAATTAATTCTTCGCGAGTCATGCCTGGCTTACGAGGTAAACCTGAAGTAATTACCACTACATCACTTCCTGCAGTTTTGCTGTAGTCGTTGGTGCTTCCGGTAATTTTAGTATCAAAACCAAGTAAAGCAGCTGTTTGCATCATGTCTTGGGCCTTGCCTTCTGCAAATCCTTCCTTGATGTCTAGTAATACCAGCTCAGTACATAATTCCTTACGGGCAATATTATCGGCACAGGTTGCTCCTACAGCACCAGCACCTACTACAGTAACTTTCATAATCGGCATTATTTAAAGTGGTTAATTTAAGTGGTGCAAAGGTACGTGCAGTAGCCCTATTTTTTGTGAATAAATTGTAATAATTCAGGCATTTCTACACCCGACTCCCAGGCTTTTAAAAACTGCTTGTTTTGGTCGTATAAAGCTACAAATGGAGTGAATTTAACCTGATAAAAAGCGGGTACGGTATATTCTGGGTCTCTTCCAATGATGATATTTGGATATAAATCGAACTGGTACTTCCTGCCAAATGCTCTGATATCATTGAATTCTCGGTAGCTGATCCAAATAAACTGAACTTGTTTCAAACTATCCATATTGCGAATCATTTGATCTGCCTCGTATTGGCAATGACCACAATCTGGGCTAAAATACACAATGCAGGTAAATGCCGCTTTCGGAATCAATTTATTGGTAAATAAGCTGCTGTCGGTTAAAATTAATTTGAATGCCGGTATCGATGGATTTTTCACATAATCAGGCCGGTTATCAATTGGGCTTTGCGCTTGAATTGCTAATGAACTCAATACTAAAATAAGGAAAGCAAAAAAACACTTTCTTTTCATAAATTATTTTTAATTGCTTGTATTATTTGCCAGCTTCTTGCATGCGCATTTGCTTGGCATCTTGCAAAAACTCTGATGCAAAAATAAAATCATTTAGTAATTGATCTTTACTGAAAATGATGTCTTTATTAGATCCTTCCCATTGTTTCTTTCCATTGTATAAGTACAAAATATGGTCTCCAATTTCCATCACACTATTCATATCATGGGTTACAACCACCGTGGTCATTTTGTATTCGGTGGTAATTTCTTTGATCAGCTTGTCTATTACCATGGATGTTTGTGGATCTAATCCTGAGTTGGGTTCATCACAAAATAAGTACTTCGGATTTAACACAATGGATCTGGCAATTCCCACTCTTTTTTTCATACCTCCGCTAATTTCAGCGGGAAATCTTTTATGTGCATCTTTTAAATTAACCCTATCTAAAACTTCATCTACTTTTTTTAGTTTCTCTCCATGGGTTAATTTGGTAAACATATCTAATGGAAACTTTACATTTTCTTGAACCGTCATTGAATCAAATAAAGCATTTCCTTGGAAAAGCATGCCAATTTTTTGTCTCAATAATTTTTTGGTTTTATCATCCATCGTAACTAAATCTTCTCCATCAAATTCAATACTACCTTCATTTGGTTTAATTAAACCAACGATGCATTTAGTTAAAACCGTTTTCCCACTTCCGCTTGTGCCTATAATTAAGTTGCATTTACCGCTCTCCATTACCGCATCAATTCCGTGAATGATCATTCGGTCATCAAAGCTTTTGCTGATATTTTTTAACGTAATCATGGTACTGTAAACTACTGAATTGTTCTTAATTGAGCTCGATCTGATTTTTTAACAAGTCTTCTAGGGTATCTCTTTTTCTAATCAGATGCAATTGATCTTCTTTGAATAATACTTGTGCTGGTAAAAATCTTGAATTGTAATTACTTCCCATTTCAAAACCATACGCTCCCGCATTGTCTATCACCAACAAATCATTTTCCCTGATTTCATTCATTGGCCTGTCCCAAGCAAAATTGTCTGTTTCGCAAATATTCCCTGTTACTGCATAATTTTTTATTGGGCCATTGGGGTTACTGATATTTCTGATGGGATGGTAAGCCTCGTAAAACATTGGGCGTATAAGGTGATTAAAGCCACTATTAATGCCTGCAAATAGCACGGTTGGGGTTTCCTTTATCACATTCACACTGGTAATTAAATAGCCACACTGGCTCACTAAATATTTACCTGGCTCAAACCAAACCTGAAATTTTTTACCATAAGTTATTTCAAACTTATTCAATACTTCACCTACTTTTTTGGCTAAGAGCTGTATATCGGTTCCCTTTTCATTGGCATGATAAGGTACTTTAAATCCACCCCCCATATCTAAAACTTGTAGGTCTTGGAAATGCGGAACTAAGTCAAAGAAAATATCTGCTACTTGAATAAATACATCTACATCTTTTATTTCGCTACCTGTATGAACATGCAAACAGTTGATGCGTAATTGATGTTGATTTTTTATAGAAAGAATTTCCTCTAACTGTTCTAATGGAATGCCGAATTTGCTACCATTATGACCTGTTGAAATTTTTAAATTTCCACCCGCCATAATATTGGGTCTTAGTCTGATGCCAACAGGGTACCTGCTACCATAGGCTTTTCCAAACTTTTCTAAGTTGCTCAAGCTGTCTATATTCACAGAAACACCTGCATCAACGGCGGCTACAATCTCCTCGAAATCAATACCATTGCTGGTATATAATATTTGCTCTGGATTAAATCCTGCTTTAAGCGCCAAATAAACTTCATTAATGGAGCTACAATCAATATTGCAACCGATTGATTGAATATGTTTTAAAACTGAAATATTGGTAAGTGCTTTACATGCATAAAAAAATCTTGCGTAAACCCCTTCAAATGCATTTTGTAATTGATGGTATTGTGCAGTTATTTTTTCTGCATGATAAATGTACAACGGCGTGCCATACTGAGTTGCAGCTGCTTGTAATTGTTCGTTGGAAATAGTTAAAGACATGGGGTAAAGATAATCCAACTATTGCGGATTATTCTCGTCTTCAACATCGTTGGGTAAATTTTCTGAATCATCATTTGTTTCATCGGTTGATTCATCAGTAGATGCTTCTTCTGAATCGGATGATTCATTCATTTCTACAATAATCAATTCTCCTTCTTCATTCACTGTTAAATCGGAAACATCACCATCAATTATTTCTTCGTCAGTAGGTAAATGAGCCATGGCATTGGCCACTTGATTATCGGTAAAGTCTTCTGGTTTGATGATTGTACCTTCTACTATTTGATCGGCCAATACTTCTTTTATTTTTGGTAAATCAGCTGCGCTATTGATACCAAAATAATCCATGAAAGTTTTTGAAGTAGCATACACCAAGGGTTTACCCGGTAACTGCTCATTTCTTCCACTAATTAAGATCAATTCTTTCTCTAATAATTTCTGTATGGAATAGTCGCTATTTACCCCTCTGATGGCTTCAATTTCTCCTTTTGTAATGGGTTGCTTGTAACCAATAATTGCCAGCGTTTCTAAAGCTGCATTCGAGAGTCGCTTTAAAAATTTATCGCCATTTAATTGTGCAATCGTTTTATGGTAATCTTTCTTTGTTAGGAATTGCCATCCTCCGCCACTTTCTCTCACTTCAAACGGATAAAATTCTGCGGCGTATTTTTCTCTAATACCTTCTACAGCCGTTTCTACTTGGTCCAACGAAATTCTTTCCTCTAAAAATCCAAAACTATTGTTGATGAGCTCCACTATATCCAATGAGGTCAATGGCTTATCACTGGCAAAAATGAGCACTTCTATATGTGGTATGATTTCGCTTAATTCCATGGTTGTTTTGGCTATTATCCTTGTAATGCAGCGGCTCCGCTCACAATCTCTGTTAACTCAGTTGTAATAGCAGCTTGACGAGCACGGTTATAACTGATCTTCAATGATTTCAGTAATTCGTTTGCGTTTTCGCTTGCTTTATCCATAGCAGTCATACGTGCACCATGTTCGCTGGCGTTTCCGTCTAAGACTGCTTTGAATAATTGGGTATTCAAGATTTTCGGCATTAATTCTGCAATCAATACTTCCTTAGCTGGTTCAAAAATAAAATCTGCTTTCTTGCTTCCTGCTTTAGGGGCAACTTTTGGAATAGGTAAAAATTGCTCTGCAACAAATGCTTGGGTTGCAGCATTTTTAAATTCACTGTAAATGATTTCAACTGCATCAAATTCTTTTTGTTCAAAAGCTTTCATAGCAGCTTGAGCAGCTTCTTGTACCGCTTCGAAATTCAAATTCAAATAAATGTCTTTGAAACGCTCATTGGTATTATAACCTGCTTTATTTAAACTTTCCCAACCTTTTTTTCCAATATTCCAAACGGTTAGATTTCCTTTGCTAAACTGACTGCTGTATTTTTCTGCAACAGTGGCTTTTGCTAACTTAACAATATTGGCATTATACCCTCCACACAATCCTCTGTCGGAAGTAATCACAATCAACAATACTTTCTCAATTGTTCTTTCTTCTGCCAATGCCAAAGTAGTTCCACCCTCGATACTGCTCACAATATTGCTGAGCATTTCCTGCAATTTCTGGGCATAAGGGCGCATTTGCGTAATTGCGTCCTGCGCACGGCGTAATTTAGCCGCACTCACCATTTTCATTGCCTTGGTAATTTGCTGAGTACTTTGAACACTTTTGATTCGGTTCCTAACCTCTTTTAATTGACCTGCCATTTGTAAGGTTTAAATTTTAAATCTAACGGGTTGCAAAAGTAGCTGAAAAGGCTATAAATTCCAATAAGTTTAATGGATTATTTAAAGGGGCAAACGCAATCCAATACCATTTCCGCTTGCATGAATTTGAAGTTTAGACAATTGCCCCTCTAATATTTTGCCATTCCTTCGGTGGTTTCCATATTGAACCAAGTCGAATACCAGCAAAAATGCCCCCTGAAGCAATAAGCTATTACCATACCCCGTAGTTTTTAGGTTGTTTAGCCTATTCCCATTTTCCTTTAATAGAAAGCCTGTTGCTATGTAGGCCAAGTCTAAACCACTGTTCAGCAGCAAAATCTTTTCTAATTTTTGCTGGGCCAATTGGTTTTGGGGGTAGGTATATTTTTGGGTAAGCTCTTTTTTTAGCTGAATCAATCCCCAACTGGCAATTCCAAGGTTTACAATATTCCAATATGCATTCATTTTAAAAAAGTATTCCCCCGATTCAGTGGCATTCGTGGCAGAAATACTCCCCTGTATGATATTGACCCCCGCCCAAGCTGCCAGAATGGTCATATTAGTTTTGTTTTTATTGTATCTGTCTGCAGCAATAGAATCACTTATTATTACGAGGCTGTCTAATGCAGTAAATGCGTTGTTTGGGCTGTTAACACTGCTTTCTAGGCTTTGTGCAGCTATAGTATTGAATGCCATTGATAGGCTTAAAAAAACCGTTGATAGAATAGTTAATTGCTTCATTTGCTTCTAAAATCAAAACCTTACCTTTGGCGGCTCTTATTCAGAGTGCCAAATTGACTAAAAAAAAATTGTTGCACGCTGTTTGACTGTTAAATTTTTTCATATCAGAGTATTAAAAATATGTTGAAGTTCATTTCTAAGTTATTCGGGGGTAGTAAAAGTGAGAAAGATGTACAGCAGTTGATGCCTATCATCCAAAAAACCAATCAGTTTTTTCAACAATACCAATCATTGTCTAATGATGAATTGCGAAATAAAACCGTGGAGTTTAAAGCTAGAATTCAAGACCATTTAAAGGGGATTGATGCTGAAATTGCTGCGGAGAAAGCCGCTGCGGAAGCATTACCCGAAATGGACATTCATGGCAGAGACACTATTTACAAGAATATAGATAAGTTGCGCAAAGACCGCGATAAAAAAATTGAAGAAGCATTGGCCATCATTCAGCCAGAAGCTTTTGCGGTTATTAAGGAGGCTGCTAGAAGATTTAAAGAAAACGAAACATTGGTTTCCACAGCAACTTCATTAGACAGAGACCTCAGTGTTAAGAAAGAATATGTAACCATTCAGGGTAATGAATCTGTATTCAACAATACTTGGACTGCTGCTGGCGGTAAAGTAACCTGGAATATGGTGCATTATGATGTACAGTTAATTGGTGGTTCGGTGTTGCATCATGGTAAGATTGCTGAAATGGCAACTGGAGAAGGTAAGACCCTGGTGTCTACTTTACCAGCGTATTTAAATGCATTAGCAGGCGAAGGGGTACATATTGTTACCGTGAACGATTACTTGGCCAAACGTGATAGTGAATGGAACGGTACTTTATTTGAGTGGTTGGGTTTAACAGTAGATTGTATCGACAAACACGAACCCAATAGTGAGTCTAGAAGAAAAGCTTATTTAGCAGATATTACTTACGGTACCAATAATGAATTTGGCTTTGATTATTTAAGGGATAATATGGTGCATAGCCCTGAAGAAATGGTTCAGCGTAAGCACCATTTTGCCATGGTAGATGAAGTAGATTCGGTTTTGATTGATGATGCTAGAACTCCCTTAATTATTTCTGGTCCAATTGGATACCAAACAGGGGAACAACAATTTTTTGCATTAAAACCAAGAATTGAAAAATTAGTTGAAGCGCAAAAAAGAGCAACCCAACAGTTTTTAACTGAAGCAAAGAAAAAGATTGCTGAAGGAAATGATGATCCAAAAGATGGTGGATTGGCTTTGTTCCGCGCACATCGTGGTCTTCCTAAAAATAGTGCGTTAATTAAATTTTTAAGTGAGCCTGGAAATAGAGTAAAATTACAGAAAGCGGAAAACCATTATTTGGCGGACCAACAGCGTGAAATGCCCAAGGCAGATGAAGAACTGTATTTTTATATTGATGAGAAAAATAATTCAGTTGAATTAACAGATAAAGGAATTCAATTAATTACTGGTCAAGGAGAAGATCCTCATTTTTTTGTATTACCCGATATCAGCTTAGGACTTGCAGCCATAGACAATGATGCAAGTTTACCTGCAGATCAAAAGTTAGTAAAGAAAGAGTCTTTAATTAATGAGTATTCTGTTAAAGCAGATCGTATACATACAGTACAGCAATTATTAAAAGCCTATACCTTATTTGATAAAGATGTTGAGTATGTGGTGATGGACGGAGCTGTTAAAATTGTAGATGAACAAACAGGTCGTATTCTTGATGGTAGAAGGTATTCTGATGGTTTGCACCAAGCAATTGAAGCCAAGGAAAATGTAAAAATTGAAGCGGCTACTCAAACATACGCAACCGTAACCTTACAGAATTATTTTAGAATGTACCACAAATTAGGTGGTATGACCGGTACTGCTGAAACCGAAGCAGCTGAATTATGGGACATCTATAAATTAGATGTGGTTAGCATTCCTACGAATGTACCTGCAATCAGAAAAGACGAGGAAGATAAAATTTTCAAAACCAAAAGAGAGAAGTTTGGTGCAGTTATAGATGAAATTGTTTTACTGCGTGAAGCTGGTAGGCCAGTGCTCGTGGGTACCACTTCTGTTGAAGTGAGTGAATTGTTAAGCAGAATGCTCAGACAAAAACAAATTCCTCACAATGTATTGAATGCAAAACAACACTCTCGTGAAGCACAAATTGTTGCAGAAGCAGGTTTAGCAGGTGCAGTTACCATTGCCACCAATATGGCTGGTCGTGGTACCGATATTAAACTAGGGCCTGGTGTAAAAGACGCAGGTGGCTTGGCAATCCTAGGTACTGAAAGACATGAGTCTAGACGAGTAGACCGTCAGTTACGAGGTCGTGCTGGTCGTCAGGGTGATCCTGGTTCTTCTCTGTTTTTTGTTTCTTTAGAAGACGACTTAATGCGCATGTTTGGTAGTGAACGTATTGCCAAAGTGATGGACTTCGCAGGTTATAAAGAAGGGGAAGTTATTCAAGCTGGTATGATTACCAAGTCTATTGAAAGAGCTCAACGTAAAGTAGAGGAAAATAATTTTGGTATCAGAAAACGTTTGTTGGAATACGATGATGTGATGAATAAGCAGCGTACGGTTATCTATAGTAAACGTAACCATGCTTTGTTTGGCGAAAGACTGGCATTAGACCTAGACAACGCAATGTATGCGGTGGCAGAAGGCTTAGTGGTTTCTTTTAAAGAACAAAATGAATACGATCAATTTAAACTCGCTGCTATTGTAAATTTTGGAATAGATACTTCTATAACCCTTGAAGAGTTCAATAAAACCAACGCCAATCAATTAGCAGAAAAATTATATGGTGAAGCTATTGCTCAATATGAGAAAAGAAAGCAGGATATGATGGTTCAGGCTGTTCCTGTATTTAAGAATATTAAGTTGCAACAAGGTTCACATATTGACAATGTAATTGTTCCGTTTACCGATGGCAAACGCCAAGTTCAGGCTCTGGCCAATATGGAAAAAACCTTGCAAACAAGTGGTGCTGAATTATTACATTCTTTAGAAAGAACAGTAACCTTAGCATTTATAGACAATGCTTGGAAAGAACATTTGCGTTCTATGGACGATTTAAAACAAAGTGTACAAACCGCCACTTATGAACAGAAAGATCCATTGGTGATTTATAAAATGGAAGCATTTGAATTGTTTAGAAAAATGGATGGTGAAGTAAACAGAGAGATTGTTCAATTTTTATGTCATGCTGGTATTCCATTGGCTGAAGGGGATGAACTACAAGAAGGTCGTCAAGAAAAAACAGATATGAGTAAGATGAGTGCCAATAAAGATCAAGTAGATGCTGCTGGTCAAGAATATGGCGCAAACGAAAATGATTATTACGATCCAACACCAGTAAAGCAAGAGCCTGTCAAAGTGGGTCCTAAAATTGGAAGAAACGATCCATGTCCTTGCGGAAGCGGTAAGAAATTTAAATCTTGTCACGGAAAGGACGCATAAAAAATTAGTGTTGATTGGATATTTATTTGACCAAATTGCAAATAAAAACCCGATGAAATTTCATCGGGTTTTTTATAATCATATAAACATATTGATTGTATGGGAAGAATCAATTTATAGTCGGAATGCTACACCAAAATCCATGCAGAAAGATTTTATTTGTGATTTTGTATTGCTTGCATTGGTCCAAGTATAACTTCTCGTGCCCAAATTAAACTTGAATTTTACTTTATTGTCTTCGTCGTCAAAGTCTACAAGTGATACCCCCCATCCAAAAAATTGAGGCGAACGTGTTACATCTGCATACCCTTCTTCTTTCAATTTTACACCCGGAGAAATACCACCTTCCACATATAAGCCGCTAATTGCCCAAGTTCCTCCAATGATGAATAGATTGGTAAATCCTGCATTCTTGAATACTTCCTTTTGGTCGTCTGGATTAAACCCATTTCTAAAAGCAAATGGATAGATCCTTGCTCCAATGGGTTTTTGGGTCATGGTTACATTCGTTAGAAAAGTGGTTTGGTTTCTGAAATTCTGCGGCTCTAATCCTGCAATTGCAGCCACTTTTACAAACATTTTATCCGTATATCCAAGGTTTAAAAAATTGTATTCTAAAGTTAACCTTGGTTGAATCCCTTTTGATTTATAAAACTGTCCAAATACTTCAGTTGCCTTAGGACTGGCAATTCCAATGTAAACTCCTAATCTAGGTTTCATGCCTTTTTGTGCAGATGCTGAAAATAAAGTGGTAATAAAGCAGAGGGTTAATAAGTACTTATTCATGATCATTTATTTTATGCGAATGAAGCGCTTTTTAACAGCCGTAACAATACCGTAGTTACGGTATTTGCTATCTTTGCATAAATTGAGTTTATGCATTTAGCTACTTATATTGATCATACTATTTTAAAGCCAACCACCCTAGTGTCTGAAGTGGCCCAAATTTGTAAAGAAGCAGCTGAATACAAGTTTGCAGCGGTTTGTGTTCCCCCCAACTTCGTAAAAAAAGCCAAGGAGTTTTTAGTTGGTACAAATGTTAAAGTGGCAACTGTAATTGGGTTTCCTTTTGGTTATTCTGCTGTGGAAGCCAAGTTGGCTGAAATTGTTTTAGCCATGGTAGATGGGGTGGATGAATTGGATGTAGTGGCCAATATTAGTGCAATAAAAAACCAAGATTGGGTGTATTTGGCCAATGAGTTAAATCATATCATGCCTGTGGTGAAGTCTAAGAATAAAACCATTAAAATCATTATTGAAAGTGGCATTTTAACCAATGATGAAATCATTAAATGCTGCGAATTATATGGCGTTGCTGGTATTGATTATTTAAAAACATCTACTGGATACGCTGAAAAAGGGGCTTCAGTAGAAGCGGTGAAACTGTTTAGATTGCATTTACCTGAAGCTGTTCAAATTAAAGCATCAGGCGGGATCAGAGACTATGCTTTTGCTGCTGAACTTGTAGAAGCGGGCGCAACCAGATTGGGCTGTAGTGCTAGTTTAGCAATCGTAAAGGGAGAACCAAATACCAATAACGCAACGTATTAACCTTATATTTACCCAATGAAAACAGGTGTGTTTTTATTCTTGATTGGCCTATTGGTTTGTCCATGCGCTTTTGCTAGCGAGGTTGATACTGTAATTATGGTAAAAGATGCAAGATTGGATGTATTGGTTGCAAAGCAAAACCAAATTAATAAGCGAACTGCCATGATGACGAGTGCAGGGTTGTACAAAGGCTATCGCTTACAAGTAATCAGTACCGCCAAAAGAGACGATGCTAATAAAATGAAAACAGATTTAATGAATCGTTTTCCTGAACAAAAAGCCTACACACTTTTTCAGTCTCCCAATTTTAAAGTTAGAATGGGCAACTTCTTAAAAAAAGAAGATGCAGAGAAATATAGAAATCAAATCAGTAAATTTTTTCCAAAAGGAATTTATATAGTAGAAGATACTATTGAATATACTCCTCCAGAGGAAGAACAAGAATAGTTAAGCAATTCGCATGTTAAAAGAAAAAATTAAAGCTCTCGCTCATACTATTGCACCAGAACTGATTGGCATCAGACATCATTTGCATGCCAACCCAGAATTGAGTTACCAAGAATTTAAAACATCCGTGTTTGTTCAAGAACAATTAACCCTAATGGGCATTGAATTTGAAGTAAAAGCAACTACAGGAATTTTGGCAACCCTTAAAGGAAACAATCCTTCATCTCGAATTATTGCTTTGCGTGCAGACATGGATGCGTTGCCTATTCAAGAAGAAAACGATGTTCCTTATCAGTCTCAAAATAAAGGTGTGATGCATGCTTGTGGTCATGATGTGCATACAACTGTATTATTAGGGGCGGCTCGTATTTTAAAAGATTTGCGTGCCGATTGGGAAGGCACTATAAAACTTTTATTCCAACCAGGTGAAGAAAGAAATCCTGGTGGAGCAAGTTATATGATTAAGGATGGCGTTTTAGAAAATCCAAGACCGGATGGTATTGTAGCATTGCATGTTCATCCAGGTTTAGATGTGGGGAAATTGAGTTTTAGAAAAGGTCGTGTAATGGCAAGTGCCGATGAAATTTATATTACCATTAGAAGTAAAGGGGGGCATGCAGCTGCGCCTCATTTAACTGCAGACACAGTTTTAATTGCCTCTCAATTAATTGTGAGCTTACAACAAATCATATCTAGAAATAATAGCCCTATTTCTCCCTCTGTTTTATCTATCTGTTCAATACAAGGTGGAAATACCACCAATGTGATTCCCAGTGAAGTAAAATTGATGGGTACTTTTAGGGCAATGGATGAAACATGGCGTTATAAAGCACATGAATTAATCAGAAAGCAAGCGGTTGGCTTGGTAGAAAGCATGGGTGCAGAAATTGATTTACATATTGATATTGGTTACCCTACTGTTGATAACGACCCTGAGTTTACAGAAGCAGCTTGGCAGTTAGCTAACGATTTTATGGGCAAGCAGCATGTTGAGGAAACCGAATTGAGAATGGGTGCGGAAGACTTTGGCTATTATACCCAAATAGTACCTGGGTGTTTCTTTAGACTCGGTGTTCGCAATGAATCAAAAGGGATCATCCATCAAGTACATACCCCTAAATTTGACATTGATGAATCAGCCATTGAAATTGGCGCTGGTATGATGGCTTACTTAGGAATTAGTTTAACCAAATAGTTTACAACGAAATATTTTATGTCTGATAATAAGCAATCTAAATTAAGAAGAGAACAAGCTTTGGAATATCATTCGAGTGGTAGACCGGGAAAGATAGAAGTTATTCCTACTAAAGAAGCAAAAACACAAAGAGATCTTTCTTTGGCGTATAGTCCTGGGGTTGCTGAGCCTTGTAAAGAAATTAAGGAGAATCCAGAAAACATTTATAAGTATACTGCAAAAGGGAATTTGGTAGGTGTAATTACCAATGGTACTGCGGTTCTTGGGTTAGGCGATATTGGTCCTGAAGCAAGTAAACCAGTGATGGAGGGGAAAGCGGTATTGTTTAAAATATTTGCAGACATTGATGTATTTGATATTGAAATCAACGAAAAGGATCCCGAAAAATTTGTACAAATAGTTAAGTCTTTAGAACCCACTTTTGGCGGAATTAATTTGGAAGATATTAAAGCCCCTGAGTGTTTTTATATAGAGCAGCAACTGAAAGAGCAAATGAATATTCCAGTGATGCACGATGATCAGCATGGAACTGCCATTATTAGTAGTGCTGCAATGCTGAATGCATTAGAATTACAAAAGAAAAGAATTGATAAAGTTCGCTTTGTAATTAATGGAGCAGGTGCTGCTGCAATGGCTTGTATCAATTTGTATGTAGCATTGGGTGCCCGTCATGAAAATTTTATTGTTTTTGATAAGGATGGAGTGTTACATCAAGAGCGAACAGACTTGGGCAAGGGACGCGAAAAATTTGCAGTAAAAAAATCGGATTGGACTTTAGCAAAAGCGATGAAAGATGCCGATGTGTTTTTAGGATTAAGCGTAGGAAATGTGGTAACACAAGACATGGTCAAATCCATGGCGAAGAATCCCATTGTATTTGCTATGGCTAATCCCGATCCAGAAATTACATACGAAGATGCTGTTGCTGTGAGGAAAGATATTATTATGGCTACTGGTAGATCCGATTATCCCAACCAAGTAAACAATGTATTGGGCTTCCCATATATATTTAGAGGTGCATTAGATGTAAGAGCAACCCAAATTAACGAAGCCATGAAATTGGCTGCTGTTCGTGCCCTTGCTGAATTGGCCAAAACGGCTGTACCAGATATTGTTAACTTGGCGTATAACCAAAGCAATATGAGTTTTGGTCCATTGTATATTATTCCAAAACCATTAGACCCTCGTTTGTTAAGTACCATTGCACCTGCTGTTGCAAAAGCGGCAATAGAGAGTGGAGTTGCGCAAAAAACAATCACCAATTGGGATGGCTATGTGTTGGAATTAAATAAGCGATTAGGGTTAGATAATCAGTTGTTTAGAGTAGTTAGTAATAAAGCAAGAAGGGATCCTAAACGCTTGGTATTTGCTGAAGCAGATAATTTAAAAATATTAAAAGCAGCAACCATCATTTACGATGAAGGAATTGCGTATCCAATTTTATTGGGTGATCCGGAAAAAATCAATCGAATTGCTGATGCAAATAGCATAGACTTATCTGATATTCCTATTGTAGATCCTAGAAGTGATGCAATGGAATCGAAGCGAGAATTCTACGGAGAATTATTCTTTAAGAAACGTCAACGAAAAGGATTTAATCATCACGAGAGTATGAAAGTGATGAAAGATCGAAATCATTTTGGTTGTATGATGGTTGAAACTGGGGATGCTGATGCAATGCTATCGGGACTTACCAAGAACTATGCAGAAGCAATTAGACCTGCCTTACAAATAATTGGAACAGAAGAGGGAGTCAAGAAAATTGCAGGGATGTATTTGTTGTTAACCAAAAAGGGGCCTTTATTTTTGGCTGATACAACTGTCAATTTTCATCCGACTGCAGAAGAGTTGGCTGATATCACTCAAATGGTTGCTAAAGAAGTAAGAAGTTTTAACTTAACACCAAGGGTTGCTATGTTAAGCTACAGTAATTTCGGAAGCAGTGATTCAGCAGAAGCAAGATTGGTTGCAGAAGCTACCAGAATATTAAAACAAAGAGATCCGAATTTAATTGTAGATGGTGAAATGCAAGGAAGCCTTGCCTTCAATAAAGAAATTCTAAGAGACAATTATCCATTCAGTGATTTAGTAGAACAAGAAGTAAATGTATTGATGTTCCCGAATTTAACTGCTGGGAATGTGGCTTATAATTTATTGAAAGAAGTGGGAGGCGCCGATGCAATTGGTCCAATATTGCTAGGATTAAAAAAGCCAGTACACGTTTTACAATTAGGTAGCAGTGTTCGAAATATTATTAATATGGCCTTGGTTGCTGTGGTAGATGCACAAATGAAGACCAGGGTAGACACCGCTGAGGAAGTTCAAAGAAGTTCTTGGTGGAAAAGCAGAAGAAAAAACAAGAAAACGTCTAACTAATTATAATACTATCTTTAATTTATGAATTTCTTCACCCATTTAGGTAAGTTCTTATTGATGCTGAAAGGCATGTTTTCTAAGCCAGAGAACTTTAAAATGTATTGGAAAGAGTTCATGCACCAATGTGTAGAGATAGGCATGGGCGCTTTACCTATTGTTATTATCATTTCTTTGTTTTTAGGTGCAGTTACCACTATTCAAACTGCTTATCAATTGGTTAGTCCATTGGTGCCACAAAGTACTATTGCACAAATTGTAAGAGATAGTATGATATTAGAGCTTTCTCCTACAGTAGTAAGTATTGTTTTAGCAGGTGTTGTGGGCAGTAAAATTGCCAGTGAATTGGGCAATATGCGTGTGAGTGAACAAATTGATGCTTTAGAAATTATGGGAATTAATACAAAAGCATATTTGTTATTTCCTAAAATATTGGGTGCCTTGGTTGTGGTTCCTTGTTTAATTGTAATTTCTGCGGTACTAGGTATTTGGGGTGGTAGAACTGCAGGCGAATTAGCTGGAATTTTAGCCAACGACACATTTGATATTGGTTTAAGACAGAACCTGAATTTCTTTAACATCAATTTTGCTTTATACAAAGCATATACGTTTGCATTTATCATCAGCAGTGTTCCTGCTTATTACGGTTATTATGTAAAAGGTGGTGCACTTGAAATTGGTAGAGCCAGTACCAGTGCAGTAGTGGTAAGTTGTATTTTAATTTTATTGGCAGATTATTTATTAGCAGCCCTCTTGTTATAAACCGAATATTGGTTAAATTGAAAGATGAATCCTCAGTTTCTTGCCTTCAAAAAAATCATTACTCATCCAATTCGTTTTGCTTTTTTTAAATTAGTAAAACTGCCTGCAGCATTTATTGCAGGATTAAAAGTGGGTTATATAGATGAAGCAAAAACCGTGATTTTAGTAAAGCACGGTTGGATCAATCAGAATCCGTTTAAGTCAATGTATTTTGCTGTACAAGCGATGGCTGCAGAAATGAGTACAGGTTTGTTCCCCGTAGGGCAAACCTATAAAAGAAGCCCCTCTGTAAGTATGTTGGTGGTTGGATTAGAGGCAAAATTTGTAAAAAAAGCTACAGGAATAATTGCATTTACTTGTAACGACGGTTTAATGGTTGCAGAAACTATTGAAGATGCTATTCAAAGTAAAGAAGGAAAAACAATTGTATGCAAATCTATTGGCACAAATGCGAATGGAGAAGTTGTTGCGGAGTTTAATATTACGTGGAGTTTTAAATCTAAATAAGTATGAAAATTTCTTTTCATGGTGCTGCTAGAACTGTTACAGGGTCTAAACATTTACTTACCTTAAAGAGTGGTAAAAAAGTATTATTAGATTGTGGACTATTTCAAGGGATGGGAAAAAATACCGAAGAGCTCAATGCAACATTTGGGTTTGATCCAGTCGAAATTAGTTATTTAATTTTATCACATGCACATATTGATCATTCTGGATTAATACCTAAATTGGTAAAAGAGGGATTTAAGGGGACTATTTATGCAACGCCTGCTACTAAGGCTTTGGCTGAAATTTTGTTAGAAGATTCAGCTATCATACAAAGAGATGATACCAAGTTTATTAATAAGAGAAGAGCAAAAAAAGGCTTGCCGCCTTTTGAGCCATTATATGATTTAGAAGATGCTGCTGTTGCTTTATCCTTGTTTAAATTTATTGATTACAATCGTTGGACTAAGATTGATGAGGAAGTCTCCGTTTGTTTTACAGATGCAGGTCATATCATTGGTTCCGCAGCAGTTCATTTAAGAGTGATTGAGGATGGAAAAACAAATAAAATCACTTTTAGTGGAGATGTTGGAAGGTACAATGATGCCATTTTAAGATCCCCGGAAATATTTGATCAAGCCGACTATATTATTTTAGAAAGTACTTACGGAAATAAATTACATGATGAAGTCTTTGGTATTACCGATACTATTTTAAAATGGATGATGCATACCTGTGTGGAGAAAAAAGGTAAATTAATTATACCGGCATTCAGCGTAGGAAGAACGCAAGAAATATTGTATGCACTCAATCAGTTGGAAGTAGAAAACCGTTTGCCGAATATTCCTGTATATGTAGACAGCCCATTAAGTAGGGAAGCAACTGAATTATTAAAACAATTCCCTGAGAATTATAATAAGCGAGTTAAGAAAATTATGGAGCACGATCATGATCCTTTTGATTTTAAAACACTGAAGTTTATTAAAACGGTTGAAGAGAGCAAGCAATTAAATGACAATGATGCCCCTTGTGTAATTATTTCTGCGAGCGGCATGGCAGACGCAGGAAGGGTGAAGCACCATATCATGAAAAATATTGATAAAGATAGAACAACCATTTTAATGGTTGGCTATTGTGACCCATATAGCTTGGGGGGAAGGTTAACTGCAGGGCAAAAGGAGGTTAAAATATTTGGTGAATTGTATCCTGTGAACGCTGAAATTGGCGTCATGAGAAGTATGAGTGCTCATGGCGATTATGAAGACTTGTGTCAATTTTTATCTTGTCAAAATCCAACTCTGGTAAGAAAATTATTTTTAGTACATGGTGAACAAGATGTCCAAATAGATTTTGCAGCTCGTTTAAGAAGAAAGCATTTTAAGGAAGTGATTATTCCTGATATGCATGAAACGCATTCATTAGATTAAAAACTTAACTTCATTCTGAAATTTTTTGCCATGATAACATTGAATATTAACAACACCCCTTACCAGGTAGATGCTAGTGCAGATATGCCCTTATTATGGGCAATCAGAGATATGGTAGGATTAACAGGAACTAAATTTGGCTGTGGAATGGCTCAGTGTGGGGCCTGCACCGTTCATGTAGACGGGAAACCAGTTCGTTCCTGTAGTTTCCCTGTTTCGGCAGCAGTAGGGAAGAAGATTACAACTATTGAAGGGATGAAAGATAAAATTACTGAAGCGATTCAACATGCTTGGGTAGAATTACAAGTACCTCAGTGTGGGTATTGTCAGTCAGGACAAATCATGAGTGCAACAGCTTTGCTAAAAGCCAAACCAAATCCTACTGATGCAGATATTGATGCAGCAATGCAAGGTAATCTTTGTAGATGCGGAACTTATCAACGCATACGTAGTGCCATACATCGCGCTGCAGAAATGATTAAGTAATTCAAAAAAAATTAAGCAATGAATCAGCAAAACAGTCAAATAAATCGCAGAAATTTTTTACGCCTTACCAGTTTAACTGGGGCAGGCTTGGTAATGGGTTTGGGCGTTAAAGCAGACGGGTTATCTGTTATAGAAAATTTAGGAACTTCAACCGCTTCTTTTGAATTGTCGCCATTGGTGATGATTGATCAAACGGGGTTGGTAACCATTTTTAATACCAAACCAGAAATAGGCCAAGGTACTTACCAATCCATTCCAGCTTTAATAGCAGAAGAATTGGAAGTAGCAATGGATAAAATTGTTATTAAACAAACTGGCGGAGAAAAAAAATACGGCCCTGCACAATTTGTAGGGGGGAGTTCTTCTGTAAGAACCAATTATACCAACTTACGCAAAGTAGGAGCAGCTGCAAAAGAAATGTTGGTCAAAGCTGCCAGTAGTTCTTGGAATGTTCCAGTTTCGGAATGTTATGCAGAAAATGCAACAGTAATACATCGTCCTACTGGTAAAAAATTAGGATATGGAGAATTGGCTGAAGCTGCTTCTAAATTAGAAGCCCCTAAAAATCCAACTTTAAAGGATTCAAAAGATTTTAAAATATTGGGTAAGTCTGCTCCAAGGCCTGATATACCAATGAAAGTGAATGGAACCGCTAAATTTGGTATTGATGCAAGTGTTCCTGGAATGGTGTATGCTTCTATTGAGCGCTGTAAAGTGTTTGGTAGTAAACTGGTAAGTTTTGATGCAACCGCTGCTAAAAAAGTAAAAGGAGTTATTGCAGTGGAAACTTGTGAAAGAATTCATGGGATTTATAAGTCAGAAGGAGTAGCAGTTATAGCGGAGAATTATTGGGCGGCTGTACAAGGAAGAAAAGCTTTAATTGTTAAATGGGATCATCAAGGCAACGATACATTTAATTCAAAAGATTATGAACAAAGTTTAAGAGAGGCTGCCAAAAAAGAAGGGGCTGTAGAACATCAGCAAGGAAATTTTGATAAAGCATTTGCTGAAGCCCCCACTCAACTAACTGCATTTTACGAAACGCCTGTTGTTTCTCACTCTCCTATTGAACCAATGAACTGTTTAGCGAGCTGGCAAGAAGGCAACAAGTTAGAAATCTGGACTTCTACTCAAGTGCCTGGTAGTGTGATGAATGATTTCTCCAGAATTTACGGAGTTAAGCAAGAAGATTTAAAATTGAATGTGTTGTTTAATGGAGGAGGCTTTGGTAGAAGAT
>Ga0209480_10001107_pt1 | contig 20067 bp, 17 predicted proteins | sample JI61114C2DNA_FD_187501 | JGI IMG/M metagenome (GOLD analysis project Ga0209480, IMG submission 187501) | Wastewater effluent complex algal communities from Wisconsin, to seasonally profile nutrient transformation and Carbon sequestration -... | ecosystem: Engineered > WWTP > Effluent > Algae... | reverse complement strand
TAGGCCGGGGCGCAGCAACACAGAATGTGCAGCGCCTCGTTACCTATGTTTTCAACGCGATGCGGCGTGCCGGGCAGAATGGCGATGCTGTCGCCGACGCCAATCTCGAATTGCGCCTCACCCAGCGTCATCAGGCCACAGCCATGGGTGACGTGATAAATTTCCTCAGTAAGCTGATGGCGGTGTAACTGGGTGGATGTCCCCGGCGGGACGACGGCTTCCGCCAGGCTTTGCTGGTGCACCGCATCTTGGTTCGGATGCAGTAGTTCACGTATCTCCGAGCCATCTTTGGTGATATAGGGCTGGATCTGGCTGATGGCGGTTCGCACGCTTATTTGCCGCCCCATAGCTGAATCGGCACCGTTGAAATGGCATTGGCCGGTGCTCCCTCAATCACTTTTCGGCTGATCGCCAGGTAGATCAGTACGTTGCGTTTTTTATCCAGCGTGCGGTGGACCGCCGTTTCCTTGAATAGGAGTGACGTGTTTTCGCTGAAGGCGATTTCTCGCTCCGGGAGCTTGGCTGGCAGGGTGATCGGGCCGATCTGGCGACAGGCCAGCGAGAATTGGGATGGATCTTCAGCGAGCCCGAAGCTGCCTTTGACTCCACCGGTTTTGGCCTGGCTGACATGGCAGGTGACGCCGGGGATTTTCGGGTCATCAAAGGCATAGACACAGACGCGATGATTGGCGCCGATCATATTCCAGGTTGTGGTGACACAGGCAACCTCCTCGCTGAAAGCGGAGAAACTGATAGGCAGAGCAAGTGTGGCGAGCAGCAAGTGGGGCAGTTGGCGCATGTTTTGGTACCGGAAGATGGAATGAGGTCAGGCCTGCGTGAAGCGTTTGTAGTGTTCGGCGCCGACTTGGCGGCCTTCGGCCAGCAGGCGGTTGATAAAGGCCGGGCTGCGGTCGAGCTTTGAAGGGTAATCGAGATCGATCGCTAGCGGGATATGCCGTACTTCGACAGGTTTGAAATGTCCGGCTTTGAGCCAGCCTGCGGCCAACCAGTCGTTGGTTTGCTTGACGAAGAAGAGTTCCTGTTTAAGTGAGAGATTGCCGGCCAGTTCATTGCGGCGATCAGTGATGTCAGCGTTGGATTTCGGTTCGCTCGGGCGCTTGTCGGGGTTGATCTGGATGACCCAGATCTCGTCGGGTTTGGCGGCAGCAGGTTTTTGACCGGCCAAAAAGTCACGGATAGGCGGGTTTTCCGAGAACAGGCCATCCCAGTAAACCCCGTGGCCAATGTGAACAGCACGAAAGAGTTCGGGAATGGCGGCCGAGGCCAGCAAGGCGGCGGTACCGATGCGTTTTTCTGCATCAGTGTGATGCGAATTGAAAACGGTAAATTCACCGGAAAGCACTTCGACAGCACCGACCAGCAGGCGTGGCGATGACGGTTTAAGCAAGCCGGGTAGCGCCGTGAAATCAATGTGCTGTTCAATGGTCCTGGTCAGGATCTCCTGACCGGTATTCGGTAATTGATAGGGGCTGATTTCGGGCAAGGCGAGGTATTCGGAACTGCGTTGCAGCCAGAGCAGAAACTGGTTGCTCACGGCATCGGGCCAGTCTTGTGCGGACATCTCCTGCCAGAAGGATTCGAGCAGATCAGCGCTTAGCGCCGGCTTGCCCTGCAGCAGACCATACCAGGCCAGTGCCGCGCACAGTGCGCCACCTGACGTGCCGGAAAGGGCAGTAATTTGATGCTGAGCCGGGTCAATATTGCGCAGTAGCGCTTGCAGGACGCCAGCGGTAAATGCGGTATGGCTGCCGCCACCCTGGCAGGCGATGGCAATCTGTTTGGGTAAACTGGCGTTCGAGGGCATTTTTTTCGTGCGTGGCGGCATGTCAGAACATTTTTAAGGGAACCCCGGCAGTTTGCCACGAATCGGCGTATTTATGACGTGGTCACTCTTGTTGGAGGTAAGTGTCGGGTGAACATCCTGGGCCGCCGGGGCTGGTTCAGCCTGATTTAAGCGGCGTCATTCGACTGACGTACTTGGCCAGAATCTTGTAGATGTCGCGATCGAACGCCGAGCGGGTGACTTCAAGCAGCGCCGGGATTTCCTCTTCTGCGCTGACCGTGCCGAGATAGCGCCAGCCGTTGATCAGGTGCGCTTCGTCGCCTTCGCGGATCAGCGCCGGGCCGGGGAAGGGCCAACTGAGCAGCTTGAGACGGGTGAGGGCGCCGACCAGACGCATGGTGTGTTTGGCGTAGGGTTCATGGCCGATACAGGCGCCTTTGCAGCGCTTGATCTGGTGCCCGAAGCAGGGCTTGCCGGGAGTGGTTTTGTCGAGGCCGAGCAGGGCGTCGCAGAGATTATGTTCGGTAGCCAGGGCGCGCAATACGTCGTTGGCTTCCTTGGTGGTTTTGAACAGGCCATAGCAGGAACAGCCCAGTCCAAGGTCGAGTTCATCTGCCGAGGCGAGATGCGGGCGCAGCCAGCCTTCGCCTTCGTCAATCAGCGTCCAGCTGCATACCTCGTCGTTTTTGCGCAACAGGCGGTTGTGGCTGGGCTGCATCTGTTTGACCAGCGCAGCTTCCTTGAGCAGGGCACCGATCTCGCCAGCCGTCTCGATCCAGTCGATGCGCTTGACCTGCAGTGAGAGTGCCATTTCCTTGGGCGATTGATGGTCGGCGGCAAAGTGGGAAAGGACGCGCTTGCGAATGTCCTTGGCCTTGCCGATATAGAGCGGCAGGTTGTTGTCGCCATAAAAAAGGTAGACGCCTGCGGTGTCGGGCAATTCATCGACAATGCCGGCATCGAGGTGGGGCGGCAGGCTGGGATGGGCATTTTGGGCGTTGAGTGCTGCCTCGATATCGCGAATGTTGCGGTCGACGTGAATTTTTTGCCAGAATTGATGAATCAATTGGGCATCGGCCAGCGCCCGGTGCCTAGCTTCGGCGCGCAGGCCGTGGCGCTCGATCAGGGAGTCCAGATTGTGCCGCTTGTGCTCGGGAAACAGCGTGCGCGATAGTTTGACGGTGCACAACACCGGCGCACGGAAGGTGATCTCAAGCCGCTTGAACTCATTCTTCAGGAAGCCGTAATCGAAGCGTGCGTTGTGAGCGATGAACAGGCGGCCTTGCAGCCTTTGCAGAACGTCTGCGGCAACCGTTTCAAAAGGCGGCGCACTGGCCACCATTTCATTGCTGATGCCGGTCAGTTGCTGAATGAAGGGCGGGATGTGCATGCCCGGATTGACCAGTTGCTGCCACTCGCGCACCGAGCCATCGGCATCGACTTCGACAATGCCGATTTCGGTGATACGGTCGTTGGTGGCGGTAGAACCGGTGGTTTCGAGGTCAACAAAGGCTAAGGGGCGCATCGGGTGATTTTCTCACGATCTGCGCCTGCCGGTATCCAAGTGACTCTAGTTGTTGTAGTAGAGGGGAAAAACCACGCCGCGCAGATCTGGGCGGAAGCGTCGTTCCTCGATACCCTGCGGCGGCCCAAGTTTGTGTGTGCGGCGTTCGCCAAGGCGCCGTTCGTGTTTCTGCCGGTGCTCTATCACCGAGGTCTGTGGGGCGAACAGGGTGATGCCGGTCGCGTTCGCCTGGGTTGGGTAATCGTCATCCGCCCGCCCGGCGGTGTTTGGACATGCTTTCCGTCGTTGGTTCTGACGTCGATCGAATGAATCGAGGTTGCTCACTGGCTATCTCCATGTTGGGCGGTTGAGAGGATACTTTGCTTGGTGTGTCATGAAGCGTAAAGCACGAAGCAGGCCGTAAATTTAACTGACTGATTCGTCAGCCGTTTATACTATATTTTTAGTGTAACTCTTCTCATTTGTAAAATTTTCCGACTACTCCGGCGCTGCTGCCCGGCACCTCCAGCCGTGAATGCCCGACTCCGCCACCCTTGCTCACGCAAATCTGCGCGGCGATGCGTTCTTTCATGCCGTCAACGTGGCTGATGACGCCTATCATCTTGCCGCTGGCGTTGAGACTGTCGAGGGCGTTCAAGGCAATTTCCAGCGTGTCGGCATCGAGTGTGCCGAAGCCTTCGTCGAGGAACAGTGAGTCGATGGAAGTTTTGTGGCTGACCAGATCGGAGAGGGCGAGGGCGAGTGCCAGACTGACCAGAAAGCTCTCGCCACCGGAGAGCGTGCGCGTGTCGCGGGCCGTATCGCCCTGCCAGCTATCGACAATATCCAGTTCCAGTTCGCCGCTCGCTTTGCGCCGCAGCAGGTAGCGGCCGTGCAGGCGGGCGAGGTGGCGATTGGCGAGGTGGAGCAGGTGGTCGAGGGTCAGCCCTTGGGCGAACTTGCGGAACTTGTCGCCGCGTGCCGAACCGATCAGGCTGTCGAGGCGTTGCCAGATATTGGTGTCTGCAGTTTGTGTGGCGATCTCGGCGAACAGCACCTGTTGGCTGGCACGGCGTTGCTCGTCGCTGGTCAATAAGGCGCGCTGGGCACCAAGTTGTTCGCTGAGCGCCCGGCGCGTGATTTCCAGTGCGGCCAGTTGTTCCTCAAGTTCAACCAGGGCAGGAACAACTCCCTCCCCTGCCAGGGGAGGGTTGGGGAGAGGTTGGTTTTTCTCCAGATCTAGCCACTTGCTGCGTGCAGCATTTAAAACGGCTACTGCCTGCTCTCTGGCTAGCTCAAGCTTTTCCTTCAATTGCACAAGTCGTTGTCGTTCCTCGGCAGGCAGCAGGGCGGCAATAAAGGTAGTGAGGTCGGCGAACGGGCTGGCGGCCAGCGCGACTTGCCAGCTACTTGCCGCTTCCGTCAAGGTTTTCTGTTGCTGAACCAGGCTGCTTTCCAGTTGTGTCTGCCGGCCTTCAAGCGCGGCGAGGGCTTGTGTCAGGCGATTTACTTCATCGGCGCAGCGGAGGAGGGTGCTTGCCGGATCATCCGTAGATTCAGTTGCAAAAAAATCCTCGTTTTGGGTGGTTGACCGTAACAATTGCCAACGCTCAGCCCACAGGGTTGCTTGTGCTTGGGCTGTCTCGCACTGGCCTTGTTGTTTGGTCCGCGCTTCGCTCAGTGCTTGTCGACGGCGCTGGGTTTGTTGCCAGTGCTGCCATTCGCCATCGCGTTCCTGCAGCCATAGCGACGGTTCGCTTGGCGGTTCAAACCCGGCTTCGGCCAGCGTGATGTTTAAGCGAGTGTCGAGTTCCAGCAGTTCCTGCTGGCGGCTTTGCAGGGTCTGCCTGAGTTCGGCTTGTCGCGTCTGGTTGGTCAGCACGGCCTGTTGCAGTGTGCCGAGCTGGCTGATGGCGGTTTGCAGTGCCAGGGTCTGATCGTTGGCGGTTTTGCGGGTCTTGTTGAGCGCCAGTTCGCCCTCGTCGGCAGCTTTCAGGCCTTGAGTCAAAGCGGCGAGCGCCTGTTCGGCGGTGGTGCGTGCTGATTTCAGTTTCTCACTATCCTGCCATTCGTCAGCGCCGAGGATTTGTCCGCTCAGTTCACTCCATTGCGTTTGGCAGCGGGCAATTTCCAGCGTGGTTTTCTCCTGCTGCGCTTGCCATTCCTTTTGCGTGGCCTGGCTGGCGGCGTGATCCGCTTTGGCTTGCAGACCCTTTTGGGTCAGCGCTTCCAGCGCCGCTTGCTTTTCTTTTAGCCCGGCTTCGGTGCTCGTCACATCAAGCGCCTGATAGGTGGCAATCGCCGGATGCTCGTTCGAGCCGCACAGCGGACAGGCAGCACCCGCTTGCAGTTGCTGGCGGTGAGCTTCCAGGCTCTGGATGCGGCGTTCTTGATCGAGCAGCTTCTGCTTGTCGGCGACCTGCGCGTTGAGTTCCTTGTGCTGATTGCGCAGGGTCGTCAGCGCTGCTTCCTGCGCGGTGATTTTGATTTGCCCCTGCTGCAACTGGCTGGCTTGCGTCGTTTGCTGGGCGGCAAGTTCGCGCTGGCGTTGGGCGAGGGTTTCCAGTTGCTGCCAGCGGTTGAGGCCGGTTTGTTCGTTCTGCCAGTGCTGGCGCAATTCGGCCAGGGTGTGGCCGGCGAGGCGCTGGCTTTGCTCGGTTTGCGCCCCTTGCAAGGCACTATCGGCAGAAATTTTTGCCTTGTTTTGGGCGTCGACCGCAACAGTTTGTTTGCTGACCGCCACGGCGCTTTCTTGCTGCTGTTTTTCCAGTTGCTGTGCGGCTTTTTGTTGTGTGGCGATGTCGAGTTGCAGCTTGTCGCGCTGCTCAAACTGCTGGCGCCAGACGCCGAGGCGCTCACCCAGTTGTGCGCGTTGCGGGTGGGCGCTACAGAATTCGTCGATCTGCTGACGTTCGTCTTGTATTTGCTGCAACTGGCGCTGGGCCAGTTCGGCGATGTGGGCTGAAAGGCGCTGGGCGTTGTAGTGTTGCTGACGGTGTTCTGTTTGCAGGGTTGCGCGCTGGGCGTGCACTGCCTTCAATTCGCCCTCGCTTTGGCGGCAGGCGCTGTCGGCTTGCTGCCAAGTCAGGTGCAATGGTTTCAGGGCTTCTGCCGGCTCGCTGGCGGCCAGACGGCGTAATTCGGGGGTGGCGACTTCGAGGGCTGTGTTGGCTTCAGCCAGTTTGCCTTGCGCCGCTTTGCTTTCCTGTTCGCTCTGGGCAAGGTCGACGCGCCATTGGCGTTGGTTTTGGGTCGCTTGATGCTTGAGCTGAACTTCCGTCAGTTGGCTGTCGAGGCGGCCAACGGCCAATTGCATTTCGGCGCGCTGCTCGGCACTCAGCAGTTCCATGCCGTCGGCGCGGGCCTTGATCTGGTCGAGTTGGCCTTTGGCATCGCGCGCCTGCTCGAAAACCCGGCGCGAAATATCGCCGTAGATTTCACTGCCAGTCAGTTCCTCCAGCAGCTCTGCGCGCTCGTTGGCGCTGGCATTCAGGAAGGCGGCAAAGCCGCCCTGGGCGAGCAGCATCGATTTGGTGAAGCGCGGAAAATCGAGGCCGGTGATCTCGGCGATGCGCTTGAGTTTGTCGTTGGTCTGCGTGCTGAGGATGGTGCCGTCGCCGGTTGATAATTCCACTTTGGGCGCTTGCAGCGCGCCGTCGGCCTTGTCACGTGAACGGCGCTGGCTCCAGAAAGCGCGGTAAACCGCACCCTTGACTTCGAATTCGACCTCGGCCAGACAGTCGGCGGTATGCCGCGTCATGATGTCGTTGTCAGCGGCCGAGATGGTTTTCAGGCGCGGTGTCTGGTGGTAGAGGGCGAGGCAGATGGCGTCGAGCAGCGTCGATTTGCCGGCGCCGGTCGGGCCGGTGATGGCGAACAGGCAGTTGTCGGCGAACGGCGGCTTGGTGAAATCTATCGTCCATTCGCCCTTCAGCGAATTGAGGTTTTTCAGGCGCAGGCTGAGGATTTTCATTCCGCTTCTTCCTGCAAGTCCGTGACGATGCGGCGGTAACGCTCGCTGAGCGCCAGTTGCAGGTCTTCGGCCAGTTCTTCCTGCTGCAGGCGGCGGGAGAAAACGTCGTGCGGGCTGAGTTCGTCCAGGGTTTCCAGTGCGTCGCTGGCCAGGCGAGCGGCAGCGTTGCCACGCTGGCGGCGGATGCGTAGCACTTCAACCGGCCAGGCCGCAGTCAGCACCTCGATGCGGGCTGGTAAATCGGCCAGATAGTCGTCGTCGGCGACGGTGACTTCGAGCCAGGTTGGGCGCTCACGCGTGCCTTCCGCCGCCGCTGCACCAATCGGCCCGGCCAGCGTAGCGAGGTTGCCGGTAATTGAGGCCAGCCCCTGAAAACGCGGTACGGGCAAGGCCGTGACCGCCTGCAATCCCTCAGCGTTGAGATCGACGAGCAGGACTTCCTTCTGTTGCCTGGCCTCGTCGAAACTGAGCGGCAGCGGCGAGCCGCAGTAGCGGATATTTTCCTGTCCACCCACTTTTTGCGGCCGGTGTATGTGCCCGAGCGCGATGTAGTCGGCTGGTGGAAAGGCCGTGGTCGGGAAGGCTTCCAGCGCGCCAACGTAGATTTCGCGCACCGATTCACTGGTGCTGGCGCCGACCGTGGTCAGGTGGCCAGTGGCGATCAGCGGCAACTTGCGGCCCAATTGGCTGGCCAATGCCGCCTGGCGTGCGCTGGCAGCGGCAAACACCGCGCTGTAATGTGCCTGAATTGCCGTCTGCAATGAAAGTTGCTTGTCTTCAGCACTTTGACCGGCCTGGCTTTGCAGCACATCACGCGGGCGAATGAAGGGGATAGCGCAGACGATGCAGCCTGGCTCACCATTGCGCTGTGGTAATACAACAACTTGTGCTTCCGCATCATCACTCGCCGCAGCCACCACCGTTGCACCAAGGCGGGCCAGCAGATCGCGGCTCTCGCCCAGCGTTGCTACTGAATCATGATTGCCGCCGAGCAACAGCAAGGCCACACCGGCTTCGTGCAGGCGCACCACCAACTGGCTGTACAACTCGCGGGCATAGCTCGGCGGCGTGCCGCTATCGAAAATGTCACCGGCGACCAGTACCGCATCCACCGCCTGTTCCTCTACCTGCGCCAGTAGCCAGGCGATCAGCGCCTGATGCTCGGCCTGGCGGCTCTTGCCCATGAAGTGCTGGCCGAGATGCCAGTCGGAGGTGTGGAGGATGCGCATGCGACGGTGACAATGAACGGAGTAAGGAGGCGGATTTTATGTCGTCCGGCAGCCAGTTGTTCAATGTGCGAAAAAACCGGCCGTGATTTCAAGTGAGCGCTGGCGGAGTGCCGGATCGAAAACATCACTGACCAGGATCATTTCATCGGCCTTGGTCGCTTCTTTCAGGGCCAGCAGTCCGTCACGCACGGTATCCGGTCCGCCGATGACTGCTGCGCCGAGAAAGTCGGCAATCCTTGACCGTTCCTGTGGATGCAGGCCGGCCAGAAATCCGGCGATCGGCCGTGGCAACGGGCGGCGGTCGCCGCGCAGAATGCCGAGGACGCGCTGGTAGGTGCTGCTCGCCAGGTAATCGGCTTCGTCGTCGCTTTCAGCGGCAATCACCGGTACGCCGATCATCACGTAGGGCTGGGCCAGCTTGAGCGAGGGGCGGAAGTTGCGGCGGTAGAGCTCGATGGCTTGCAGCAGCATGGCCGGTGCAAAGTGCGAGGCAAATGAATAGGGCAGGCCACGCTCGGCGGCCAGTCGGGCTGAGAACAGGCTGGAACCAAGCAGCCAGATCGGCACTTCGGTGCCGCTGCCGGGCACGGCGATGACTTGCTGATCGGGCTGGTGTGGGCCGAGCAAGCGCTGCAGTTCGGCCACTTCGCGGGGGAAATCGGCTTCGCTTTCGATGCGCTCGCGACGCAGGGCGCGCATGGTGAGTTGGTCGGTACCCGGCGCGCGGCCGAGGCCAAGGTCGATGCGATCCGGGTACAGTTCGGCCAGCGTGCCGAAGGCTTCGGCGACAACCAGCGGCGCGTGGTTGGGCAGCATGATGCCGCCCGAGCCGACGCGGATGCGGCTGGTCGCCCCGGCCATATGGCCGACCAACACGGCGGTCGCCGAACTGGCGATGCCCGGCATGTTGTGGTGTTCGGCCACCCAGTAGCGCGTGAAGCCCAGTTGCTCGACGTGCCGCGCGGTGTCGCGGGCAATGGCCAGTGCTTCGCCGACGGTGCCACCTTCGCGCACGGCAACGAGGTCGAGCATCGAAATTTTTGTTTCTTGCAAGGGGGTCATGGCTGTTCCACAACGGGTTTGACAACGACAGGCGTGCGCCGACTGGCCGCCCAACTGAGCAAAGACAAAAGTGCCAGGCCGCTGCCGATGAGAAGGATGCCGGCCACTTCGCTGGTCTTGAATTCTTCGCCGAAGGTCAGACGTGACGTGAGGATGGCGACGACCGGCGTGCCGAGTACAGACAGGCTGGCTTCCCAGGCCGGCACGCGGTCGAGGATATAGATCCATAGCCACCAGCACATGGCGGTGCTGAGCACGGACATGAAGGCGAGGATGCCAAAATAGGATGGCGTCCAGTCTGTGGCGCGCTCCGGCACAATCAGGGCGAGCAATATCAGCGGTACGGCGCCAACGATCATCTGCCAAGTGGTCAGGGTCAGCAGGTCGACCGGTGTGGTGGAGCGCAGGCGCTTGATCAGGATGGTGCCGGTGGCCCAGCACAGTGCGGCCATCAAGCCGAGAAATTTGCTGAACAGGCTGGCGTGCATGTCCCACGGTTCGATGATCAGCAACAGTCCAGTCAGCGTGGTCGCCGCGGCCAGCCACTGCTTGCCGCGCACTCGTTCGCCGAGGATGGGCCAGGCCATGAGCAGCGTCCAGATCGGCATCGTGAAAATCAGCACGGCCGTCTTGCCCGGGCCGCCTTCGACCAGCGCCCAGGTCTGGAAAACCATGAAGCCGGTGACCTGCGCCAGACCGATGGCCAACGTCTGGCGCGGTGCCACCAGTTTCAGTGAGCGTCCGCTCAGCTTGACGGCAAGGACCAGCGCCAGGGCCGCACCGACGCAGCGTTCGGCGGCGAAGGCGAAGGGCGGAGCGTAGACGAGGCCATGCTTGGCCAGCACCCAGGTGTAGCCCCAGGTCAGCGATAGAACGATTAAGGCAAGTGCTGGCAGCCAGCGGCGGTATGAGGACATAACATCTTTGAATCAGGGGCCGTGCCGGGCAATCCCGGTCACGGCCTGGGTGGAAGGGCGATCAGTCGGCCAGTGCCGGGTAATCGGTGTAACCCTCGGCGTTGCCACCATAGAGCTTGTCGGCGCGCAGTTCGTTCAACGGCTTGTCGTCACGCAGGCGGCGAACGAGGTCCGGCGTACTGATGAAGGGGCGGCCAAAGGCGATCAGATCAGCCTTGCCGCTGGCTACCGTGTCGACTGCCAGTTCCCGCGAGTAGCCGTTATTGACCATCCAGGCGCCGGGGAAGGCGCGGTGCAGCGCTTCGTAATCGAACGGCTTGCCTTCCGGTGTGCGCGTACCGCCGGTTTCGCCTTCGACAACATGAAGGAAAGCCAGGCCAAGGGGGGCGAGTTGCTCGACGACGTAGCCATAGAGCGCCTGCGGATCGCTATCGAGCGCCGTTGTACCACCAAAGGTGGTCATCGGGCTCAGGCGAATGCCGGTCCGGCCGCCGCCGATTTCTTCGGTGATCGCCTGCATGACTTCGAGCAGCAGGCGGGCGCGGTTGGCGATGCTGCCGCCGTAAGGGCCGCTGCGGTCATTGACGCTGTCACGCAGGAACTGTTCGAGCAGGTAGGTGTTGGCGGCATGGACCTCGACGCCATCGAAGCCGGCGGCGATGGCATTGCGGGCGGCACGGCGGTAGTCGTCGACCAGGCCCGGCAACTCATCGTCACGCAGCGCGCGCGCCGGGGAAACGGGGACGAACCCTTCGCTGGTGAAGGTCATGGCGCTGGAATGCTTGGCCGTCGACGAGACGGGCGGCGCACCGTCCGGTAGCAGCGAGCTGTGCGAGATGCGGCCGACGTGCCAAAGCTGAAGCACGATCTTGCCGCCGGCCGCATGCACGGCATCGGTCACCTGACGCCAGCCGGCGATTTGTTCCGGCGAATGGATGCCCGGGGTGTCGAGGTAGCCCTGGGCGATAGGGCTGATCTGGGTGGCTTCGGCAATGATCAGGCCGGCGCTGGCCCGCTGGCGGTAATACTCGATAGTCAGCGGGCCGGCGACATTGCCGGCGATGGCACGGTTACGGGTCAGCGGTGCCATGACGACGCGGTTGGTGAGGGCGATGTCGCCGATCTGGATGGGGTCGAACAGGGAAGTCATGGTGGATCTCCTGAGGGGTAAAGTTTCGATTAAATTAGACTGGTCGTCTATCGTTGTGGGTCAAAAAAAGGCCGTTGATTGGCACGGCCAGTAAATATCGATTGGCTCAATGAGACAGTAATTGCCGGGTGAAGGTCATTGCGTTTTCGAGGGCATCTTTATTGCGATGAAGTTTGCCCAGCAAACTAGCGCCAAGCCAGAGTTGATAGAGCGTTTGTGCGGTTACCTGTGCGTCAAGGTTCGCTAAGGAGCCGTCGGCAATGCCTGCTTCGATGGTCTGGGAAATCCTGGCGACAATCCGCTCCGTGCCGTCACGCAGGGTCAGGCGCATGGAATCCGACAGATCGGCGACTTCCGCACTGAGTTTGACCACCAGGCATTTTTGTTCAGTGCACTCATTGCTCTGTTTATCTAGCCAGCGTTGCCAGTATTGCATCAGGCGTTCACGGCCTGAACCGGCGGCGCCATCAAGCACGGCTTCGATGTCGGCGAGATAGCGGTCGAAATAGTCCTCAAGCAAAGCCTGCCCGTATTGTTCTTTGGATTCGAAGTAGTGATAGAACGAACCCTTTGGCACACCCGCAGCCTTCAGCAATTCATTGAGACCAACGCTGGTGAAACCTTTGCCGGCAAAAATCCGGTGTCCGGTTTCAAGAATGTGCTGGCGCGTATTGTCGTGACGAGTGTTCATAGGAAGCGAGAATGCCATAAAACAGACCGGTCGTCTAGTGCTTCTCTGTCTTTTACGGACAGCATTTCGCTTATGCTGCGCGCTTCCTCTGTCGTTATGCTCTGAACGCACCATGCCGAAAAGAAGAAAAAAGAAGATCGTCAGGGTCATTTATCAATCGATAGGCCCCTTGCCAGCGCGTCTTTCGGCACAGTTTGCGGATTATCTGCTGGTTTTTAGCGACGCCAGCCAGAAACGAATGGGTGGGCTGGCGGCGGTGATCTTTGACGATCAGGCGGGCGAACCGCTGATCAGCACGCGCAGTGTGCCGGCGATTGGCAGCAATGAACTGGAGTTGCAGGCGGCCTTGTTTGCGCTGGCTGAAGCACGTTCGCACTTTCCTGACCGGCGACTGGCCTTGTTTTCCGATAACCACGATGCGGTGACCAGACTGAGCCGTGCCGCTAGCCTTGGCTTGGCGCAAGACCCCGTGCTGGCCAGCCTCTGCGCAAGCAACCTGCTCGATGCGGCGAGTTTTCATTGGGTGCCGGGTCACGCCAACTGCCGGGGCAACACCTTGGCTGATATGCACGCGGCGGCCACGGCCGCTTGATTCTAGCTACGGAACTGTTCGGCGACGATGGCGTGCCGGGTCAGTTTGTCATAGAGCGTTTTTTTCGGGGTTTGCAGGTGTTCAGCGCTTTGCGCGACGTTGCCGGCACATTGCTTCAGTGTGTTTTCAATGATCAGTTTTTCAGCTGCATCAATCTGCTCGGCGAGGGAAAGGCGATTGCTTGCGGCTGTGGCAATCGTCGTCAATGCGTCGGGCAGGCCAAGTGCCCAGCGGTCAGCAACGTTTTTCAGTTCGCGCACGTTGCCTGGCCAGTCATGGCTAGTCCAGCGGGCGAGGTCGGCCGCTGTCCAGGTGGCGAGTGGGCGTTGATAGCGGCTGGCGGCTTCCTGAAGAAACTGGGCGAGCAGCAGGGGAATATCTTCACGGCGCTGGCGCAGCGGCGGCAGATCGATGCTGACGACGTTGATCCGGTAATAAAGGTCGGCGCGAAAACGACCGGCATCGGACTCACTTTTCAGGTCGGACTTGCTGGCGGCAACCAGTCGGCAGTCGACCGCTATCGCCGTGTTGCTGCCCAGCCGTTCGATGCTGCGCTCCTGCAGCACGCGCAGCAGTTTGACTTGCAGGCTGAGCGGCATCGATTCGATTTCGTCGAGAAAAAGGGTGCCGCCGTTGGCGTGTTCGATGCGGCCGATGCGGCGTTTACCGGCCCCGGTAAAGGCCCCGGCTTCGTGGCCGAAGAGTTCGCTTTCGAAGACGGTTTCGGGCAGGGCACCGCAATTGATCGCGACGAAAGCACCACGGCGGCCGCTGGCCTCATGAATGGCACGCGCCACCACCTCTTTGCCGCTGCCGGTTTCGCCGTTGAGCAGGATATCGACGCCGGTTGGGGCGAGCGTGCCAACCAGTTGGCGAATATGCTGGATGGCCGGCGACTGGCCGATGATCTGGCTGGTAGCGCTGCCCAGGCGCTCCTTGAGCTGGCGATTTTCGAAAATCAGGGCGCGTTTTTCCAGGGCGCTGCGCACGGCAGCGACCAGGCGTTCTGAGGGAAATGGTTTTTCGATGAAATCGTAGGCGCCCTCACGCATCGCTTCAACGGCCATCGCGACATCGCCGTGGCCGGTAATCAGCAACACCGGCAATTCGCGGTCGTACTGGCGCAGTTCGCGCAGCAGCGTCAGGCCGTCCTTGCCCGGCAGACGGACGTCGCTGACGACGAGGGCCGGGGTGGCGGTGGCCAGTGCCGCGAGCATCGCTTCGCCATCGGCAAAGCCGCGCACGGGAATGTCGGCGAGCGCCAGCGCCTGCTCACAGCCCTTGCGGACGGCCGCATCATCCTCGACGAAGAAAACCGCAGGTTCAGCCATTGATCACGGCCTTGGCGTAACTAGTGCGGTCGAGCTCGACGGTTTCGACACTGAGCTGAATTTCTGTGCCGATTTGGCCGTTGACCGCGACAGCCAGGGCAGCCAGCACGGCATCGGCCAGAGTTTTGCGTTGCTGACTGCTGCGTCCGGCGAGCAGGGCGATGCGGACATGGGCGAAAGCGCGCGGGGCGGCAGAAACACCAATCTGGAAAGTATCCAGGGCAATGGCCCGGCTCTTGATGTCCGCTTCGCCGAACAGGCCGGAGTCGAACATTGCCTGATTGATCGCAGCCAGTGCATCGGCCGGGTTGAAGTGTTTCAGGTTGCAGGTGTATTCAAGCGTCAGGTGCGGCATCGGGGTCTCCTGCGGCAGCTAGGGTCAGCACGAAAACGGCGCCGCCTTCAGGCGCATTGTGCGCGCTAAGTGTGCCGCCGTAACTTTCAATGATGGTCAGCGAAATCGCCAGCCCGAGGCCGAGGCCTTCGCCGGCCGGCTTGGTGGTGTAGAACGGCTCGAACAGGTGGGCGCGGACATCGTCGGGCAAGCCGGGGCCGTGGTCGCGGACGGTGATGGCGATCATCGCGCCGACGCGCTGCGCACTGACTTCGAGTTGCGCGTCGGGCTGGCCGGCCATCGCGTCGAGGCCGTTGCGCAGCAGGTTGACCAGCACCTGTTCCAGGCGACCGGCTTCGGCGACCAATAGCAACTGGCGGTCGAAAGCGGCGATAGCGATATGGGCGGCGGTTTCACGACGGCGTGGTTCGACGATGATCAGTGCGTGCTCGATGGCGCTCGCCACGGTGACTGCCTGCGGCGTGGCGGCCTCCTTGCGGGCAAAGGTTTTCAACTGGCGGACGATACGCCCGGTGCGGTCGACCAGTTCACTGATCATTTGCAGATTTTCGGCCACTTCTTCGTGTCGACCGCGGGCGAGCAGGGCGCTGGCGTTGTCGGCGAAGGTTTGCAGGGCGGCCAGCGGCTGGTTCAGTTCGTGACTAATGCCGGCCGACATCTGGCCCAAGGTGGCGAGCTTGCCGGCCTGCACGGCGGCATCGCGGGTTTCGCGCAGGATCGCTTTGGTCCGTTCGAGGGCGGCGATCTGGGCGGTGAGATCGGTGGTGCGTTCGGCGATCCGGCTCTCCAGTTCGGCATAGATGCGGCGTAGCTCCTCACGGCGCCGCGTGCGCTGGCGAAAGTGGGCAGCCAGGCCGAGGCTGAAGGCGCTGGCGAAAGCGACGGCGATGCCGGCACCGAGCGCTGCCGCCCGCGCCTCACTGGGGTCGCCCAACTGGACGACCTGCCAGCCGAGACTACCGACTGGGCGGCTGTGGATCAGCCGGTCACGCGCCGGCTCCCCGGGCAAAGCGATGTTCAGCAAGGTACTGCTGCCGGCAATCGCCTGGTTGGCGAGGGACGCAATTTGTTGGGTGCCGTACTGCCGGGTTTCGGCCAGGCGCGCAGCGACGGCAGCGCTTAGTGGCGCCAGTGCCCGGTAGCGCAGCTTGTGATCAGAAGAGAGGAAGACGACCCCATCGGCATCGCTCAGCAGCAAGGTGTCACCGGCGCCCGCCAGCGCCTGTTCCATTGCCTCCAGGCCGACCTTGAGAACGATGACGCCAAGTGCTTTGCCCTGCTCACGAACCGGCGCCGCGAGGAAATAGCCGGGCTCGCCGGTAGTAACGCCGACGCCGTAGAAGCGGCCAAGACCGTCTTGCAGCGCATCGCGAAAGTAAGGGCGAAAGCCGTAGTTGTGGCCGACGAAGCTGCGTGGCAGGCGCCAGTTGCTGGCGGCCAGGGTCTTTCCCTGCGCGTCGATGAGGAAGGTAACGGCGACGGCGGCGCCCTGCTGGGCAGCTTCGAGATAAGCATTGGCGGCGGCCATGCGGTGCGGGTTGTCCGGTTCGCGGAGCAGCGCGGCGAGTGAGGGATCAAGGGCGAGCAGAGCGGGCAGGGATTCATGGCGGGCCAGCGTTGCGTCCAGCGCGAGGGCGAAGGCGTCGAGGCGCTGCGCCGAAATCTGGCGTTCATTGCTCAGATAGAAGGCAAAAAAGGCGCGGTAGGCGAGCCAGCCAAGCAAGAGGCAAAAGCCGATCGCCACCCCGAGCAGTAACGTCGGATGGCGATTAGGGTTGGCGGCTGAGTCAACGGGATTCACCTGGCGCATCGTACCGATTTTTGACGCTTTTTCTCAGTCGACCGCAGCAAGTTTCATTTCGTCATTGGCGTGGCGTTGCTGCTCTTCCATGACCAGACGGCCGAGCTCGCGCTTGAGGTCGTTGAAGGCGGCCGACGACGGATCGCGCGGGCGCGGCATGTCGACAATCTGGTCGCGCTTGACGGTGCCGGGACGGTAGGTCATGACGACGATGCGGTCGGCGAGGTAGATCGACTCCTCAATCGAATGGGTGACGAAGAGGATGGTCTTGCCCAGTTTTTCCCAGATGCGCAGCAGTTCATCCTGCAGGTTGCGCCGGGTCAGCGCGTCGAGGGCGCCGAACGGCTCGTCCATCAGCATGATCGGCGAATCGAGGGCGAGCACGCGGGCGATGGCGACGCGCTGGCGCATGCCGCCGGACAGGTCTTTCGGGAAACGGTCGCGGAAGTCGTTGAGGTGGAGCAGGTCGAGCAGCTGATTGACCGTCAGATCGATTTCGGCCTTGGATTTTTTCTGCACTTCGAGGCCGAAAGCGATGTTCTGGGCGATGGTCATCCACGGGAACAGGGCGTACTCCTGAAAGACCATGCCACGATCCGGGCCGGGGCCGGTGATCTTCCTGCCCTCGACGCTAATTTCGCCGGCTGACGGCAGCGCGAAGCCGGCCACCGCATTGAGCAGCGTTGACTTGCCGCAACCCGAGGGGCCGAGCAGGCAGACGAACTCGCCCTGCTTGATTTCGAGATTGATGTCCTTCAGCGCAATGACATCCTTGCCCGGCGTCTTGAAGACCTTTTGTACGTTATTGACGATGATTTGCGCCATGTTAGTGCTCCAGGCCGCGGTGCCAGCGCAGCAAATGGTTGTTCAGGCGGCTGACAGCGGTATCGATGAAGAGGCCGAGCAGACCGATGGTGATCATGCCGGCGATGATTTTGTCCGACCACATGAACTCGCGTGCCTCAAGAATTCTGAAGCCCAAACCGTCGTTGACCGCAATCATTTCGGAAACGATGACGACAATGAAGGCGGTACCGATGCCGATGCGCACGCCGGCGAGGATGTAGGGCGTCGCGGCGGGCAGGATGACGCGGGTGAACATCGTCCATTGATTGACCCCCAGATTGCGTGCCGCGCGCAGATAGATGCCATCGACCTGGCGCACGCCGGCGATGGTGTTCATCAGTACCGGGAAGAAGGCACCGATGGCGATCAGGAAGAAGGATGGCGGGTTGCCCAGCCCGAACCACAGAATCGCCAGCGGAATATAGGCGATCGGCGGAATCGGGCGCAGGATCTGCATCAGCGGGTTGAACAGCTCGTAGATACGGGTGTTGGCGCCCATCAGCAGGCCAAAGGGCAGGGCCAGCGCGGCACCGATGATGAAGCCGGCGATCACGCGGTAGAGGCTGGAGTAGGCGTCATGTAACAGTTCGCCGGAGAGCAGCCAGGTGAGCGTGCTCTGGCCGGCTTCCTGCGGCTGGCCGGGCATCAGGTAAGCCCACCATTTGATGGCGACGGCGGTCGGTGATGGCAGGAGAACCGCCGAGAACAGTTCGGCCCGTGAGCCGGCTTCCCAGAGGATGAGCAGCAGCACTGGGACCAGTGCGCCGTGGGCGAAATCTTTGAGTTTCTGCATCATCGCCTCACTTCACCTTGAGATCGGTCTTGGCTTTTTGCAGCAGGTCGAGCTTGACCCATTCGGCGGCTTTCGGCGGCTTCTGCATGCGGCCAACGCCATATTTCTGCATGAACTCGGTGGTGATGTCGATATGCTCCAGGCTGACGTCGTAGGTGTATTGGGCATTGTCCATCGCGTCCTTGAAGTCCTGCGGGGAAATCTGCCCCTTGAACATTTGTTCGCGGACATATTTCTCGGCCAGCACGCTATCGCTGTTGAACAAGGCGGTGGTTTCGACAAAGCACTTCATCAGGCGCTGGGCGACATCCTTCTTCTCGCTGTACATTTTCTCGGTCATCACCAGCAGGCGCACCGGCTCACCCATTTTCGTGGTGTAAGGCTTCATGACCTCGACGCCGAACTTCTTGTTGAGCGCTTGCGAGGATTGCGGCTCGGACTGGCACATCGCATCGATCTGCTTGGCGGCCAGCGCCTGGTTGAGATCGGCAAAGGCGAGGAAGACGATCTGTACATCTTTGCCCGGCTTGTCGGACCAGCTCAGGCCGGCTTTTTCCAGTTCGGCGTAGAGCAACAGTTCGTGGGCACCGCCCCGGGTGACGCCAACCTTCTTGCCCTTCATGTCGGCCAGCGTCTTGATACCGCTATCGACGCCGGCGACGATGCGCGCGCCACCCTTGGCGAAGCCGGCCACAGTGTAAATCTGCACGCCGTTGGCACGGCCGGAAATCGCCCCGTCGGAAGCCAGCGCGGCGATGTCGATTTCACCGGCGACGATCGCTGGCATGATGTCCGGCCCCTTCGGGAACATCCGTTCCTCGACCTTCAGGTTGTACTTGGCGCAGGCTTCCTTCATGTAAGAGACGGCGCCGTAGTGGGCGAACTTCAGGTTGCCGAGGCGAACAAGGTCCGGGGTTTGTGCCTGGGCAGCGAGTGGGGCGCTGATGCCGAAAGCTGCCAGCAGGGCAAGACGTAGGGTTGGGTACATGGATATCTCCTCCAGTTTTTGTGATGGCCGCAGGGCGGATTGCAGCTTTACATTTGCAGGAGATGTGCCAGCGCTTGAAGGGTTGGTAAGTCATTGAATTTTTGAAGATGTTTGTTTTGTCGTTGCTTGCGATCATGCGGGTTTCCGGAATGCGCGGCTGGTCGTGTGCGGATTTCCGCATTGCGCTGGGTAAGTGGATGAATGCAGGTGACTGAGGCATTGACGGGTAAAATCGGACTTTGCCCACCCAAGAGAAGCAATTCAGGAATGCAAACAGAAGTCAAAGAGAAGCCCGTTTACGCCATTGCGGCAGCCGTTCAACTACCACACGTCAGCGATATCGAATTCGATGCCTCGCTGGCCGAGCTGCGCGAGCTGGCAAAAACGCTGGGCTTCACGGTGGTTCGCACCTTCATCCAGAAACGGGCCGGCTTCGATTCGACAGGCTACCTCGGCGTTGGCAAGCGCCAGGAAATCGAGCATTACGTGAGCAATGAAGCGGAATGCGAGATTGAATCCATCCTCGTCGACCACGAAATTTCGCCGTCGCAGGCACGCAATCTTGAAAAGGAAACCGGCTGTGGGGTGATGGACCGCACCATGGTCATCCTCGAAATTTTCCATAACAACGCGCGTTCGCGTGCCGCCAAGGCGCAGGTCGAAATTGCCCGCCTTGGTTACATGGCACCGCGCTTGCGCGAGATGGCGAAGCTGGCCGGGCCGCAGGGGCGGCAACGCAGCGGCGTCGGTGGTCGGGGGGCTGGCGAGTCGCATACTGAACTGGACCGGCGCAAGATCCGCGACCGTATCGCCGAACTACATCTGGAAATCGTCGCCATGGAAGCCGAGCGCAAGACCCAGAGCGCCCGCCGCCATGAGCGTCAGGGGCTGGCCAGCGTCGCCCTGGTCGGCTACACCAACGCCGGCAAATCGACGCTGATGCGCGCCCTCACCGGCAGCGAAGTGCTGGTGGCCAACAAGCTCTTTGCGACGCTCGATACGACTGTTCGTGCGCTCCACCCGGAGAGTAT
>Ga0209480_10001105_pt1 | contig 20098 bp, 16 predicted proteins | sample JI61114C2DNA_FD_187501 | JGI IMG/M metagenome (GOLD analysis project Ga0209480, IMG submission 187501) | Wastewater effluent complex algal communities from Wisconsin, to seasonally profile nutrient transformation and Carbon sequestration -... | ecosystem: Engineered > WWTP > Effluent > Algae... | reverse complement strand
GTCGTCGGTGCCGCCGAGGGCGACGAGGGCGTCGCGGAGGAAGGCGACCTCGGTGAGCTTGAGGACCTGGGTGGCGTCGAGGACGAGGATGATGGCGTCGCCGCGGGGGAGCTCGCCGCGGCTGATCAGGCTGCGGAAGCGGGCGAGGTCGTTGATGCCGGGGGTGTCGATGAGCTCGACGCCCGGGGGGAGGTGCGGGCTCGGGGTGGTGAGGAGGAGCGAGCCGACGAAGTCTTGTTTGCCGCGGGCGAGCTTGGCGAAGACCTCGGGCTCGAGGTTGCTGCGCTGGCCGTCGGGGGCGACGAGGAAGCGGCCGAGCTCGTCGGCGTGGACGATCTGGACGACGGCGCCGGTGGTGGGGGTGACGCCGCTGGGGAGGAGCGCCTCGCCGAGGATCGCGTTGATGAGCGTGCTCTTGCCCTGCTTGATCTCGCCGAGCACGAGCACGCGCAGCTGGGCGCGGTCGAGGCGGCGGTCGGTGTCGGCGAGGATGTGCTCGCCGAGCTGCGGCAGGCCGAGCTGGCGGGCGATGTCGGCGAGCTCCCGGGCGCGATCGTGGAGGGTGGACGCGAGGTCGCTGGGGGACAGGTCGGCGTTCGGCATTTCTAGAGGATCCCCAGGCGCTGGGTGAGACGCTGGTCGCAGCGGGCGAGCGGCCAGGCGTCGGCCGGGACCGCGTAGCCTGCGGTGAACTCCGGTGCGCTCGCGGGCGCGGCGGTGTCGGCGGTGGCGGCGGTGGCGGCGGTGTTTGCCTCGGGCAAGGCGTCCGGGGTTTGGCGATGCATCAATTGCTCGACCAGGACGGTGACAGATGGATTGTCCTGGGCGAAGCGGCGGCTCGAGCGGATGCGCGCGACCACGCGGCTGCGGTCGAATTCTTCGAGGGCGCGGCGGCGCTCGGGGAGGGTCGCCAGGCGGGGGTACCAGGGCGGGAGCTCCTGGGCGCTGAGGGCGAGCATCTGGGCGGCGGGCGCAAATTCGCCCGCCGCGAGCAAGCCGGCGCGGTCGGCCGAGAAGGCGGCGATGCGGCTGAGCGGGCGCATGAGCAGGTGCAGGGCGGCGTGGGCGCGGTGATCGCGAGCCGAGACGAAGTGGGCCATGAACAGGGCCGCGTGGCCGCACTGGATGTGGCCGAGGCCCTGGGCGAGGAGGAAGGCGCGCTGCGGGGGCGCGAGGGCGGCGAGGCGCCGGGCGTCGATGACGAGCCAGTCATCGCTGTTACGGGCGTTGCCGAGCGGGGTGACGAGGGGCCAGCCGCGCGCCGAGGGGCTGAGGAGGCGTACGGTGGGGAGGGTCAGGCGCAGCAGCTCGGTGATCCGGACGATCTCTTGCAGAAATGGCAGGGCGACGGCACCTTCGGGGGCCTGCAACTCCTCGCGCATCAGCTCCTCGGCGACGACGGTCCAGCGCAGCTCGAGGGCGCGCATGAGGGTCTGCGCGGTCATCGATTGGTTGAGCCAGCGGAAGCGGCGGACGTCGACGCCGTAGGCGTAGGTGACGCGGGCCATGTCCTGCTCGAAGGAGCGAAACTGCCGACGCTGCACGAAGCGGCCGAGATCGAGTGGGGAGCTCACTGGAGTGATTTTAGCAGGCACCCGTCGAATCTGACGCGGCGAAGATCCAAAAAGGTGCCCGTGGGCACGCGAACCAGCTTGCAGCCTACCGCTGATCTAGGTATGCCCGGCAACGAACGGTCCCATGGCTGCTGCCAAGCACATTGAGCTCCCGGCCGTCGTCGTGCCGTCGCACCTGTGGATGCGCAGTGCCCGGCCGGTGCAAGGGCGAATTGTTCAGTTCGCCCTGTCGGGCGCGTTGATCCTCGCGGGTCTGCTGGTGTCGGGGACGGCGCTGCGGGTCGGGCTGGTCCTGGCGGGCATCGGCGTGTTCTTGTTGTTGCCGACGTTGGTGACTGGGCGGCTCGAGCGCCTCGGATTCGCGATCCAGGCGGCGGACCGGAACGGCGCGGCGGAGCTGCTCCGAAGCTTGCGGAACCGGCCGGTGGTGCAATTCTTCGCGCCGCACGCCTGGCTGACCCTGCAAGAGGGTGTGCTGCAGCTCAAGGTCGGCGACGGCAAGGCGGCGGCGGTCAATTTCGTGGAGACCGCGCGGCTGATGCATCAGCCGGACGCGGTGATGCTGCTCAGCGCTCAGGCGCACGCGCTGGTGGTCGGGGGTGAGCGGGCCGAGGCGCGTGAGCTGCTGCAGCGACTGGCGAAGGAGAACCTGATCGGCCCGCGCGACCAGCTCGACCTCGGCATCGTGCTGTTGACGGAGTCGAAGAAGAACAAGCAGGCGCTGGCGTACATCGAGGCGGCGCGCAAGTCGATCGGTGAGCATCCGCGGGTGCTCGCCGCGATGGCGCTGGCGTTGCAGAAGACCGAGCGGATCGACGAGGCCTCGGAGCTGCTCGAGCAGGTGCAGATCAGCCTGCAGGGCGGCGAGGCCGACCCGGTGGTCGAGGATCTGGTCAAGCGCGCGCGCAAGGGGCTGCAGGCGTTCATCGAGGCGCAGCTGCGACGGGAGCGGCGCTCGCGTTCGCGCCGCACGACGATCGTCGTGTCGAGCGACCTCGCGGCCAGCGAGATCGTGTCGGGGGAGATCGGGGCCGGAGATCTGGCTCAGCTCGACAACCCGACCACCAGCTTCCGACCCGCGGGCGAGGCGAGCGTGATCTCGAGCAAGTCGGTCGACGGCGAGCTGACCCGCGAGGAGCGGACGATGCTCAACATCCCCGAGCAGCGCAGCCGCAAGGGCAAGGGCGCGGGCAAGAGCGAGTCGAACTCGTTCTCGATCGAGGAAGACGGGCCCGACGAGGACGGGCCCGACGAGGATTCGTCCGACGAAGATTCGTCCGACGAGGATTCGGCGCCGCAGCCGAAGGCGCCGCCTGTGCCGGCCCCGGTCGCTGCGCCGACGCTCGTCGATTCGGTGCTGACGGCGTTGACGGCGGAGCCCGCGGGCGCGGCCGCGACGGCGATGGTCAACCCGAGCCTGGTCAACCCGAGCCTGGTCAACCCGAGCCTGGTCAACCCGAGCCTGGTCAACCCGAGCTTGATCAATCCGGCGATGACGGCGAGCCCCGCGGTCGTCGATCCGAGCAAGGTGTTGAAGTCCTTGCCGTCTCTGGTGCCGGACCTGCCGCCTGCGCGGCCGTCCGTCGAGGTCGATGTGCCGGTGTTCCGCCGTAAGCAGACGCTGATCGGTGTGGCCGCGGTGCCCGATGTGCCGCTCGGCAATCTGCCGACCGGCGGCCATGGGCCGGGCTTGCCGACGAGGGGGGTGCGTCCAGAGCAGCCCGGGACATTCATGCCGCCCGGCAGCGCGACGCCGAAGTTTCGCGCGCCGACGATCGGCAAGCTCGAGGACAAGGGCGACGAGGGCGACGGCTCGGGCGTCTGAGGAGACGCAGCGGAGGCTCCGCCGGCGTGGCGCTCAGCGGTGGGCGATGGCCTCCTCGACTTGGTTGAAGGAGGCCGTGGCGCTCAGATGTGGGCGATGGCCTCGATCTCGACCTTGAAGTTGAAGGGGAGGCGGGAGACCTCGACGCAGGTGCGGGCCGGTACGCGCGGGCCGGGGAAGAACTTGGCGTACACGCTGTTGAACACGGCGAACTGGTTCATGTCCGTGATGTAGGCGGTGACCTTCAGGACGTTGTCCAGCTGCGAGCCGGCGCGCTCCAGGGTGCGCTTGAGGTTGTTGAGCGTCGCCGTCGTCTCGCTGGCGAGGTCACCGAGGGTGATGTTCAGGCTGTCGACCTCCACGGAGGCGTGGCCCGAGGTGAAGATGAGGCCGTTGTGGTCCCGGTACCACGAGAAGATCGGCCCGTGCTCGAGCTGAGAGTTGCTGGGTCGGTGACTCGGCATACGCACCATGATCTATACCCTGGCCCGGTTGCGGCCGTCACGTGTGCGCCGCACTCGAACTAGTTGTGCTTGTGATTAAATTGTTCGAGGTCGCGGTAGCGGTCGCGCAACAAGGTCTGACGCGTCACTTGCGGGACCAGGGCGCCGCGCACATAGACCTGCATCGCCGCGCTCGAGAGCTCGAAGGGGTCGCCGCTCCAGACCACGAGGTTGGCCGCCTTGCCGACCGCGACGCTGCCGTGCGTGCGCTCGACCCCATCGGCGCGCGCGGGGCCGAGGGTCACGGCCGTCAGCGCGGCCTCCCACGGCAAGCCGTTGGCGACCGCGATGCCGGTCTCCTGCTTCAGGTTGCGCAGGTTGTGCACGCCGCCGAGGATGGCGAGGACGACGGGGACGCCGGCACTGTGGAGGAGCGCGGCGTTGTCGAGGCGAGCACCCATGCTGTCGAAGGACCCGGGGAGGTTCTCGGTCGGCTGGAGGATGACGGGGACTCTGGCGCGGGCGAGCTCGTCGGCGACCTTCCAGGCCTCGGCGCCGCCGATGATGGCGAGTCGGAGCTTGAACTCGGCGGCGAGGTCGAGGGCGGAGAGGATGTCGGAGGCGCGGTCGGCGTGGAGGGTGAGGACGGCCTGACGGCGGAGGATGGGCTGGAGGGCCTCGAGGTCGAGGGGGTGGGCGGAGAGGGGCCGCGATTGTGCGCGTTCGAAGGCGGAGCGGCGGGCGGGGAAGGAGCGGGCGTCGGCGAGGACCTCGCGGAGCATGGCGAGCGTGGCCGCGCGCGAGCCGGCGTGGGACTGTCCGAAGTGGGCGGCGGTGGCGGCCCGGGGGTGGGCGACGAGGCCGCGATGGTCGCCGAAGACCAGGTCGATGATGGCGACTTGACCGGAGATTAGCCCGCCGGTGGGCGCGACGGCGGCGGAGGTGATGCCCTCGACGGCCTGCACGGGGATGAGGCTCGAGGCGGCGTTGAGGGCGGTGGCGGCGTCGTGGGCGGCGCGGATGGGGTGCTCGGTGGTCTTGCCGTCGTCGCGGGTGCTGGCCTCGAGGTCGATCTCGATAAGGCCGAGCTGGGTGTCGGCGGCGAACAGGCCGGGGGTGATGATGCGGGCGGTGGCGTCGACGAGGGTCGCGCCGACAGGCAGGCGCGCGCGGGCCTCGGGGCCGCCGACGACGGTGAACACGCCGCGGTCCATGGCGATCACCGAGTCCTTGATCACGGTGCCGTCGCCGAGGTGCAACTCGCCGCCGACCAGGTACACCGGACCGGCGAGCGCGGGCGTGCGGGTGGCGTCGGGGCGGGCCGCGGGCGTGCGAGTGGCGTCGGGGCGGGCCGCGGGAGTGCGGGCCGAGGTGGTGGCGTCGGGGCGGGCCGCGGGCGGGGCTGCCTCGACGGACATGCCCGAAAGGCCAGATAGGAGGGCGAGGGTGAGGAGGACCCGTCGGGGCCGGTGGTTCGGCTTGTTCGGCTTGTTCGGCTTGTTCATCATCGGGGTCCCTGGGGCGCGGCGATGTCCTCGGGCTTGTAGCCGAGCTCGAAGTCGGTGCGGGGCTCGAGCTTGCCGCGGGCGTACACGAGCTCGCCGCCGATGTAGACCTGCTCTGCGACGGTGTAGACGCTGAAGGGGCTGCCGCTCCAGACCACGAGGTCGGCGAGCTTGCCGGGCTCGAGGGTGCCGGTCTTCTCGGCGACGCCGAGGGCCCAGGCCGGGTTGGCGGTGATCCAGCGCAGGGCCTGGTCGTCGGTGACGTTCAGGCCGGCGCGGCGACCGGCGTACATCGCCTTGGCGGCCTCTTGATTGAGGCGCTGGATGCCGTGGGCGCTGTCGGAGTGGATGATCGCGCGGGCGCCGGCCTCGGTCAGCATGGCCGCGTTCTCGCGGATGCCGTCGAAGGCCTCGGCCTTGAAGCCCCACCAGTCGGCCCACACCGAGGCGGCGGTGTCGGCCGCGGCGAGGCGGTCGGCGATCTTGTAGGCCTCGGTGGCGTGATGAAAGCTGCGGATCTTGAAGCCGTAGGTTGCGGCGAGTTCGAGCATGATCGACATCTCGTCGGCTCGATAACAGTGGTTGTGCACGAGGATCTCGCCGCGCAGCACGCCGACGAGGGTCTCGAGCGCGAAATCGCGGGCGGGTGGCGTCGGCTCCTTGTCCGGCTTGTCCGGCTTGTCCGCCGGATCGGCAGGCTGCCCGGATCTGGGTTTGGCCGCGGGCTCGTCCGGCTGGGGGGCGTCCTTCTTGGCTGTCCATTCGGACAGGTCCTTGTCGTAGGTGGCCCAGCTGCGCTGGTACTCCCTGGCGTCCTGAAAGGCGTCGCGGTAGCCGGCGACGTTGCCCATGCGCGTCGAGGGCCCCGCCTTGCCGCCGTAGACGCGCTTGGGGTTCTCGCCGCAGGCCATCTTCAGGCCCTCGGGGGCGCCGGGGAAGCGCGCGTCGGTGACCGAGCGGGCGCCGGGGAGCAAGCGCACGGTGACCGAGCGGCCGCCAAAGAGGTTGGCAGAGCCGGGAAGGATCTGCATGGTCGTGACGCCGCCGGCGCGGGCTCGGTCGATCTGCGGGTCTTGCGGGAAGTAGGCGTCCGCGGCCCGGATTCCGGCGGTGTTGGGCGCGGTGGCCTCGTTGCCGTCGTTGTGGCCGACGAGGTCGGGCGCGGCGTAGACCCCGATGTGCGAGTGGGTGTCGATGATGCCGGGGGTGAGGGTCTTTCCGCTGAGGTCGATGATGGTCGCGCCGGCCGGGGCCGGGAGGTCGACGCCGACGGCGGTGATCTTGCTCCCCTCGACCAGCAGGTCGGCGCGGGCGTAGGTCTGGCCGGCGGCGGTCATGACGGTGGCGCCCCGCAGGAGGGTCTGCCGGCGCGGCCCCGGGGGCTCTGGATCGCTCGGGCCTGGTGGTGTCGTGGCGGGGGCCGCGGCCGCGGGAGGGGCGGTGGCGGGGGCCGGGCCGCGCTTTCCGCAGCCGAGGGCGGCGCTGAGACCGAGGAGCAGCAGGGCCGGGCGACGCTTGTTCACGCGGGGCACGCTACGACAAACCCGGGGGCGCCCGGAAGCTTTTTGCTGCGGGTGGCGGCCTGGAGCCCGGGCGGATATTCTTCGCGCCCGCATGACTCGCTTCTTCGTACGTTCCTCGGCCCTGTGCGCCGCCTTTCTTCTCACGGTCGCCTGCCTGCCCGAACGCGGCAAGGCGCCGGCCAAGTCGGCCGCGGCGGCCACGGCGGCAGCGCCGGCCAAGTCGGTCACGAAGGACAGCAAGGCGGGGCTCGCTCCTGTTGTGCCGGTGGTCGCGGCGGTGCCGGCGGCCGGGTCGGCCAGCGGCTGCGCAGGTGCGGCGCTGACCTTGCCGCCGGGCACGGTGGTCGCGCGCGTCGACGGCAAGGACATCAAGGTAGAGGACCTCGGCGACGACCTGGCGCGGGCGGAGAAGCAGGCGCTGCGCACCTACTGCCAGGAGATCACGACGGCCCGCGATACGACCCTCGACAACATGCTGCAGCAGCGGCTGTTGACGGCGGCGGCGGCGGCGGAGGGCAAGGACGTCTCGGCGTTCGTGCAGGCGAAGGTCGAGGCCGAGGTGCCGACCCCGGACGACGCGGCGATCGCCGCGTTCTATGAGGCCAACAAGTCGCCGTCGGCGCCGCCGCTCGAGTCGGTCCGCGACCAGGTGATCCAGGCGATGAACGGCGAGCAGGGCGAGAAGGTCATGATGCGGCTCCTCGATGAGCTGCGCGCCAAGGTGAAGGTCGAGCGCCTGCTCCCCGACGTCAGCCCGCCGGCGCTCGACCTCAGCAACCCGCCGCACGCGGCCTTCGTCGGCCCGGCGGACGCGGCGGTCCGCGTCGTCGAGTTCTCCGACTTCGAGTGCCCGTACTGCTCGCGGGCGGCGGACACCTTCAGCGCGCTCAAGACCAAGTACGCCGGCAAGTCGGTGCAGTTCGTGTTCCGCAACTTCCCGCTGAGTTTCCACCCGAACGCGAAGCCGGCGGCGGAGTACGCCCAGTGCGCGCAGGAGCAGGGCAAGTTCTGGGCGATGCACGACGGGATCTTCGCGGCGCAGCGCGAGCTGTCGGTCGACAAGCTCAAGGAGGTCGCGGCTCAGGTCGGTCTCGACACCGCGAAGCTCGACGAGTGCCTGGCCTCGGGCCGCCCCGGGCCGCAGATCGAGGAGGACATGCGCAAGGCCCAGGAGGTCGGGGTGCAGGGCACGCCGAGCTTCTACATCAACGGCCAGAGCTTCGGCGGCAACCCGACGGTGGAAGGCCTCAGCCAGGCGATCGACGCCCAGCTGGCCAAGTCGCAGGGGTAGCGCATGCACCCGGCGTTCCTCCCGCTGCCGCGGCGGTTCCTCTACGCGCTGAAGCCGGCGAGCTGGCCCAAGCTGCTGGTGCCGGCGACAGTGGGACAGGTCCTCGGGGCCATGTCCGTGGGGACATGGTCGTGGGGCGGGGCGGCGGTGGGCCTCGGCTTCACCGCGGCGGCGCTGGTCTATATCGTGCTGCTCAACGACTGGTTCGACGTCCGGGTCGACGCGATCAAGCGGCAGATGTTCCCCGACGCCGGATCGCCGAAGACGATCCCCGACGCGATCCTTCACCCCCAGACGGTGCTGCTCGCGGGCATCGGCGCCGGGCTGTGCGCGGCGGCGATCGGCCTGTGCGGGGAGCTCGTGGTCGGCCGCCCGGGCCTCGCCCTCGCCTGCGTCGTCGCGCTCGCGCTGCTGCTGCTCTACAGCGCGCCGCCCCTGCGCTGCAACGAGCGCGGCACCGGCGAATTCGTCGAGGCCTTCGGCGTCGGCGCGCTGCTGCCGTGGCTCGGCGCCTACGCGCAGAGCGGCGAGCCGCTGCCGGTCCCGCTGCTGCTCGTGCTTCCAGGGATGGTCGCGCTGGCCTTCGCCTCCGCGGTCGCCAGCGGCCTCGCCGACGAGGAGAGCGACCGCGCGGGCGGCAAGGCGACCCTCGCCACGCAGCTCGGGAACCCGGGCGCCCGTGACGTGGTCGAGTACTCGGTGCTGGCGGCCGCGCTGCTGTGGGCCTTCGCGGCGCGGGCCGGGCACTCGATGTTGTCGCCCTTCGGCTTCACCGCGGCGCTGGCGGTGCTGCTGTGGCAGTGGCGCGCCGTGGTCGCGGTCAGTCCGCGGGCCGTCACCAACGCCTTCGCGGAGATAGGCCGCTACAAGCAGGCGCTGCACCGGGCGATCTGGGGGAGCGCGCTGACGCTGGCGCTGGCGCTGGCGCTGCTGCGCGGGCTCGGGGTCGGTTCGTGAGCGCCTCGCTGCCCGCCACCGCGCGGGCCGCCCTGGCGGAGATGGACGCGGTCCTCCGCGAGTGGGGGCATCGCTCGCTCGCGCCGGAGCGCGACCAGGGCCGCGAGCTGTTGCCGGTGTGCGCGATGTTGATGGCCCCCGGTGACAGTCCGACGCTGTTGACCGCGCTCGCGCAGGGCCTGGTCGAGGTCACCGCGGCGCAGGTGTCGAGCTTCCCGGAGAACCTGTATTGCGACTTCGAGTTCATGGCCGCGGACCTGCTCCGACGCGCGCGGGCGGCGGTCGACCCGGTCGGCCTGCTCGGCGCCCGCCTGGCGCAGATCGCCCGGCTGCAGCGCCTGTATGGCGGCGATACGGCGATCCGCTTCCGCTACGTGCACGACTTCGTGTACGGCTACGACTGGGCCAAGTGGGTCGGTCGGGACCCGGATCTGCGGGCCGGGGTCGGCCCTTACGACGCTGTGTTCCTCGATCATCTCGAGCATCGCGCCCACGAGCTGCTCGGCCTGATCGCCGTCGACGATCCGCTGTACCCCGGGCTCCCCGACGAGCAGGCGCGCAATCCCTTCCCCTTCTCGCGCGAGCCGGCGTCCGAGCTGCGTTTGCACCGGGCGCTGGCCGATCGCGGCCTGCTCCCGATCGCGGCCTGGGATCCCGACGCGCAGCCGGTGTGGTCGCGGCCCTTCGCCGCGCTGCGGGCCGAGCTGGCCGCGACGCTGGGCCTCGCGGCGACGGACGCCAGGGCCGCGCGAGGTTGAGGCGACCTTCGAGCTGTCTGAAGAGACAGATGAAGCCTACAGCTTGACGTCGCGCAGCGACTTGAGCCGCTTCTCGAGCTCCTCGACGCGGACCCGGGCGTTCTCGTAGTTCTGCTTGACGATCTTGGCGCGGCCGGCGTTGCGCTCGTCCTCGTCGACGCTCTTGCTCTTCTGCTGGATCTTCTCCATGCGCTCGAGGAAGACGGCGCGGGCGTCGAGGTCGGCGCGGGCCTGGACGAGCTTCTTCTCGACGTAGGCGATCTCCTCGGCCTTGCTGGCGAAGCTGGTCGGTTCGGGCGTCGGGACCGGCGGTGGCGCCATGGTGAGGCCTGCGGGCGCGACCAGACCCGCGGTGACGCGCGCCTCGGGGTCCTTCTTGACCTGGGCCCGGGCCGGGTCGACATCGCGGGGGTCGATGCCACGCGCGAGGCCGCCGCGCGCGCCGCCAGCGACGGCGTTGCTGCCCTGCTCGGCGGCCGCGCCCCTGGCCGCTGCTTGCCGCGCAGCGCTGGCGGACTCGCCCTCGGGCCAGAAGATGAAGAGGCCGGCGATCAGGAGGATCGCCCCGCCGATCAACACGGCGCCGAGCGAGCCCTGAGGGTCCTCCGCGGGCGGAGGCATGGACGGTGCGGGGTCGGTCATCGGCGGACGTTATAGCATGCCGGTGTGGACGCGAAAGACGAGGAGGACCCGATCTTCATCCCGCTGGTCGTCGACACCGGGCGCGATGGCTTTCGCCTCGACCGCTTCCTGGCCAGTCGCATCGCCCGACTGTCGCGGACGCGGGTGCAAGAGATCGTGGCCGCGGGGCGAGTGCGGCGGGCCAGCACCGGGGAGGTCATCTGGCGACCGGCGCAGCGGCTGCGCGCGGGCGAGGCGCTGATCGTCGAGCGGCCGGCGCCCCGCGAGCCGCCGGTGGTCCTGGACTACACCGAGCTCCACCGCGACGCCGAGCTGCTGGTGCTCGACAAGCCGGCCGGGCTGCCGGTGCACCCCTCGGCTCGTTATCACCGCCACACGCTCACGGCCGTGCTGCGCGAGCGCCTCGGCGCCGGCCACGGCTGGGAGATGGCCCATCGCCTCGACCGTGAGACCTCGGGGGTGATGGTGTTCGGGCGCCACGGCGGCTCGGCGAGCGCGCTCAAGCGGGCCTTCTTCGCCCGGGCGATCGAGAAGCGCTACTGGGCGCTGTGTCATGGATGTATCAAAGGACATGTCCGTATCGACATGTCTCTCGGACCAGCAGCAGGCTCGGCGGTGCGGATCAAGATCGGCCCGCGCGCGGCGGACGAGGGCGGGCTGCGGGCGGTGACGGAGGTCCAGGCGCTGGCGTGGGGCGAGTTTCGCGGCGAGCCGATCACGCTGGTCGAGGCGCGGCCGGAGACCGGTCGGCAGCACCAGATCCGCGTGCATCTGGCGGAGATCGGGCACCCGCTGCTCGGCGACAAGCTGTACGGCCTCGACGAGGCGCGCTTCCTGGCGATCGTCGACGGGGGCCGGCCGCTCGCGGAGCTCGAGGCGGAGCTGGGGATGTCGCGCCACGCCCTGCACGCGGTCTCGCTCGAGCTCGACCATCCGGGCGACGGCCGTCGGGTCCGCTTCGTCGCGCCCTGGCCGGCAGCGCTGGCGACGATCATGCCGGCGCCGGGATGAGCGTCGGTCGTCAGGCGTCGGTCGTCGGTCGTCGGTCGTCGGTCGTCGGTCGTCGGTCGTGTCGGCGCTCAGTCGCCGAGCAGCGGCCGGGCGCCGGGGCCGAGCTCCTCGACGATCGCGCCGAACAGCACCTTGAGCTCGACGGTCTTGCCGTCGCGGACCTCGAGCTTGAGCTGGGCCTGGTCGCTGCCCTCGGCGAGCCGCAAGGTGCGATCCGGGAGCTCGATCGCGAGGATGCCGGGCGGCTGGCGGTCGAGGCCGAGGCGCGCCTTGCCGCCGGACCACGCCATGGTCCGCGGCCGGGCGTCGAGGTCGGTGCCGGCCGGGAGCTGGAACTGCTGCGGGTGCTCCGGCGGCCGGGTGCGGGCCCACCATGACACCACCAGGACGCCGGCGGTCACGAGGACGACGACCAGGCCGATGAACACGCGACGCATGCCGGCGCCCGCGGCGTAACCACCGAGGCGGCCGCGGTTGTAGTGCGCCGGCGGCGGGTCGGCCATCAACTCGTCGTCACGCTCGCGCGGGGGGATCGTCGTGGGCGGCGTGGGCTCGGGCGGCAAACCATCGGACAGCGGCCTCGACAGCGCGTCGGGGAGGGTGTCTGCGAACAGTTCGCGCGCCAGTGACGGGATCGCGGTCGCTGCTCCATCCTCGACTTTTTCGGGTGTGCGGTCTCGGGCCACAGCCACGAGCCTAAACTATGGCCGCGGTCCGCGACGCGGCGCGGCCTGCGAAATCCTGTCGCGGACCCCGGTGAACGACGATGCAGCGGGGCGCGCCGAGGAGCGCGAGGGACGGTGCGGGTCGCCCGCTACCTGGGGCCAGGTGACCCCATCAGAGGAACATGCGGTCGTGCGGCAACCAGGCCGGGCGGACCTGCGCCCACATGACCTGGGCGACGAGGCCGAGCTTGTGGCTGGCGAGCTGCATGGCGCCGCTGACCTGGCGGAGGCGATCGCGGGTGGGGAGGTGGGCGGCGTGACGGGCGATGAGGCTGGACTCGAGCGCGTAGCGGGCGGCCTTGAGGTACTCGCTGAGGAACACCTGGGGGCGACCCTCGGCGCAGGACAGCAGGGCCATCGAGCGCGCGCGGGCGGTCGGGCCGGAGGCCCAGTACTCGAAGAGGGCCCGCTGGATGGCCCGGGCGCCCTCGTTGCCGCCGCGAAAGACCTCGTAGATCGCGTCGGCGAGGGCCTGGCGGGTCGGGACGTAGCGGTCGTGCTCGGCCCGGTAGCGGCGCAAGCTGCTGTCGTCGAGCCAGGCCTCGTGGGGCGGCGCGTCGACACGGCGGCGGGCCTCCTCGGCGAGGCACTCCGCGTCGCGCAGGCCCATGGTCATGCCGCTGGCGGTGATCGGGTGCGAGCAACCACCGGCGTCGCCGATCAGCGCGAGGCCGGGTTGCACGGCGGTGGGCGCCGGGAGGTTGACGGTCGGCGCCATCTCGAAGGGGCCCTTGTGACTCGTGATCGCCTCGGCGATCTGGTCGGCGAGCGGGTGCGGCAAGAAGGGCACGAAGGTCTCGAGCAGGAACTCCGCGAGGCGGGCACCCTTGGCCGGCAGGTTGGCCGGCAGGTCGAGGGTCACGCGGTACACGAGGTCGCCGTCGGGGCTGCGCGTGATCGGGTAGACCAGCACCGGACCCCAGGCGCCGAGGATGATGTTGCCCCACGTCGGCGCCGGCAGCCGGGCGTTGCGCAGCTCGAGGCCGACGGTGAAGCCGACGGTGTGCCGCTGCTCGGGGATGCCCGCGAGCTTGCGGACCTGACTGGCCTTGCCGTCGGCGCCGATGACGAGGTCGGCGTGGACCTTGACCTGCTGGCCGCCCGGTCCCGCGAGCGCGACGCCGTGGACGCGCTCGCCCGAGCCGCGCAGGAGCTCCTGGATGGTCCAGCCCTCGAAGAGGTCGACCTGGGGCCGGTCGCGGACGACCTTACGCATGGTCCGGACGAGGGTCTTGTGGTGAGCCGTGAGGCCCTGGCTGCGCTGCTCGGGGACCTCCGCGTAGGGCAGCTCGACGTAGCGACCGTCGGCGCGCTCGAGCACGGTGAAGCCGTCGACGTCGACGGCGCCTGCCGCCTTGAGCGCGCCGTAGAAGCCGAGGTCCGCGAGGATCTGCGCGCCGCGCGGGTGGATGAACTCGCCGGCGAAGCGCGGCGAGGAGCCGGGGTGGCGATCGATCAGGAGGATCTTGCGGCGACCGCCCGGGTCGGCGAGGGCGAGCGCCTGCGCGGCTGCGCAGCCCGCGAGACCGGCGCCGATGATGACGACGTCATAGCGACTGGCCGGCTGCACCGGCGCTTCGGTGTGATTGGCGATCGGTGCGTTCATGGGCATCCTCGAGTTATCAACGCGATGATTGGGGCTGGCTCTCGGGCCAGGTGACGAGCGCCGCTCAGAGCTGTCCGCCCTGCTCGGCGAAGCGGGTCAGCGCGAGGGCGGCCTCGCGGACGCCCCCGCTCGGGTCCTGGCACCGCGGACTCAGCCCGAAACCCGCCGTCGACGCGCCACCCAGGCGCTCGGACAGCTCCGCTTGTGTCAGCTCGGAGGGGCCGCTGTCCAACAATTGGACCAGGTGACGCGCGGCCCGCTGGGTCTGTATGCAAGGGCGCGCCTCGAGGGCCATCAGGCCCTGCATCGCCATGGCGGTGTCGACCGGGGCGCCGAAGCTGCCGTCCTCGCGCTGGCGGCCGCGGAGCTGACGCTCGACGGTCTGGCGCAGCGGATGGGTCGGCGGGCACAGGGTGGCGCTGCAGAGCGCGAGCTCGGCGAGGGTGCCGAGGTCGAAGCCGGCGAAGTCGACGGTGACGCGGTGCCACAACCACTGGAGGCCGCGGGCGATGCGGTCGTCGTCGGCTTGAAAGCCGAGGCGAGCGAGCTGGCGCAGCGCGGCCGCGGAGACGCAGACGCGGGCGGAGTCGGTGGGCGAGCCGGCGGCGAGGAGCTGCGCGTCGCGGAGGGGGAAGCGGGTCATGAAGACCTCGGACTCGCCGCGCTCGAAGCGTGCGAAGCCGCCGTCGGGCTCCTGCATGGCGAGCAGGACCTCGACGGCGCGGCGCATGGCGGCGCGGGCCTGGCTCTGGTGGCCGGAGTGTTTGGGGAGGGCGAGCAGGGCGTCGAGGACCGCGCAGGTGGAGAGGGTGTCGACGTACTTGTCCGCGCCGGCCTCGCAGGGCCAGCCGCCGGCGGGGGCGTTGGTGCGAAGCTGCCACTCGCCGGGGTGACGGATCTCCTCGGCGAGGAGGAAGGGGATCGCGGCCTCGCCGGCCGGGTCGCCGGCGGCGAGAGCGACGCGGGCGAGGCGAGCGAGGGTCGCCAGGGGCGGGCAGGTGAGGCCCTGGACCAGATGCGGGCGGCCGTGCAGGCGGGCGAGGCCGCGGGCGCGCCGGAGATAGGCGAGGCCGCGGACGATCCGCGGGTCGTCGAAGTTGGCGCCCATCACTCGCAGGGCGATCAGGCTCAGCAAGGTCGGGCGCACCGAGAACCAGCCGCCGTGGGACTGCTGCGCGCCGATCAGCCAGCGCTGCACGCGGGCCAGCGCGGCGGCGAGGATCGGGCCGCGTGGGAGCTTGCGGATCAGCTTGACGCTCTGGTCGAAGGCCTGCAGCAGATCGCCGGCGAGGCCCGGCTGGACCAGACGCGGGAGGATCGGCTCGCCGTCGGGGCGGGTCAGCAGCAGCGAGGCCGCGCTGCTGACGTGCACCTGCGCCGGCGCGCGCGACAGCAGCAGGTACGGGGTCATCACGCCGCGGGCCCACGGCGAGACGCGGCTCGGCGAGAGCCAGGCCAGCGTCGGTAGCAGCCACAATTCTGCGGGCATGGTCGGCAGCCAGGCCCAGGGCATGTGACCGGCCATCGCCAGCCACAGACGGAGCTCGATGCTGCCGCGCTGGGCGCCGCCGAGCTCGTGGACGATCCTTCGGGCGCGCACGAGATGCTCGGCGTCGGGGTCGTCGCCGGACTCGACGAGGGCCCACCAGCCGAGGGCCGTGCGCGACAGGTCGGGGCTGCCGGCGTGGTCGAGCCAGGCGCCGGAGGGCTGCTGGTTGGCGCGGACCCAGCCGGCGAGGCCCTGGCGCTCGGCCGGGCTCAGGTCGTGGAACAGCCGGTCGGCGAGCAAGATCTCGCAGCTGAGGCCGATGTCGGGGACGCTCAGCAGGTGGCCTGCGGGGCTCAGCGTCGCCTGCTCACGCCACCAGGCGGCTGCGGCGCTGGCCCTGGTGATCGCGGCGCGAAGTCGGCCCTCGATGGGCACCCGGGTGAGGGAAGGAGCGAGCATGGAGATCTGGCCGAAGGGCCGCGGAAACCGCGTCAGGACGACGATAGCGGCGCGATCGAGGCTCGCAGGCTAACACCGGTCCGCGGCGCCCGCGGTGACGCGTATCACAGCCGACAGGCGCAGCTGGGGCCTCCCGGAGGGCGAAGAACGGCGTTTTGTCGACGGACGGTCGAAGTCATGCCTGGGCTGGCGAGGCGCCGCCATGGGCGGCGTCCAGACCGCTTGCCGCGACGTGCCCGGGTTTGCGAGACTGCGGGCAATGAAGGCGAAACTGCGCGCGGTGATGTTGATGGCTGGCTGCACGGCCAGCGTACTGTCGTTGAGCTGCAAAGAAGAAGAGGTGGACGAGTTCGGCTTCACCTGCGTCCAGCTCGGTCGGGGCGAGAGCGTGATGGTCGACCCCTTCCCGGGGACCTACGAGATCATCGTGACGCTGAACTACGAGCAGTGCCTGATCGACTACTACACGATGAAGCACCCGGAGATGCGACTCGACGGCCCCGATGACATGGGCCCGGCGATCTTCGAGGAGTGGAGGACGCGGCTGTGCAGCGAGGACGTCTCGCAGCGCATCGAGTGCGAGATCCCCGAAGGCGGCTTCGAGCAGATCATTCAGGAGACGGGGATCAAGTCCTACAAGATGTCGGTCCGCTATCGCACGCTCGACTCGAACGCCCTCGACGGCCGCGTGATCCTGTGGGGACCGGCGCCGCTGACCGAGAACGCCGAGTGTGCGACCGGCCTGTCCTCCTTCGCCCAGCTCGGGACGCTGTCCGGTGTCCTCGGTCGCGACAAGGATGGCAACACGCTGTGGCAGGTCCAGTCGTTCAGCGACCGCCGCGGCAAGATCGACAGCAAGGGCGCCGGCTGCATCAAGGCCAACGTCGAGCCCGCGATCTGAGCCGCTCGCGCATGCCACCGCGCGCGAAGCCCCGGGCGCGCACCGCCGCGGTCGTGGTCGCCGCGGTCGCGGCCGCCTGTGCGCCCACGCCCGCCGAGGTCACCACCGCCGAGCCGGCTCCCATCCCCGAGCCCGGCCCCTCGTGCGCGCCCACGCCCGCCGAGGCGCTCGCTTACATGACTGATGCGACATGTCCCTGGGTTCTTGTCCCCGGAGACATGTCAGAAATGATCCTGCGGCGGACCGATGCGGCGCCGTCGCTGGCGCTCGAGGTCGTGCCCCCGGAGGACTGCGCCGGGCGCTGTCGCTTCCATGGCGCGCTCACCTCGCTGGGGCCGCTGCTCCTCGCCGTTCGCGCCGACCCGAACAGCGAGCTCGCGGACGCGGCGTTCGTCGGCGCCGCCCTCGGCGGCCGGACGCTGCGCTTCGCCCCGCTGTGGTTCGGGCGCCCGGTGCTCGGCGACAGCACGCTCCAGGGGCCGGCCCACGCGCTGGTCCCCTGGGTCTGCGGTGACACGCTGGTTCTCCTCCCGGGGCCGCGGCTCGCCGGCGCGGCCAGCGAGGAGCCGCCGACGGCGCTGCGCGCGGCTGCCGGGGTCTATGAGCTGGCAGGGGACGAACTTCGGCGCGCCGACCGACCTGTCCCGGAGGACATCGAGCAGTGCATCCGCGTCCCCCTCGAGCTGCCGTGAGCGCCGCGCTCAGCCGACGGTCTTCAGCGCGTCGACCAGCTGCTGCAGGCTGTATGGCTTGGGCAGGAAGCCGTCGACGCTGGCGCGCAGGGCCGGCTCGAGGTGGTCGCCGTGGTAACCCGAGGACAGCAGGACCTTGATGGTCGGCGAGATGGCGCGAAGCGCCTCGAAGGTCTGGGCGCCGCTCTGACGCGGCATGCTGACGTCGAGGATGACGAGGTCGACCTCGGCGATGTGGCGGCGAAACAGGTCGACGGCCTCGACGCCGTCGGCGGCGCTGAACACCCGGTGTCCGAGGTGTTGCAGCATGCGGGTGACGCTGCGTCGGAGGGCGTCCTCGTCCTCGACGAGGAGGACGGTGTGGCTCGGCCCACGGACGAGGCCCGGCTTGGTCGGCGGCGGCGGCGGCCGAAACGCTGGCGCCTCGACGCAGGGCAGGAACACGGCGATGGTGGTGCCGCGGCCGGGCTGGCTCTGGACGTCGATGTGTCCGCCGTGCCCGGTGACGATCCCGTGGACGATCGACATGCCGAGGCCGGTGCCCTCGCCCTGGCTCTTGGTGGTGAAGAAGGGCTCGAAGACGTGCTTCAAGGTCTCCGGATCCATGCCGACGCCGGTGTCCTCGACGCGGATCTCGACGAAGCTGCCGCGCGGCAGGCCGTCGCGCAGGCGCCTGGGGTCGTCGTGGCCGAGGCGGCGCACTCGCAGGGTCAAGGTGCCCCCGCGGGTCATCGCGTCGCGGGCGTTGAGGCACAGGTTGAGCAGCGCCTGCTGCAGCTCGGGCGCCTGGCCGCGGATGTGCAAGCCGGGCTCGATCTCCAGCTTGATGTCGATGTCGCGGACCAGAGTGCGTCCGACCAGGCGGCCGAGGTCCTCGACGAGCGCGCTGACGTTGACCGGCACGTCGCTCGGCCTGGCCCGCCGCGCGAGGCCGAGGAGCTGCTGCGTCATTTCGGTGGCGCGATCGGCGGCGCCGATGGCGTCGCGCAGCATGTCGAGCTGCACTTCGGTGGTCGCGGGCGCGGCCTGCAGCTCGCGCTGCAGCTGGGACAGGTTGCCGAGGACGACGGTGAGCAGGTTGTTGAACTCGTGGGCGACGCCGCCGGCGAGCCGGCCGATGGCCTCCATCTTCTGGCGCTCGAGCAGGCGCTGTTCAATGGGGTCGCGGTAGACGAAGTGAAACACGACCTCGTTGCCGACCTGGATCGTGTCGCCGTCTTGCAGCTCGGCGCTGGCGATCCTGCGGCCATTGACCCACGTGCCGTTCTTGCTGCCGAGGTCCTTGATCTGGACGAGGTCGGGGCCCTGCGCGCTGATCCGGGTGTGTCGACGCGAGACCCGGTCGTCGGGGATCGTGATCGAGGCCTCCTCGCCGCGTCCGATGATCATCTCACCGTCGATCGGGTAGACGGTGCCCGGGTTGGACCCGAACATGGCGATCAGCACCGGTCGTCGGCCAGGAGCCGTCTCGGTGGCCGAAGGCAGCAGCGACGACACGTGGGTCGCGCTCCATGGATCCTGCGCTTGGCTCACCGTCCGATCTTGGCCGCCACCTCGCGGGCAGGGCAAGCGCCACGCCCCGAACGTTCGTTCTGGGACAAGCCAGGGCCGGCGCTGACTGCGTCTTCGCTCGAGAGCGGCGCCCATGAGGCATCCGCGCACCGCCGATCGGCTCAGGGCCGGCAGATCGCGTCGGTGTCGAACTCGGCCTGGTAATCGACCCCAGGCTGGCCGAAGCCGCGGGTCTGCGCGTACTCGTCCATGAAGCGCTGGTAGAGCCCGATGTCGAGGGCATCACCGGGCTGCAGCGCGTCGAAGCGGCGCTGCATCTCGCCCTGCACCTCCGGCGCGAGCTCGCGGTCGTCCATGCGCAGCAGGCCCTCCTCGTCGACGCCGGGCTCACCTGTCCCGAGGGGCAGCTTGGTCTGGAACATCCGCAGCATCGAGGCGAGCGGGTCCTCGAAGCGCTCGCCCATGACCTCGAGCAGCTGCGCCATGTAATAAGGGACGCCGGGGATGCCGCCCGAGGCTTCGGTGACGACGGCGGGGCCCTCGACGGCGAGGGCACGGCCGCCGACGCGGGCCCTGAGCAGCTCGTGCAGCGCGCGGGTGTGAAACTCGAGGTCGGCCTTGGCGAGGCCGATCAGCCCCTCGCGATAGACCGCCGCGTTGAGCGGGTTCCCGCGGTAGGAGATCGTCAGCAGCGTGAAGCCGTCGGCGAGCAGGTCGGCGGTCAGCAGCGCGTCGATCCACTGCTCGACGATGCGACCGCCCATGACGTACTGGGTGGCCACCGCCTCCTCGGGGCTGCCGGGCGGCAAGGTGAACTCGGCGACGCGCGGCAGGTCCTCGGGGCCCTCGCCGCGGCCGGTGAAGGTGCGGATGTGGGCCGGGCGACCGAGCGGCTTGAGCACGCTCTGGACCGGCTTGCCGGTCCGAGGATCGAGGGCCCGCGGAGCGGCGAGCGCCCACACCAGCCCGTGCAGCTTGCCCCCGAGGTGCTCGCGGATCTCGGCGATCGTGCGGGCGCGGACCTCGGGGTCGAAGGCGTCGCCGCTCAGCGACCGGGCGACGAGGCCGAGGCCTCGCAGGCGGCGCTCGATCGCGAGGCTGCGATGATGCCCGGGTGAGCCGACCTTGCGCAGCTTGTTGGAGCTGTCCGGCTGCGGGGCGGCGTCGAAGGACAGGTTCAAGGTG
>Ga0209480_10001103_pt1 | contig 20103 bp, 15 predicted proteins | sample JI61114C2DNA_FD_187501 | JGI IMG/M metagenome (GOLD analysis project Ga0209480, IMG submission 187501) | Wastewater effluent complex algal communities from Wisconsin, to seasonally profile nutrient transformation and Carbon sequestration -... | ecosystem: Engineered > WWTP > Effluent > Algae... | reverse complement strand
AAGTATCCCACCTGGGAAGTACGTCCGCAAGGATGAAACTCAAAGGAATTGGCGGGGGTCCGCACAAGCGGTGGAGCATGTGGTTTAATTCGATGATACGCGAGGAACCTTACCTGGGCTAGAATGCATTTTGACCGCCAGTGAAAGCTGGTTTTGTAGCAATACACAATTTGTAAGGTGCTGCATGGCTGTCGTCAGCTCGTGCCGTGAGGTGTTGGGTTAAGTCCCGCAACGAGCGCAACCCCTATCAATAGTTGCCAACAGGTAATGCTGGGAACTCTATTGAAACTGCCGCCGTAAGGCGTGAGGAAGGAGGGGATGATGTCAAGTCATCATGGCCTTTATGCCCAGGGCTACACACGTGCTACAATGGGGTGGACAAAGGGCTGCAACACGGTGACGTGAAGCTAATCCCAAAAACCATCTCTCAGTTCAGATCGTAGTCTGCAACTCGACTACGTGAAGCTGGAATCGCTAGTAATCGTATATCAGCAATGATACGGTGAATACGTTCCCGGACCTTGCACACACCGCCCGTCAAGCCATGGGAGTCGGGTGTACCTAAAGTCGGTAACCGTAAGGAGCTGCCTAGGGTAAAATCGATGACTGGGGCTAAGTCGTAACAAGGTAGCCGTACCGGAAGGTGCGGCTGGAATACCTCCTTTTAGAGATTGTAATAAACCGCTGTTGTTTCCAAATACTTTCAAAAATATTGTTCTTTTAAAGACAAGTACTAATAGTACCCGATTCAGACCCGTAGCTCAGTTGGTTAGAGCGCTACACTGATAATGTAGAGGTCACCAGTTCAACTCTGGTCGGGTCTACTTAGATATTTAAGTTGAAAGGTTGTAGGGTTGCGAAGTTGATGGTTTAATCGCTTGTCAACTGTCACCGAGTACTGATCAACCAAATTTGGGGGGTTAGCTCAGTTGGCTAGAGCATCTGCCTTGCACGCAGAGGGTCATCGGTTCGACTCCGATATCCTCCACCAAACTTTCGGGTTAAATAAAATAGTTCTTTCAAACTTTGGATGTGGCGTAAAGGCCTAGAGATTCGTAGTCTTAACATCTTCAATTATACTGCCTGTAGAGGTGGTGTAGATAAGTTCTTTGACATATTGGAAATTGTGAAAAATCAAAACATAGTAGATATGCATCTTATGCAAGTGTATATCTGAAAAATTTTTTAAAGCGAATAAGGGCGCATGGTGGATGCCTAGGGTCTGAGAGGCGATGAAAGACGTGGTAAGCTGCGATAAGCTACGGGGAGGTGCACACGACCGTTATATCCGTAGATTTCTGAATGGGACAACCTAATATACTGAAGGTATATTACTCTGCAAAGAGAGCCAACCCCGAGAACTGAAACATCTAAGTACCGGGAGGAAAAGAAAATAATAATGATTCCCTGAGTAGTGGCGAGCGAAAAGGGAAGAGCCCAAACCGGGTCAGCGTGCTGATCCGGGGTTATAGGACTGCATTTAGAAGTTGTTATCAAACCGAATCATCTGGAAAGATGGGCCATAGCAGGTGATAGCCCTGTAAGTACAAATTAACAAGGACGAGCAGTATCCTGAGTAACGCGGGACCGGAGGAATCTTGCGTGAATTTGCCAGCACCATCTGGTAAGGCTAAATACTCCTCAGACACCGATAGTGAACCAGTACCGTAAGGGAAAGGTGAAAAGCACCCCGAACAGGGGAGTGAAATAGTACCTGAAACCGTGCGCCTACAAGCGGTCGGAGTCCCGATTTATCGGGATGACGGCGTGCCTTTTGCATAATGAGCCTACGAGTTGCTCCTCACTGGCGAGGTTAAGTTCTTATTTAACGGAGCCGAAGCGAAAGCGAGTCCAAATAGGGCGAATAGTCAGTGGGGGCAGACGCGAAACTTTGTGATCTATCCATGGGCAGGTTGAAGGTGTGGTAACACACACTGGAGGACCGAACCCGTTGACGTTGAAAAGTCTTGGGATGACCTGTGGATAGGGGTGAAAGGCCAATCAAACTGAGAGATAGCTCGTTCTCCCCGAAATGTTTTTAGGAACAGCGTTGCATTATGAAGTTTATTAGAGGTAGAGCTACTGATTGGGCTAGGGGGCTTCACCGCCTACCAAACCCTGACAAACTCCGAATGCTAATAAATATCTGCAGCAGTGAGGCTTTGGGCGCTAAGGTCCAGGGCCGAGAGGGAAATAACCCAGATTAGCAACTAAGGTCCCTAATACGTAGTTAAGTTGATCAAACGAGGTGGGATTTCTATAACAGCCAGGATGTTGGCTTGGAAGCAGCCATTCATTTAAAGAGTGCGTAACAGCTCACTGGTCGAGAGATCCTGCACGGAAAATAATCGGGCATCAAACTACGAACCGAAGTTCTAAATTCTAGCTATGCTAGAGTGGTAGGGGAGCATTGAAATCTGCACAGAAGGTGTGGCGCGAGCCATGCTGGAGCGATTTCAAAAGAAAATGTAGGCATAAGTAACGATAATTAAAGTGAAAAACTTTAACGCGAAAAGTCTAAGGTTTCCTGATCAACGTTAATCGGATCAGGGTTAGTCTGGTCCTTAGGAAAACCCGAAAGGGGTATCTGATGGAAAGAAGGTTAATATTCCTTCACCTACTATGCATTAAAAGTGACGCAGGGACGTGGTGGTTGCGTACGGACGGAAGTGTACGCCTGAGTGGAGTCTTCGGACAAAGCGAAACCATAAAATCCCTGCCAAGAAAAGCGAGCATAGCAGCCAGTACCGGAATCCGACACAGGTAGACGGGATGAGTATTCTAACGCGCTCGGGTGAGCCGTGGAGAAGGAACTAGGCAAATTAACGCTGTAACTTCGGGATAAAGCGTACCATCGCAAGATGGTCACAGTAAAATGGTACAACCAACTGTTTAACAAAAACACAGGGCCCTGCAAAAACGTAAGTTGACGTATAGAGCCTGAAACCTGCCCGGTGCTGGAAGGTTAAGGAAGGGTGTTCGACGCAAGTCAAAGCTCCTGACTGAAGCCCCAGTAAACGGCGGCCGTAACTATAACGGTCCTAAGGTAGCGAAATTCCTTGTCGGGTAAGTTCCGACCTGCACGAATGGTCTAATGAGTTGTACACTGTCTCCTCCACGAGCCCGGTGAAATTGTAGTATCGGTGAAGATGCCGGTTACCCGCCACGGGACGGAAAGACCCCGTGAACCTTCACTACAACTTTGCATTGATTTTGAGCAACAAATGTGTAGGATAGTTGGGAGACTTTGAAGCAGTGTCGCCAGGCATTGTGGAGTCATCGTTGAAATACCAACCTTTTGTTGCTTAGAACCTAACCCTGAACAAGGGGACATTGCATGGTGGGTAGTTTGACTGGGGTGGTCGCCTCCTAAAAAGTAACGGAGGCTCGCAAAGGTACCCTCAGTACGGTTGGTAATCGTACGCAGAGCGCATTAGTAGAAGGGTGCTTGACTGTGAGACAAACACGTCGAGCAGGAGCGAAAGCTGGCTAAAGTGATCCGGTGGTTCTGTATGGAAGGGCCATCGCTCAAAGGATAAAAGGTACTCCGGGGATAACAGGCTGATCTTACCCAAGAGCTCATATCGACGGTAAGGTTTGGCACCTCGATGTCGGTTCGTCACATCCTGGGGCTGGAGAAGGTCCCAAGGGTTCGGCTGTTCGCCGATTAAAGTGGCACGTGAACTGGGTTCAGAACGTCGCAAGACAGTTCGGTCCCTATCTGTGGTGGGCGCTAGTAAATTGAGTGGACATGACCTTAGTACGAGAGGACCGGGTTGTACGTACCGCTGGTGTATCTGTTATGCCGCCAGGTGTAATGCAGAGTAGCTATGTACGGCAAGGATAAACGCTGAAAGCATCTAAGCGTGAAACCTTCCACAAGATGAGTTTACTTTTAAGGGTCGTCGAAGACTACGACGTTGATAGGCTATAGGTGTAAAAATGGTAACATTAAAGCCAAGTAGTACTAATTGCCCGTAAGCTTTATTTTTTTATGTTTTGTATTTTTCCTTTCCAATATGTAAATTATTATAGTTGAGTAAAATCAACTAAACTCTTTATGGTGGTTTTGCCGGGGGTGTTCACCTCTTCCCATTCCGAACAGAGAAGTTAAGTCCCCCATGGCCGATGGTACTCGCATCTAGCTGGGAGAGTAGGTAGCTGCCATATTTATTGAACCTCGATCTTTATTGATCGAGGTTTTTTTTTGCCCCTATAACAAATCCTTTTTCTCCTATCACGCACTAATTTAATAGGCTGTATTAAACTTTGATTAATCTAAATGGCTTAACTTGCCGATGGTTTTATGACTAAACCGAAATCCAATATATTATTTCAAATTCTCTCATTAGGTAACCAGGACGATACTCCATTTAGAGTAGCGTATAAGAACTATATGTTCAACCTGTTCCTTCTGTTGGCTACTCCTTTTGCCTTTTTGGTAATGTGCATTAACTTTTATATTGGGGAGTACATACTTGCTTGTTTTAACGTTGCACATCTTTTAATTTTTATCATTGGTTATTATATAGCTTATTCGCAAAAGTATTTAGATTATAGGCCTTTATTATTGTTTATGGGTGCAGTTATTGCGTCATATACTGCTTATGTTTATAAGAACGGGAATGAGTATCGATTTTTGATCATGATTGTTGCTGCAGTGGTTCTTTGTGAAAAAAATTGGCAGTATATTTTATTTGTTCTTTTTGTATCACTCAGTTTTGTTGTCATTAGACTTGAAGAACTGCCGTTGAACACCATGAGTGTTATTAACATTATTGAGAAAACGGTTAAATTACTATTTCCACTTTCATTCTTTTCAATTTGTCTTTATTATTTCAAAGAAATTTATTTTAAGAATCAATATAAGCTTGAAACAGCATATGCTGAATTAACTAAAAATAAAGAAGAGCGGGATCGAATTTTAAATGTGGTTGCACATGATTTAAGAAGCCCTTTAAGTGGTATTTCTGGAATTAGTAAAATGATGTTAGCTGATGATAAAGTTGTTGAAGACAACAAAGAGATGTTTAGATTAATAGAACAGAGTGCTGAATCTGCGCTTAGGTTGATCAGTGATTTAATGCATACCAATATTAATTCTGTAGAGCAATATCATTTCAATCCAATTGAATTAAATAAATTAGTTCATCAAATTCTTCAAATACTTGTATTTACTGCCAAAGAAAAAAATATTATTATTGAAGCAAATATTACTAAACAAAAAATAATATTAAAGGCCGATAAAGATAAAATAGATAGGGTAATTTCTAATTTAGTAACTAACGCAATCAAATTTAGTAAGCTGGGTTCTATAGTCCATGTATCCTTGCATGCAAATAATGATTTTGCAGAAATAATTGTAAAAGACAATGGAATAGGTATACCCGAATATTTGCAGGGGAAGATTTTTGATTTGTTTACAACTGCAAAACGAAAAGGTACTGCTGGCGAGAAAAGTTACGGCTTAGGGTTGGCAATTTGTAAAAAAATTGTTGAAATGCATGAAGGGTTTATACATGTAGAAAGCAAAGAGGGCTTAGGTTCTTCCTTTATAGTGAGGCTTCCTCTTAAGGTCTAACCATTTCAATATGCTCTATTCCATCTTCTAAATACATTTCTCCTTCTTCAATAAAGCCAAAAGAGCCATAAAACTGAATTAGATAGCATTGAGCCCCAATTCGAATTGGACCTTCTCCATATTCTTGGTGAATCAACTCAATTGCTTTTGTAATTAGTAAACGACCAGCGCCTGTATTCCTATATTTAGGCGAACTAACTACTCTTCCAATACTCATTTCCTCGTATGCCAAACCGGGGGGGAGCAATCTACAATAAGCGACCAATTCATTGTTGCTCCAATACATTAAATGAAGACTTTCTTGATCTTTATTATCTGCATCTTGAAAAACGCAATTTTGTTCAACTACAAAAACTTCGTTTCTAAGTTGAATAATTGCATACAATTCAGAAGGAGTAAGTGATTCGAATGATTTTGTAGAAAAATATGTTGTTGCCGTATTCATAGAGTTCATTTAACTGATTTGCAAATAATCCCGCATCTTTGCAATGCTGTAAAAATAAGCATACCAGCGATAAACATGTCAAAAAGAGTTGCAATCATAGGTGCCGGCCCAGCAGGATTAACTGCAGCCTATTTGTTGGGAAAAGAAAACCAACAAGTAGTAGTATTTGAAAAAGACGCTACATATGTTGGCGGTATATCTAGAACGGAAAGTTACAAGGGATATCATTTTGATATTGGCGGACATCGGTTCTTTTCTAAATCTAAAGAAGTAGAAGATTTTTGGACTGAAATTTTAGGTGATGAAATGCTGGAGAGGCCAAGAAGTTCTAGAATCTATTACAACAAAAAGTTCTTTTCATATCCTTTGGTTGCAATGGAAGCCTTAAAAAAGTTAGGGATAATTGAAAGTGCTCTATGTGTATTGAGTTATTTGAAAGCTAAAATATTTCCAGTAAAAAATCCAACCAACTTCGAAGATTGGGTAGTGAATCAATTTGGTCAAAGGCTCTTTAATATTTTCTTCAGAACCTATACAGAAAAAGTTTGGGGAATTCCATGTAATGAAATTTCAGCTGATTGGGCTGCACAAAGAATTAAAGGACTATCATTAAGTAGTGCAATTTGGAATGCACTTTTCAAGCCCAAGCCTTCGAATAAAGGGGATATGATTAAAACCTTGATTGATTCTTTTCGATATCCAAAGCAAGGCCCTGGTTTAATGTGGGAGCGCTGTACGGAAAAGTGTATAGCAATGGGTGTTCAAGTTGAAATGAATTGTGGAGTTAAAGACATTGCTACAGCAGAAGGTAAATGGACGGTACATACGAATGACGGTAGAACTTATACCGATTTTGATTATGTTCTTTCATCGGCTCCAATGCGTGAACTTATTCAAGCAGTGAGTCCAGCCTTTCCTGCTAAGGCTTTTGAAGGTGCAGCTAATCTGGGGTACAGAGATTTTTTAACTGTGGTTTTGATTTGTAAAGACGAAGATGCGTTTAATGATAACTGGATTTATATTCATGATCCAAGTGTGAAAGTTGGGCGTATTCAAAACTTTAAATCTTGGAGCCCTTATATGGTACCTGATTCTGAAATGGCTTGTTATGGGTTAGAATATTTTTGTTTTGAAGGAGACGGGTTATGGACCAGTAGCGACTTTGATTTGATTGAATTGGCCAAAAAAGAAATTGCACAAATTGGTTTAACCAAACCAAGTGCAGTTGTTGATGGGTATGTAGTAAGACAGCCCAAAGCATATCCAGTTTACGATCATATGTATAAGGAAAGAGTCAATGATGTTCGTGAAGCATTAAAGCAATATCCTGGGCTTTATTTAGTAGGAAGAAATGGAATGCATAAATACAATAACCAAGATCATAGTATGATGACTGCAATGCTGGCTGCTAAAAATATAGTAGCGGGCAAAGAAGTATATGATTTATGGGATGTAAATGAGGATGCGGAGTACCATGAAGGAGGTGAACGAGGAGCCGAAGTGGAGAAAGTTGCAGAGCGATTGGTTCCACAAAAATTGAATCCTTAGTAGTCATATTTCCCCTTCCATCGTTCTTTTAAAAATTTCTTTATTTCATTTTCTCTAGGATTGTTGCCAGGCGTATAGAATGGTGTATTTTTTAATTGGTCGGGCAAGTATTCTTGTTCAATGAAATTGTTTTCGCCTAAATGTGAATATTGGTAATTTTTACCATAGTCCATTTGCTTCATCATTTTAGTGGGTGCATTTCTCAAATGTAGTGGAACGGATAAATCACCATGCTTTGAAACTGCTTGTTGGGCTTTTGCGATTGCTTCGTATGCAGCATTACTTTTAGGTGATGAAGCTAAATAGGTTGCGCATTGTGAAAGAATAATTCTGCTCTCGGGATAACCAATTTTTGAGACAGCATCAAAAGTACCATTGGCCAATAATAATGCATTGGGATTGGCATTGCCAATGTCTTCACTTGCAAAAATGAGCATTCTTCTTGCAATAAATTTTACATCTTCACCACCCTCAATCATTCTAGCCAGCCAATACACTGCACCATTGGGGTCAGAGCCCCTCATACTTTTAATAAATGCAGAAACAATATCATAATGTTGCTCACCACTTTTATCATACAATGCAATTTTTTGTTGAGCAATTTTCAAAACAATTTCATCAGTAATGTTTGAAGCTCCAGTTTGTACAACTAAATCTAATAGATTCAATAATTTTCTTCCATCACCACCACTTAGGTTGATTAAAGCCTCCGTTTCGGTTAACTGAATATTTTTATTTTGTAATAGTTCATCTTTATTAATAGCATCGCACATTAATTGGATTAATTGTTGCTTCTCTAAGGCCTTTAATACATACACTTGGCACCTACTCAACAATGCTGCATTTACTTCAAAAGAAGGGTTTTCTGTGGTAGCTCCTATCAATCGAATAATTCCTTTTTCAACAGCTCCTAATAAAGCATCTTGTTGGCTTTTATTGAATCGATGAATTTCATCTATAAACAATACTGCACCAACTAAATGTTTGGCCTGCTCTATTACTTCTCTTACTTCCTTTACGCCACTGCTGATGGCAGAGAGCTGAAAATAGGGAACTTGAAGCGTTTGTGTAATCACATTGGCTAATGTGGTTTTACCAACACCTGGAGGCCCCCATAAGATCATTGAAGGCACTACTCCTTTTTCTAATGCTGTTCTTAAAATACTTCCTTTACCAGTTATATGTTCTTGACCCAATACCTCATCTAAATTAGTGGGGCGCATTCTTTCCGCAAGCGGTGTATGGGCATTATTGGTCATTGATTTTATTTAATTTTTAAATTTAGTGATTCCGGCAAGAATAGTGGTTCCAAATCCTAGTAAAGCAATAATCCCGAAGGACCATTGCAATCCAAATGCTTCAGCAATAAATCCAATTAAGGGCGGCCCAATAAAAAACCCCAAAAAGCCAATACTCGAGACTGCTGCAAGGGCCATACCTGCACTCATTTTATCCGATTTACCTGCTTGACTATATACGATTGGTACAACAGAAGAAACCCCAAAACCCACCAATAAAAAACCTATGGTTGCAAAAACAATAGTTGGAATAAATACAGCAATGAGCAATCCAATGGCAATGATGATGCCACTTCCCTGTAGAATTTCTTTTCTGCCAAAACGCAATACCAGTCCATCTCCTAAAAATCTACCTAAAGCCATCGTACACATGAAAGCAGAATAACCCAATGTTACTAAGCCAGGCGGCGCTTCTACAATTTTTTGAAAATATATTCCACTCCAGTCGAACATGGTTCCTTCGGCAGCCATGCAACAAAATGAAATTAACCCCAGTTTCAATAATATTTTATCGGGCTTCACAAATAAAGGTTGATTGCCTATTACCGCATCTTTAGGCATTCTTCCAAATTTCATGAGAAGGGCAAGTAAAATCACTGCTGCTGCAATAATTGAAAAATGTTTGAGAGGATCAAAGCCAAAAGAAATCATTAAGGTTCCTACTGCTGCTCCAGTAAAACCTGCCATGCTCCAGATGCCATGAAAAGAAGCTAAAATTGATCGTCCATATAATTCTTCTACTGCAACAGCCTGGGTGTTAACAGAGATATTCATCATATTGCCTAACAAACCAAAACAAAACAATAAACTAATAAGGATAAAAGTGGTTGAAGCTGTGCCTAACAATAATAATAAAATAGGGTATATGATGGCAGCAATCAACATGACAGTTCTGCTTCCTAATTTTGAAACCAGCCAACCCGAAATGGGTAAACTAACCATCGATCCAGCAGGTAGAGCAAATAAAATTCCTCCTAATTCCGCATCATTTAATTGTAGTTTTTCTTTAATATCCGGAATACGACTTGCCCAACTAGCAAAAGTAATTCCAGCAATAAAAAAGTAACTCCCAATAGCCCAGCGATGGGTTCTTTTAGATATAGTATTTGCCTGCATAACTATTATTCAAGGGCAAAAATACCGCAATAAGACTACTTGGCCCATTTAGGTTATATTTGCGCTCTTAAATGGCCATTTGGCCTGTTGTATAAATTATTTTTTGCGTATGTATCGTACAAATACCTGTGGGGAATTAAGATTAGTAAATGTTGGTCAAGAAACAACTTTGGCTGGCTGGGTTCAAACTGTTAGAAAGTTTGGCGCTATCACATTTGTTGATTTGAGAGACCGTTATGGAATCACTCAATTATTGTTTGGAGAATCTTTAACTGCATTGTTAGATGAGCAGCCATTGGGTCGTGAATATGTTTTACAAGTAAAAGGAAATGTGCAAGAAAGAAGTAGTAAAAATGCAAATATTCCTACTGGGGAAATAGAGATTGCTGTTACTGAGTTTAAGATATTAAACAAATCAGCGGTACCTCCATTTACTATACAAGATGATACAGATGGCGGAGATGATTTGAGAATGAAATACCGATTTTTAGATTTAAGAAGAAACGCGGTAAAGAAGAATTTGGAATTGCGTTATTCAGTGAACCGCTCTGCAAGAAATTATTTGCATGAAAATGGTTTCATGGATATTGAAACACCGTTCCTAATTAAATCTACTCCAGAAGGTGCAAGGGATTTTGTTGTTCCATCTAGAATGAATCCAGGACAGTTTTATGCATTGCCACAAAGCCCTCAAACTTTTAAGCAATTATTGATGGTAAGTGGCTATGATCGATACTATCAAATTGTAAAATGTTTTAGAGACGAAGATTTACGTGCAGATCGTCAACCAGAATTTACACAGATAGATTGTGAAATGGCATTTGTTGAACAAGAAGATATTTTGCAAATGTTTGAGGGATTGGTGAAACGAATATTTAAAGACGTTAAGAATATAGACTACACTGAAAAAGTAGCGAGAATGTCTTGGGAAGATGCAATGTGGAATTATGGTAACGATAAACCTGATATTCGTTTTGGCATGAAACTCTCCAATTTAAAAAGTGCTTTTTTAAAAGGCGGCCAAATTGAAGCTACTGGCGATTTAATTAATGGTGCTGGTTTTGGTGTGTTTGATAATGCAGAAACCGTTTTGGCTATTGCAGTTCCTGGTTGTGCTGAATATACGCGCAAGCAAACTGATGAATTAACAGAGTGGGTTAAACGTCCTCAAATTGGAATGCAGGGAATGGTATACATTAAATGTAATGCAGACGGAACATACAAGAGTAGTGTAGACAAATTTTATTCTGAAGAAAAGTTAAAAGCCATTGCTGATTCTGCTGGTGCAAAAGCAGGAGATCTAGTATTGATATTAGCTGGCCGTGAAGAAAGAACGCGTAAAGCAACCAGTGAATTGCGTTTAGAAATGGGTAAGCGATTAGGAATGCGCAAAGACGATGAATTCAAATTATTGTGGGTAATGGATTTCCCTTTATTTGAATATGCCGAGGAAGACAATCGTTGGGTTGCCAGACACCATCCATTCACTTCTCCTAAGCCAGATCATATTGAAGTGATGATTAATAATAATCCACTGATTGAAAATGCGGATAAATATTTAGAACATCCTTATTCTAATATTAAAGCCAATGCGTATGATATGGTTTTAAATGGAAATGAAATAGGAGGTGGATCTATTCGTATTTATCAGCGTCCATTGCAAGAGAAAATGTTTGCTGCTTTAGGGATGACTGAAGAAGAAGCTCAACATAAATTTGGATTTTTATTGGGTGCATTTGAATACGGTGCGCCTCCACATGGTGGTATCGCATTTGGATTTGATCGCTTGTGTTCTATTTTGGGTGGAAGTGAAAGTATCAGAGACTTCATTGCTTTCCCTAAAAACAATAGCGGTAGAGATGTTATGTTAGATGCCCCAAGCACTATTGATGATAAGCAGTTTGATGAATTGCAGATTAAATTGAATTTGAAATAAAAAGCCTTAATAATTAACAACTAAAGCCACTTGATTCAATTCAAGTGGCTTTTTTGATGCTCAGCTTTATTGGGCAAATGCTTTGGGGTAAAGTTTCAGGGCATTGCTATGTAGTTCCTTAACAAAGTCTCGATGCGCCAGAATTGAAATAAAAATTACTAAAATGAATAGTGAGATCAAGGCATAGGCCAGATAATGCATTTGTTTTACTTCATTGTAATCAAAGACACTACTAGTAAAAAATATTTGTATGAAAAACCCTGAATGAATAATTCCAGATAATCGATCACTAGTAAAAATCAATTCTTTTTTTTGATTTTTAAATAATTTATTTGATTGAATTGAGTGTATGATTTCAAAAATAAAAACTGAAAGACCCAATACAGAAAGTAATACTCCTCTAAAATAATCTTGCGTTAAAAATTTACCCAGGAATAATATAGTTGCATACAAACAAATGGTCATCGCAATTTTGGGAATGGTGAAATACGCAAAGAATAGTTTCCATTTCTGTTTTCTACTTTTCTTACTTATCATTTCCATTCGGGTAGCTACTATATCAGCAAATCCTTTGATGCCAAATCCTGCATATACGGAATCCAATGCTTGCTCAAAATTCAACTTAGGATTCAGTTTGAGTTTTTCTTCAATAGCTTCTGCTAAGTGATCTACTAACTCAACCTGCACATCGTAGTATTGAACATAATGCTTCCTGCAAAAAGCAAAAAGACTTTCGTACTGTACTTCAGTAATCATCCAATTACGGTTTTAGGATTTACAATAAATTCAAGACTCTGCATGAATGCTTTCATTTCATCCATGGCCAGAGCAGTTTGCTTTTTACCCACTTTGGTTAAACTATAGTATTTGCGCATTCGGTTGCCATTCATTTCTGTTTCCGTTTCAACTACACCTTGCTCTTCAAGCTTGTGTAGAAGCGGATACAATGCACCTTCTGTAATATTTAATTCGCCTTTGGTTATTTCCTTTACCATTTGTGTCATCTGATATCCATACATTCTGCCATTGTCTTTTAATAACCTCAATAAGATGGGCTCTAAACAACCTTTGTATAGGGAGGATTTTTTCATACCATTTTTCATTTAGTGGTTCTAATTCTGATATGCAATTATACATAATTATTGAATACATAAGAAAATTATGCATAATTTTTTTGTGTATTCTACGAATCATTGATTTATCGAGAGCCTCCAAACTATAATTCTTTACCTTTACCCGCATTTAGTAAGCATATTTATGAAACAACTGACCATCTACAGAATTCTCACTTTTATTTTGGTTCCCATTGCCCTAATCATAGGATTTTTAGACCTTTTCGTATTAATAATGGGTTTATCTGGTAACCCTGCTATGTTATTCATTGCTTTTGTGATGGCCTGTTTGGTCATTTATGTTTTTGCATCTTTGCGATTTTTATTGCATGGAATAGGCAATGAACGTCCTTGTAAATCCACATTAAAGGATTGGATTAAGGTAAATGCTTACGGGACTTTGTTTATATCTGGTATGTTCTTTTTAAATTCTACTGGAGTGTTTTTTCTGGGGGACATACAGTTACAACAAATGCTATCTGATGTAATGGAGCAACAACCAGAATTAGCAGGTAAGATTTCTATGGAAACGATGGTGAGTATGTTTAAAACTGTTGCTGTAATTATGTTTATCATAAGCATTACAGCAATTATTCATGTACAGATTAGCTTTAGATTGCTTCGTAAACACGCTTTTTTATTCGTTAAATAGTCTTTATTTCGCTGCTATTTCCTACTTTTGCAGCCGTCTTAACCAGACTTTATATTTAAAAAATTATTTATGGCAACTACTTCCGACATCAGCCGTGGCATGATTCTAAAATTGGACGGCAACCTTTACTCTGTAGTAGAGTTTGGTGAAAATAAAACTGCAAGGGCTGCAGCAAAAGTTTGGGCTAAATTGAAAGGTGTTGACAACAAGCGATCAATTGAAAAAACCTGGAACAGTGGTGAAAATATTTACCCTGTAAGAGTGGAGAAGAAAGCCTTTCAATACTTATACAAGGATGAAACTGGCTATAATTTAATGAATAATGAAACTTTTGAGCAAATTGCCTTATCTGAGGAAATGATTGATGCTCCTCAGTTTTTGATGGATGGTTCTGAAGTATTTGTTTTCATTAATACTGAAACTGATTTACCAATCGGAGCAGAATTGCCAGAAAAAATTGTTGTGCGTATAACATATTGCGAGCCAGGACTTAAAGGCGATACCGCAACCAGAGCTTTAAAAGCAGCTACTATAGAAACTGGAGCCACTGTAATGGTGCCATTATTTGTAGACCAAGACGAACTAATACGCGTAAATACCAAATCTGGTGATTACGTTGAACGCGTTAAAGAATAATATCGCCCGGGTAATCCCGGAAAACAATGACCTGAATCTATCCGTTTCAGGTCATTTTGCTTATAAAGAGAAAATACCCGTTTTTTAGTAAAAAAAGGCTATTTTGCCCCACAATTCAGCAAAAACTAACTGATTTTACCCCTAAAACTGCCATTTATGGACTTAAAGCAAATCCACGAATTAATCAAGATTATCAACAAAAGCAATATCGGCGAAATTAGTATTGAAGACAAAGACGGTAAAGTAACCATCAAGCAGAAAGAAGAACCTGCTGTAAATGTTACCGCGGCTCCTAGTCATCAAGTGTACACTACTGCAGCTCCTTCTGTAGCTACTGCTCCAGTACAATCAGCTGCGCCTGCAGCTGCTCCTGCTCCTAAAGCAGACAACCTAATAACAGTTAAAAGTCCAATGATAGGTACTTTTTACCGTAGACCTTCGCCTGATAAGCCCATTCTTGCAGAAGTTGGGTCTGAAATCACTCCTGGTAAAGTAGTATGTATAATTGAAGCAATGAAGTTGTTCAATGAAATTGAAAGTGAAGTAAAAGGAACAATTGTAAAAGTATTGGTAGAAGATGCCAGTCCTGTAGAATATGATCAGCCTTTGTTCTTAGTTGAACCGGCTTAATCCATTCTTCACCAAAAAAATTGTACATGTTTAAGAAAATATTAATTGCCAACAGGGGAGAGATTGCCCTGCGTGTAATCAGAACCTGCAGAGAAATGGGCATCAAAACTGTTGCCGTTTATTCTACTGCAGATAGAGATAGTCTCCACGTAAAATTTGCAGATGAAGCCGTTTGTATAGGAAAACCTCAAAGCAGTGATTCCTATTTGAATATAGCCCATATTATGGCTGCTGCAGAAATCACCAATGCAGATGCAATTCATCCAGGATATGGCTTTTTAGCAGAGAATGCAAGATTCTCTCAAATTTGCGCCGATCATGGGATTAAATTCATTGGACCTACTCCCGATATGATCAATAAAATGGGAGATAAGATCACTGCAAAAGAAACGATGATCAAAGCGGGTGTTCCGGTTGTTCCAGGTGGAGAAGGATTATTAGAAAGCGTTGAACAAACCAAGTCTTTGGCTAAAGAAGTTGGGTACCCTGTTATTTTGAAAGCCACTGCAGGTGGTGGTGGTAAAGGGATGCGAGTAGTTTGGAATGAGGAAGAAATTGAAAGAGCCTATACTACTGCAAAAATGGAAGCCGCTGCTTCTTTTAAGAATGATGGTATTTATATGGAGAAGTTTGTAGAAGAACCTCGACATATTGAAATACAAATAGCTGGTGACCAATACGGAAATGTTTGTCACTTAAGTGAAAGAGATTGCTCTATTCAACGTCGTCACCAAAAATTGGTTGAAGAATCTCCATCACCTTTCATGACGGCTGATTTACGAGCAAAAATGGGAGAAGCGGCTATTAAAGCTGCATCTGCTATTAATTATGAAAGCGTAGGTACCATTGAGTTCTTAGTAGATAAGCATCGCAATTTCTACTTTATGGAAATGAATACCCGAATTCAGGTAGAGCATTGTGTAACTGAAGAAGTAGTGAGTTTTGACTTAATTAAGGAGCAAATTAAAATTGCCATGGGCGAAAAAATTTCTGGTAGAAATTATGAGCCAACCATGCATGCAATTGAGTGTAGAATCAATGCAGAAGATCCTTATAATGATTTCAGGCCTTCTCCAGGAAAAATTACGAATTTATTTACCCCAGGTGGTCATGGTGTAAGAGTAGATAGCCATGTTTACGCTGGCTATGTAATTCCACCATATTATGATTCTATGATTGGTAAACTAATTACTGTTGCACAAACCCGTGAAGAAGCAATTGATACAATGTATCGCGCTTTGAGTGAGTATGTTATTGAAGGTGTGAAGACTACTATTCCTTTTCATTTGCAGTTGATGCAGAATGAAGATTTTAGAAAAGGTAATTTCACAACTAAATTTTTAGAATCATTCACGATGAAATAATCAATTAGTTGGCTGTTCTAATTTAATGAATGCAGTGACTAGCAATAAAAATGCCCCAATTTATACTTGGGGCATTTTTAATAATTGGATTGACCTAAAATGGCTTACCCATAAGGTTATTTATTTTGATCCTCCACCGCCTCTTTGAGGACGATTTTTTCTCATTTCTTCATAGAAGTCATTCACCGATTTAATTTGATCGTCTGTAAGTGGAATGGCTTTGAATTTCTTTGTCTTCTCTTCGTTAACAGTTTTCATTTTGGCAGCTCTTTCTTCTTCGCTTAAATCGCGCATGCCGCGCATTTCACCTTGGCTCCATAATTGAATTTCCAAAACCTTGTCTGCTTGCGCATCGGTTAGTTTTGTTTTTTCGATTAATCCAGGTTTAACACGCTGTTTCATCATTTCAAGCATTTGTGCAGGATCCATTTGACCACCGCCCTGTGCTTGTAGAGTGTTAAGAGAACAGATTAGCGCAAAAATGGCTAGTGTGATTATTTTTTTCATTTTTTTTGAGTTTATATTAAACAAAATAGTGGATTTTTTCAAATCCACTATTTGTTTATCGGTCAAAAGCTAATGATTGTCGGCCGTTCCAATTAACGTAAGAATAACATTTCTCTGTATTTAGGTAAAGTCCAATACTCGTCGTCTACTAAATGTTCTAGTTTGTCAACATGGTACCTGATTTCATCAAAGTATGTACTCTTAATATTTTCATAAGCAATTGCTTTTTCTCTGCTATGTGAAATATTGTTCACTACTTTTCTTGCTTCAACCATTTCATACACTTTGGTATGAATTACAGAAATATGTTTGCTGATGAATTTTAGTATAGTTAATTGACTGCTATACATAGACTCATCTAATCCGGCTTCTTTTAAACCAGTAATATTTTTGATTAAATCATTTTGGTATTTAATGGCAGCAGGTAAAATATGATTGATGGCTAAATCTCCCATCACTCTTGCTTCAATTTGTACTGTCTTAATATACTTTTCTAATTCAATTTCATATCTAGCTTCTAATTCTGAATGAGAATAGATGCCATTAGATTGATACAACTTCATCGCTTTTTCTGTTACCATTGCATCTAAAGCCACTGGAGTAGTCTTTAAATTAGGTAATCCGCGCTTCTCTGCTTCTTTATGCCATTCTTCGCTGTATCCATCTCCTTCGAACAATACTTTTTTACTTGCAACAATATATTGCTGAATTACATGCATGATGGCGATTTCTTTTTTGTCTCCTTTTTCAATCAATGCATCTACTTCTGCTTTAAATTTCTTCAAAGTATCGGCCATGATGGTATTCAACACAGTCATTGCATTGGCGCAGTTAGCAGATGAACCTACCGCACGGAATTCAAATTTGTTTCCAGTAAATGCAAACGGAGAAGTTCTGTTTCTATCGGTGTTATCAAGCATTAATTCAGGAATACTGCGGTGTAAGTCTAATTTCAAAATGGCTTCATCTTGTTCGTCAAACTTAGTGCCTACTCTTGTTTCAACATCTGCTAAAACTTTTGATAAATATTGACCCACAAACACAGAAATAATTGCAGGAGGTGCTTCATTGGCCCCTAATCTATAATCATTTGATGCAGACGCAATTGCTGCTCTCATTATATCTGCATTATCATGAACCGCTTTAATGGTGTTTACAAAGAATGTAAGGAACATTAAATTGGTCTTAGGTGTTTTACCTGGTGCAAGTAAGTTAACACCAGTGTCTGTTGCTAAACTCCAGTTATTGTGCTTTCCACTACCATTTATACCAGCAAAAGGCTTTTCGTGTTGAAGAACAACAAGGTTATGTCTTTTCGCTACTCTTTCCATTACATCCATTAAAAGGATATTGTGGTCAACGGCAATATTTACATCTTCAAAAATAGGGGCACACTCAAATTGAGCTGGAGCTACTTCATTGTGACGAGTGCGCAATGGAATACCTAACTTATAAGCTTCTTGCTCATAATCTCTCATGAATGCGTATACTCTTTCTGGAATTGAGCCAAAGTAATGATCTTCCATTTGTTGACCTTTTGCAGGGGCAGCGCCAAAAACTGTTCTACCGCACTGTACCAAATCTGGTCTTGCTGTTGCTAAGCCTGCGTCAATCACAAAATACTCTTGTTCCCAACCTAATGTAGGAGTTACTTTGGTAACGTTTTTGTCAAAATAATTACATACTTCAACAGCAGCTTTATTTAAAGCTTCAGTTGCTTTTAATAAAGGCGCTTTATAGTCTAATGATTCACCAGTATATGATACAAATAAGGTTGGAATACACAAAGTTTTACCTTTCCCAATTTCCATAATGAAAGCTGGAGAAGAGGGGTCCCATGCTGTATAACCACGTGCTTCAAAAGTGGCTCTTAATCCACCACTAGGGAATGAAGATGCATCTGGTTCTTGCTGAATTAATGCTGCTCCGTCAAATTCTTCAATTGCAGTTCCATCACTCTTTAGTGTAAAAAATGAGTCGTGTTTTTCTGCGGTAGTACCTGTTAATGGTTGAAACCAGTGAGTATAGTGAGTCACCCCTTTGCTTTCTGCCCAAGCTCTAATACCATTAGCAATTTGACTGGCAACACTACGATCGATTTTTTTACCACCTCTAATGCTGGTAATTAAACTTTTATATGCTTCATCACTTAAAAATTCACGAGCAGTTTTTTGCGTGAATACGTTTTCTCCGAAAATTCCAGTAATCTTTGAACTGAATTGCGGTATAGAAGTTTCCGCATCGTTGGCAATACTGCTGATTGCGTTAAATCTTAAAGACATATGTTTTTGATTTATTTGCCGCAAAAATAAGCCTATTTACCTTTAGAAATAATTCTTTTGGGGTAAATAGGCTTAAAATGTGAATAAAATAATCAAAAACTAATACATGTATTTATTTTTAATATTTACCTGCTAGTATTTTAGTTGCTTTGTATTTCGTGTTGTCTAAACCCGTTCCATCTAAATTAATAATCAAAACCTTTTGAGCTCCATTATTTTCCATTTCAACTGGAACGATGTTTTCTCCTCTAATAGCATTTACTTGCTTTGTTAATATTACTCTTCCGGTAACACCATCGCTTATTTTTAATTGTAGCGTTTTGCTATTATCGCTTTTAAAGCGAACATTGAATTTATTGCCAGTAACCGGATTAGGGAAAGCACTCATGCTAACTTCTTTTAAGCTATTGATATAGTTCATATCTTCTTTGCTAAAAGATATATTACTTACCGCAAGCTGTAAATCGGTACTTTTTCCCTTATTTGGCGGAACAATTGTGATAATGATAGAACTGATATCTTTTAAATCAATGTTGCTATTAAATGCTATTGATTTAAAATCTTCTAGTCCAATTGCATAGTCTTTTGTTTCGGTGCTAAGCGGTAACTGAATATTGTATTGGTCGTCCCAATTTTTGATTGACTGTTTTACCAATGTAATTACTACAGGAGCATTTCCAATTGCAGTGAATTTTAATGACTTGTAACTGCTTAAATCTTGTGGTGTTCCACCTGCTCTTAATAGTTTATATACTGTAATATAATCAGGTGTAGTTCCAGCAATTTCTGCATTTCTGAATACGCTAAATTCATCTTTTGCTTTAGGTGTATTACTATTGGTTACTACAAACTTTTTAAGACTGGTCGTGTTGGTGTTATAATCTACACCCCAAGCACCATCGGCCATGAATACCTGATCTTCTAATTTACCATTGATGAATAAATTAATAGTAGATTCAAATAAATCGCTGGTAGGAACAGAAATGGTGGTAATAC
>Ga0209480_10001102_pt1 | contig 20107 bp, 19 predicted proteins | sample JI61114C2DNA_FD_187501 | JGI IMG/M metagenome (GOLD analysis project Ga0209480, IMG submission 187501) | Wastewater effluent complex algal communities from Wisconsin, to seasonally profile nutrient transformation and Carbon sequestration -... | ecosystem: Engineered > WWTP > Effluent > Algae... | reverse complement strand
ATTGAAAAAACACCAATTAGAATTGGGTTTATTATGTGGTGTGGGTGAATCTGATCCGGGCAAACACTTGGATGCATTTAAAACCATGATTAACGCAGCAGCCAAACAAGACAAACAAAAACCACTCTATATTAATTGCCATTCTGGTAAAGACTATTTTCCGGTTGATACCAATAATGATATCATTGAACATACCATTTCATTGGCAAAGAAAACGGGGATCACCATTTGTCATGAAACACATAGATCCCGCATTTTATTTGCGGCACATGTGGCCAAACAGTATCTAGACAAGAACCCGCAAATGCGCGTAACACTTGATATCTCTCATTGGTGTAATGTGCACGAGAGTTTGTTACATGACCAAGAAGATACGGTACAAGCGGTACTCAAAAGGGTAGACCATATTCACACAAGGGTAGGGCATCCAGAAGGCCCGCAAGTAAATGATCCGCGTGCACCAGAATGGGAGAACGCTTTGAAAAGACATTTGGGTTGGTGGGATAAAGTAGTGGAATTAAAAATTGCTTCCGGCGCCAAACACTTAACCATGCTCACTGAATTTGGACCTCCTGATTATATGCCAACCCTGCCTTATACCAGACAAGCATTGGCTGATCAGTGGGGTATTAATGTGCACATGATGCAATTATTGCGCAAAAGATATCAGGGTTAATTGGTTCCGTTAATTTCTTGTAGATCAAGTATAAAATTGTCAGATGTTCTTATTTGCTTTCACAGATTTTATTGGAAGATTTCATCCGCTTTTGGTGCATTTGCCCATAGGTATTTTACTCTTCACGATTGTTCTGCAATGGTTGAATACAAAAGAGAAATGGGCAGCATTACAGCCAGTGATTCCATTGGGTTATTTATTGGGCGCTGCTAGCGCGATAGCATCTTGCATCACTGGTTATTTATTGGGGTCTGCAGGTGAATATGATGAAACGGTCTTGAACCTACACCAATGGATGGGTATACTAACTGCGTTTACGGCCATTGCAGGGTATTTGTTTTCTCATAACCAACAAAACCTAAAATACATTGCTTTTTCAATCCTAGTATTAGTAAGTATTACAGGGCATTTGGGAGGAACCCTCACACACGGTGAAGGTTATTTGACAAAAGCTTTTATTAGCACCAGCACTGATAGTTTTGCAACCAAAAAAGCGCTAACAAATGCACAGGATGCCTTGGTCTATGCCGATGTGATTGAGCCCATACTAAAAGAAAAATGTTATTCCTGTCATGCGGCTAGCAAACAAAAAGGGGGCTTGCGTTTAGACAATGCTGATTGGGTTTTAAAGGGTGGTAAGAATGGTGCAGTTTTAAAACCAGGCAATGCACTGGGTAGTGAATTGTACCACCGGGTTATATTGGATCCCATTGAAGAAAAGCATATGCCACCAAAGGGGAAGCCACAGATTACTGAAAAAGAAAGAATCTTATTGGAATGGTGGATTGCACAAGGGGGTGATTTTAAAAAACAGTGCAAACAATTAGAACAAAGCCCTGCCATAAAACAGGCCCTAAGTTCACTAGAACAACAACAAGCCAAATTAGATGCAGACCTGCCAAAAGAGGAAGTGCCTGAAGCGCCAATAGCCAGTATCAATTTGTTGCGCAGCAAGGGTGTGACCATTTTGCCCATTGCTCAAAACAGTCATTATCTCAGCGCCAATTTTGTCAACCTTACGCAGATAGATGCTGCAGTGCTAGACGCATTAACTTCATTAAAGCAACAGCTGCTTTGGCTCAAAATGCCCAAGATGCAAATGGCTTCCACCGATTGGAAAAAACTAAGTGCTTTAACCAATATGAGAAAACTAGATCTTTCTTATAGCAATCTGGATCAGGAATCTATTGCAAGTCTTGCTACATTGAAACAGTTAGTCTATTTGAATTTGGTAGGAACCAAGATCAATGGAACTGCATTGATGTCTTTGAAAGACTTGCCAGCATTGCGCGAACTTTTTTTAAGTGGCACCAAGATTACAACTACCGATTTTGAATCACTAAAAAAGGCTTTGGTAAAAACTACCATTGATACAGGCGGCTACCAAGTAGTAACCCTTGCTTCAGATACAAGCCTAGTTAAAAAACAAGCCCAGTAAAATAAAAATCCCGGTTGTATTAGCAACCGGGACTATTAATTTTCTTCACTCTTCACTCTTCACTCTTCACTTAATTTCGCCTACCATCTCTGAAGGAACAACCCATTGGTCAAATTCTTCAGGAGTTACATAGCCTAGTTTCACGGCCATTTCTTTTAAGGTAGTTCCTTCTTTGTGTGCTGTTTGAGCAATCTCAGCAGCTTTATAATAACCAATCTTGGTATTCAAAGAAGTCACCAACATTAAGCTATTGTCAACATGTTTTTTAATATTGGCTTCAATAGGAGCCAGACCTACAGCGCACTTGTCATTAAAGCTCACACAACCATCTCCAATTAAACGGGCAGAGTGCAAGAAATTATAAATCATCACAGGTTTGAACACATTGAGTTCAAAATGACCGGTAGCACCACCAATATTAATGGCCACATCATTACCCATTACTTGGGCAGCAATCATGGTCAATGCTTCACACTGGGTAGGGTTAACCTTACCTGGCATGATAGAAGACCCTGGTTCGTTATCTGGAATATGCAATTCTCCAATCCCGCTTCTTGGTCCAGAAGACAACATACGAATATCATTGGCAATCTTCATCAAGCTTACGGCAACTGTTTTCAAAGCACCATGGGCTTCTACTATAGCATCGTGCGCAGCTAATGCTTCAAATTTATTTTCAGCAGTAACAAATGGCAAACCAGTAAGGTTGGCAATATGTTTGGCTACGTTTACATCATATCCTTTTGGTGTATTGATGCCTGTTCCTACGGCAGTTCCACCAAGGGCTAGTTCACTCAAATGCGCTAGGGTATTGTTAATGGCTTTTAAACCGTGGTTTAATTGAGAAACATACCCACTGATTTCCTGACCAAGGGTCAAAGGGGTAGCATCCATAAAATGGGTTCTACCAATTTTTACCACGTGCATGAATTCTTTGCTCTTTTGAGCCAGGGTATCGCGCAGCTTAGTAATGCCTGGGATAGTTGTTTCCAACAAAATTTTATATGCCGCAATATGCATAGCAGTAGGGAAAGTATCGTTAGAAGACTGTGATTTATTCACGTCATCATTGGGATGTAAAAACTTATCCTTGTCAGTAAGACCACCACCCTTGATCACATGACCACGGTAAGCCACTACCTCATTTACATTCATATTGCTCTGGGTACCAGAACCTGTTTGCCAAACTACTAATGGAAATTGGGAGTCCAATTTTCCTTCTAAAATTTCATCACAAACCTGACCAATCAAATCAGCTTTTTCTTTAGGTAAAACACCAGCGTCAAAATTGGTTAAGGCTGCTGCTTTTTTCAAATAAGCAAATGCTTTGATAATTTCCTTGGGCATTTTATTAATGTCCTGAGCAATTTGGAAATTCTCAATACTGCGTTGGGTTTGTGCACCCCAATAAACATCGGCGGGTACTTTTACCTCACCCATGGTGTCCTTTTCTATACGATATTCCATATCAATAATTTTTAAAGATGAATTTGCCCCGCAAAGGTAGGATAACAGCGCATTCTCAGCGCCATCATTTGCCGGTAAATACTGCTTTTCTCTTCTCTAGAAATGCGGTTGTACCCTCCACTCTGTCTGCAGTGTCAAAACTGCTACCAAATCCGTCAACTTCAACAGCATAACCGTCCTTGGTTTCATCAAAAACAGCATTTGCGGCTTCAATGCATTTGGCCACTGCAATGGGTGCTTTGGTTTGAATTAGGGTTAAAATTTCAACTGCTTTTCCAATCAATTGGTCTGCAGGAACTACATGGTTCACCAAACCATATTGTAGCGCAGTTGCTGCGTCTATCATATTAGCAGTCATGAGTAATTCCATGGCCCTTCCCTTGCCAATCAACTGTACCAAACGCTGGGTGCCACCATAACCTGGAATCAAACCTAGATTTACTTCAGGCTGACCAAATTTGGCGTTCTCAGCAGCAATTCTAAAATGGCAACTCATGGCTAGTTCGCATCCACCACCCAAGGCAAAACCATTCACGCAGGCAATAATTGGTTTGGGCGCATTTTCAATTCTAAAGAAAGTATCCTGTCCAGCTTTAGACAATGTCATAATCCCGGCTTTGTCTAAATTGTTGAATTCAGAAATATCGGCGCCAGCCACAAAGGCCTTGGGGCCTGCTCCTGTGATGATCACAGATTGAATAGCAGCATTACTATAGACTTCATCCAATGCCGTATTTAAATCTGCAAAAACAGCCGCATTGAGTGCGTTTAATTTGTCGGGTCTATTAATGGTAACTGTAAAAATTCCATTTTCTAAACTGGTTAAAATAGTGGTATACATGAGAGATAGTTAAGCGTTAAAAATTTCTATTGGCAGCAACCCAATCTTTGATATAATCAGCAATTTCTGTGGTAGTAGCACCTGGGGCAAAAAGTTTACCTACACCCATGTCTTGTAATTGCGCCATATCATCTTCGGGAATAATGCCACCACCAGTCAATAACACATCATTCATACCCTTGTCTTTCATGAGCTGAATAATTTTAGGAAAAATGGTATTGTGCGCACCAGATAAAATGCTCACGCCAATAGCGTCTACGTCTTCTTGCAATGCTGCATTCACCACCATTTCAGGTGTTTGCCTAAGACCGGTGTAAATTACTTCCATACCAGCATCTCTTAAAGAAGTGGCAATCACTTTGGCACCACGGTCGTGGCCATCCAGTCCAACTTTGGCAACCAGTACGCGAATGGGTCTAGACATAGCTTGTATTTTGCAATCGTTGAATAATATATTAGAACCTTGAATTAGTTTTTGGCACCCTGTTCCAACATGCCTGTTACTAGTTTAATTCTATGAACCGATGCTTCTTTTCCAATAGCTGCTGCAATATCAAATACACCCGGTCCAAATTTGCCACCTACCAACATGATTCTCAAGGGCAGCATTAACTCACCAGGTTTTAATTGGTGTGCCGCAGAAAGTTCCTTAAACTCTCTTTCTAGATCATGGGTTTCCCAAACACTACTCAATTCATAAGCCCTAATCAGTTCTACAAAGAATTGATTTTTCTTGTCATCCCATTTTGGTTGAATGGCAGCAGTATCAATGGTTTCAGGCATTTGAAAAAAGAAAGAACCTTGCTGAACAAAATCATTCAAAAGCGTGCAACGGTCTTTTACTGCATCAATCATCTTGAGTAATAAAGCTTCATTACTAACTGCAATTCCTTTATCTGCATAGATGTTTGAAACATATGTTTTTAAATCTGCCGCACTTGATTTTTTGATCCACTCGTGGTTATACCATTTGGCTTTTTCATAGTCAAATTTGGCGCCGCCTTTGTGTACTCGGTCCATGGAGAAACGTTGAATTAATTCTTCCATGCTAAAGATTTCTTGATCGGTACCATCGTTCCAACCCAACATGGCTAGTAGGTTTACAAATGCTTCTGGCAAAAATCCGTGTTGTTTAAAACCAGTAGTGGTTTCATTGGTCTTGGGGTCTGTCCAATCAGATGCAAATACGGGAAAGCCCAAACGGTCTCCATCGCGTTTGCTGAGTTTGCCATTGCCGTCTGGTTTTAAAATCAACGGTAAATGTGCCCACTCGGGCATATCGGCCTGCCAGCCCAACCATTTCCATAATAATAAATGCACAGGAGCACTGGGTAGCCATTCTTCACCACGGAATGCGTGAGAAATTTTCATGAGATAATCATCTACTACTACGGCTAGATGATAAGTAGGCATGCCATCTGCTTTTAATAAAACCTTGTCGTCTACTTGAGAAGTATTAAAACTTACTTCTCCACGAATCATGTCTGTGAAAGAAATGGTTTCATTCAAAGGCATTTTAATCCTAATCACATGCGGCGTTCCTTGCGCCAATAATTCCTTTGTTTCAGTTTCAGAAAGCGTGATTGAGTTGCGCATCTTTTCACGAATCTGTTGATTGTATTGTGGAGAGGGATTCTCTGCAGTTTTAAAGTCTACGCGCATGGCTTCTAAATCAGCTGGCGTATCAAATGCATAATAAGCATATCCGTCTTTCACCAATTGTTCTGCATATTGTCTGTATCCTGCTTTTCTTTCACTTTGTCTATAGGGTGCAAATGGTCCACCATGCAAGGGGCTCTCATCTGGAATAATGCCACACCATGCAAGGGTGTCAAATATATAGGCTTCGGCTCCTTCTACAAATCTGGTCTGGTCGGTGTCTTCAATACGGACAATAAAATCACCACCCTGTTTTTTGGCAAACAGGTAATTGAATAGTACGGTTCTTACACCGCCCAAATGCAAACCACCCGTGGGGGATGGGGCAAATCGAACTCTAATTTTTCTGCTCATAAGACTGCAAAGATAAACTTAAGCATTCCGTTATGGATGCTCGAGCCCGAAAATTCTTACTTTCAGCCCATGAAGCGTTTTGTCTGGGTCCTGTTCCTGCTTTTCTTGGAAATTCCTTTGTTGCATGCACAGTGCACGTCTAAGGAATTGTTCCTGCAGGTAGACAGTGCTTGGACTTTTCAGAAACTGCAATTGGTGCCCTTTAGGTTTAAGCAAATGGGCAGGGCCCAAATTGACCTGTTAGAAGGGGCCAAACCCTTGCTATCACTCAAAGACGCAATGCAGTATGGGAAAATTAAAGTGGCTGAATTCTATAGCAATCATGACGCCGATATTCGGGTATTAACCGTTAAAAACCTCTCCAAACAGGCCATTATCATTAACGAGGGGGATCTATTGGCTGGTGGTAAACAAGACCGAATGGTGGCCGAAACCAAGATTTTGGCACCCGGCACGGAAGAATTTCTAAATGTATACTGTGTAGAACCCGGTAGATGGGATGCCAAACCCAAGCCTTTTAAATTTGGTGGCTCCGCCGATCTGGCTCTTCGTAATACGATGTTAGCATCGGGCAGACAGTCAGAAATTTGGAAAGCCATTGAAAAGCAGTTTGGGGTTGGTCATGGTTTGCCAGAGGGGTTTAATTACATAGATAATCATCAAACGCTGTCTGATTCTGCCAAAATCTATCTGGCATATTTTAAAGAAAGGTTTACTTATTCCGATAGTAGTTATGCAGGATTCCTTTCCATTACTGGCGATAAAATCATTGGCTGCGAATTATTTTCGGATCAAAATTTTACCCTGCGCTCTATTGACAATATTTTTGAAGCAGCCATCGAGCAAGCATTGCAACATGGTTCTTTACCAGTGATGAAACAGGAAGAGATTGAAGCTGCTATTAAGCCCTTGATTGAATCAGAGCCCGCTCAAAAGCATTTTCTTGAAAAACATGGCAAGGCTTTTTATTATAGGAACCGCGTGGTGCATATCAGGGTCTTTGATTTTTAATCCCGCTGCTCAGATTATCTTTACCATATGTATCTCATTAAAGCACCATTTTGGATTCGTTGGGTCTATCCCCAATTGCTATGGCGATTGCCTGCCCAAGAGAAAGTGATTTATTTGAGTTTTGACGATGGTCCACACGAAAGCGCAACAGATTTTGTATTGGATCAATTAAAGTCCCATGGGGCAAAAGCTAGTTTTTTTTGTATTGGGAAAAATGTTGTCAAGCATCCAGAAATTTATCAGCGCATTTTAGACGAGGGGCATCAAGTAGGTAATCATACCCAACACCATATGAATGGATGGGAAAATTCAGAGGCTGCTTATTTGCAAGAAGTTGCTGCAGCTGCAGATCATATTCAATCTCCCTTATTTCGTCCACCTTATGGTAGAATTAAACGCGCTGCTATTTCAAAAGTAAAAGCCATTTTGAATGAGCGCTATTGGAGTATAGGGGTTTCCAAAATTGTCATGTGGGATGTGTTAAGTGGAGACTTTGATACCCAGATTTCTGGAGAGACCTGTTTTCAAAATGTGATCAAACACGCAGGGCCTGGATCCATTATTGTGTTCCACGATAGTACCAAAGCATGGGAAAGAATGTCATATGCGCTTCCCAAAGTCTTGCAGCATTTTTCTGCATTGGGGTATAAGTTTGAGACTATTCCAACCAAATAATACTTTTTAAACCATCATTCTTTCTGAGCTAATTAGAGCAAAAAAAATGGCCAGGGTAGAAACCACGGCCCGTTTTTAATCCGTACCCTATGAAAACACTGGTCATAACACTGGCTAGGCCAGGGTTAATCTTTTTATTATTACTTGTAAGGGGTAATGCGAAAAAGGTTTGCCCGTTTTCAGCAGCAGTTCTTGTTTGCGATGCTTGCAAGTGTGCTGCATCTATTAAACGGTGTTCGATTCCTTTTTATTTTGCCAGCTTCAAAAAAACTTGAAAAAACTCTCAAAATACCAACCAATTGGTAGGAGGGTAGTTTCCAATTAAAGCCTCAAATTTGCAGCATGAAACTGATTGATACCCACACCCATTTATACTCGGAAGAATTTGCGCAAGACATTGACGCTGTGATGGATAGGGCTATTAAAGCGGGGGTGACCAAATGTTATTTACCAGCTATTGATAGTTCTGAAACAGATAGCATGTTGGCCCTAGAAACAAAATTTCCCGGAATTTGCATTGCCATGATGGGTTTGCATCCCTGTTATGTAAAGGCCAATGTGCAAGAAGAATTGGCGCATGTAAAATCTTGGCTTGACAAACGTGATTTTGTGGCGGTAGGAGAGATTGGTTTAGACTTTTATTGGGATAAGACATTTGAAAAAGAACAATATGAGGCTTTTGACCTTCAAATGCAATGGGCCTTGGATCTAAACCGCCCCATTGTGATTCATACCCGCAATGCCATGCAAGAAACCATTAATCGGGTCAAGCCATTTGCTAAAAAAGGCCTCAAAGGCATTTTTCATTGTTTTAGTGGATCCGTAGAATCAGCCCGTCAAATCATTGACCTTGGTTTTCATTTAGGAATAGGAGGAGTACTCACTTACAAAAAAGCAGGTCTACCAGAAGTCTTGGAAGAAATTCCTTTGGAATGGCTGGTCCTAGAAACCGATGCTCCCTATTTAACGCCCGTGCCGTTCCGAGGCAAAAGAAATGAAAGCAGCTACCTAGTCCACGTATTAGATAAATTATCAGAAGTAAAAAGGCTCCCTCGGGCCGAAATAGCCCAGATCACCACCGCCAACGCCGAAAAAATCTTCGGTCTCTGACCTCAATCTACTATTTTTGCACTCCAATTTTACAGAGAGGTGTCCGAGTGGTTGAAGGAGCACGCCTGGAAAGTGTGTAAACGGGAAACTGTTTCGAGGGTTCGAATCCCTTCCTCTCTGCAATAAGAAAATGAAGAAAAACCTGACGAAGTCAGGTTTTTTTGTGCCCTGAGCGAGTCCGGACCCCCAGGTCCGAGCGAGTCGAAGGGCACAAAAAAACCAGGCACGCCAGTGCCGTTGGTTTTTCCATCATGATATTATTGCCGCCCCCCACCCCGGGATCAGCGCAGCTAATCCCTTCCTCTCTGCTCTAAAAGAATGTAAATAATGTATATTAATTATTTAAAGGCTCTTTTCATGCCTTGGTAGCTGAATAGATAGCAAACGTAATGCCCTTTTTTACTAAAGAACATCTTTTAAATCTGCACTTAATATTTACTTTGAAATAGATTACAGATATTTATTATGGCTACTCTAAATATTCAATTGTTTTTTATGAAATACATATACATTTTAATAGCTGTGATAATGTTTTCTTGCAATAATGGTCCAGCAAAACCTCTTAAGGATTCTGATTCTCTAAATGGAATGACAGTTAGAGAGCTGAAAGAAAAGTACATTGATAGCATGAAGCAAAGTGTTAGTGAATCAACATTAACTAGTGATACAATAGGTATGTCAATTGCCCCTATCAGAGTGATCAAGAGCTACATTGTAAAAAAAGAATACTCAAGCTATAGAGATATTAGGCTTGTATATAAGAATTTCTCCAAAAAGAAAGTAACAGCAATTAGGTTTCAATGGTATGGGATTAACTCTTTTGGAGAACCGGCTGACATGGGTTATAGTGGATTCTTATCAGGGCATGGTGGGGGATTCACAGATGATGTACTTTCACCTGGTAGAACAGATGATGGTGAATGGTCAATTACTAGTAGAGATGCGAAAAAAGTAATCGCTGCTTGGGCTACAGAAGTGGTATTTGAGGATGGATCTAAATGGGAAAATAAGAAAAGGAACTAGGCAATATCAGGATAAATCATCCGTCAATTGCAGTCAAATGGCACCATTGGTCACAAAAAGGTAATATATTAGCTCAAAATGTCACCATTTACCACAATTTTAAGGTCATTGGATAGTTTGGATATTATTTAATACATAAATTGTGCTTATAAAGATGGAAAGTCAATTTTTATTCCCTTTCTTGAAAACGAATTTTGGAATTGATTGCTAATTCAAAAAATGCCTTTCATGCTTACACTAGATAGTTCATACAATTCTTTTGATGCAAGTTTAACTAGTGGCAATTTATTGACTTCTTTAGAAGGCCTTTATACTTCATTGAGGAAAATAATGGGAAGGGCTTTACTATTGGTTCTAGCAACATTATTTTTACTGCCTTTTGCTTTTGCTTTAGGATTATGGTTTAAGAAGCAACGCAGTTTCTTTTTAAAAACCATGCGTAATGATAATCAGAAATTAAACACAGTAGAAGATTATGTTAGCTTTAGGGAAAATCTTGATCAACTTGGTGAATTAAAGTCAAAATTATCTAAGCTTAAAACTTATAATTTGAAAAATGCTCCATGGGGAGTTAGTTTTCTTTTGAATCAAATGCAAAAGACATCATCAACATTACTTCAGTATTATAGTTGGAATGAGGAAAAATTAGCTGATTTTAATAAGCCAAGAGTTAAATCAAGTAGTCATTTTGTTTTTGTTTCTGAAAATGAACTATGGGAAAATCGAAATCCAGCTTACTCTTACTGGATGTAATACGGATTATGTTTGAAGAATCTTACCCCTATAGATATATAAATCATCAATCAGCTCCTGAGCCTTTTAAGCACATTTGCCACAACTATTCTTTTTATGGCAAAAATCGAAAAAGGTACATTGTAAATGTTGAGCAATACGAGCATAATATTTACTGTGCTAAATTCTATTTAGCTGAACATAAATTTTGTGATCATAAGTTTAAAAGAATGGCAAACCAATTTGAATGCTCTAGAGTAATTCAAACCATTGCTAATATTATTCTAGAGCTTTACCATAAAAACCCATTTGCCTCTTTTTTATTTATTGGGTCCAATTCAATAGATGAAAATAAGGATAATACTAGGAGATTTAAATTGTATACAAAAATCATTAAACGAAAAGCGACAGCCTTAAACTGTGAGCAGTATTATATCTCAAAATATAGCGCATACTTCCTTTTTAATAGGTTTCATAATAGTAATATAGACTTACTTTTAGAGTTGGAAAAACGGCTTCACCAAGTTTTTAATTAAATGCTCACCATCTTGTTAGCATTATTTATGACATTCTTTAGTACTAAACAATTAGTCAGTATTTTTTTTACCTATAATCCCTCCCAAGTCTTTACTGTCAAAGCATCAATCTTCTTGCTATTTCATTCCTATCCTTATTACTTTGCTCTTATCCTCTTTTGCTCAATGAAATCCATACCACTTGCTTTCTTTTTGATTGGTATAGTTCTATAAGTAAGCTTTTAGTTAATTCTATTGGCATCCCATAAATAGCCCCCTTTCCGAAATCTCGTATAGCTCAGACTTAGGATTGTACTGTAGTTTGTTCAATGCAAATGAGCCCGGTTTGCCCTTCTCATGGTCCTGATTTTATAACCTTGGAGTCCTGGACAAGTAAAAAGATTGTAGTTTTTATGAGCATTGATTCCAGATGATGAGTACAGGAAAACTCAATTGTTAGTATAACTGCTAATATATACTCGTCTATCTATCCACATTAATGACTCACATATTGTTGACTTTTTAACCCCTTAAACTGTTGGTTAGTAATTTATTATATCTACAGTATCAATCCACAACTCGTTCACAAAAGTTTTAGGATAATGCGTAATAAATACACACTAGTAGTGTGTGTAAATCTGAAAACAATTAAGTTCGCAACAGTTCAAATGAATCACTTTTTAATTACTATGGAAAAGTCATCAAACTTAGCACTGAAGTGACATAAAAGGAAAGGTATTGTCAAACGAGGGCATATTGTGGAATACTTATCCCGGATAAGGCAATTTGAATTAATTAATTTAGCAACCTAGTCATACGACTGGATTTAATAAAAACTGAAAAATAAAAACTATGATCTGCATCTTAATTAAATCGCCTCCTTGGAGGGCAAAAATTCCAAACTATTTATACTTATGGTTGCACAATGTAATCGGTGTGGTAACAGCGCTAGTTCTCAGGTCATTGATCTTGGGAAACAAAAAAGGGACAAACTTTCGGAGCCCGTCCCTTTTGTTACAATTGTTGTAAAATGTAGTAAATGCAGTTGGGTTAAAATCTATCCTCCGAGATACCTCAGATGATAACCATCCTAACTGTAGCCCCTCTGATTTGCACTCAGGGGGGTATTTTTACCAATTAAAAGTAGGGTTTTAACTTAATTCACGTTACTTTTTGAACGTACTTTTTGAAAAATACTTTCTTTTTAGCTCTAACTTAACCTTTTTTTGATAATAAAGGAAGACCCCACCGTTCTCTCTCGCGTTGGATAGGGACATAAGTCTCTAATCTTGGAATAGTAGTTGTTTTAAGACCATCTCTATTGTGCTCTTTTCGGTCAATCCGATTAGTCTAGCTGTTATGTTATGGTTGCAAAGTCCTGCAATTCCTCCCTCAATCTGGTCCGCTCTGATCTGTGTCTTTATCATTTAGCAAACATTAATAAACTCATTATAGCTGTCCTCTCTGTTAGCATGATTTTGGGAAAGGTCTGTTATTCCCCCTCTGGAAGATACAAAGACCTCTAAGCCTTGTATAGTTAAAGGTTTTTGAATTTTCCTTGTTACTTTCTTTGCAGCCCTTTAATGTTGACGGCCCCAGCCGGCAACGGACAAAAACACTTCCCCCAAATGTCACGGTGCTAGCACAGCTAGCACCGGACCCAAAATCAAACACGAAAAACTATTTAAAATACGCATCCCTCAACCTCCTCACATCCTCCATCTTCAACAATCTCTGATACCCATCCAAATAAACAAACCCACTATCGCCCAATTCAATTCTTGCAAATCCATGATTAAACATCCCCAACTGCGTAATTGGTGCTGAAGTCTTCAACTGAATTCTCTTCCCCGTTCTATCAATATAGGCATCCCCAACACTATCCTGAACCAAGGCCAATCCTCTTTTTTCAAAATCAGTAGCATTTAACAAGGTCAATGGAATTATCTCTTTTCCAGTTGTATCTATATACCCCTTTTTGATACTGTTTTCTCCTCCATTTATATAAGTATAATGTGACGCAATTGCCAAGCCATTTTTGAAAAACCCTAGATCACTATACTTAGGCTGAACTATAATATTACCTCTTCTATCAATAACCCCATATTTTTCTACAGTTTTATCAAGAAATTTGGAAAAATTTTCTTGATAAGGATACAGATTGTAAAACTTTAATGGAACAACCACCTTTCCAGTCTTATCAATAAAACCACCCAATGATCCTTTTATAGCCATAATCATACCGGCCTCATCAACAGCTCCCAATGACTCATATTCAAAAGGGATAATGGTTTTATCATTTTTATCAACAGCACCCCATTTTCCATTATACTCAACCACAAACAATCCATCACTATAGAAGCTTGTTTGATTGTATTTAGCAGGAATCAATTCTTTGAAGTTTCTATCAATTAAACCAAACTTCCCATTTTTATGATAAAATGCAGTGATATCATCGTTGCCAAAATTGTATACTGCTTGGTATTCTGGAAAAGTCTTGACAATTTTTCCGGTACTATCTACAAAACAGGGAATCTCATTTCTAGTAGTACCAGCTGCTAGACCTTTGGAAAACTGTTGTAAGTCTTTTAGTTCAGGAATATAAGTGACCTGACCATTGGTTCTAATAAATCCTACTGTATCTAATAAGATGACCATTGATTTTCCTTCAACAAAATCATAAACATCAGGAAATGTGCCATCTAGTTGGGCCGCCAACCTTGCTATCTCCAACTTTTCTTCCATGTTATAACTACTATCTTCTTGGTTGGTTTGATCCTTAGCATTGTTGCAAGCGGTAAAGGATAAGGCAAACAGGCAAAGGGATACAATGGCTAGGTTAATCTTTTTCATATTTATTTGATTAGGGTTGAATCACAGGGTTGCATCATGAGAAAATTCACTTGAGGTGTACAATGACCCTCAATGATTTTCATTTCTTTCCATTGGTAATAATTGCCTATTTTATATTTAGGTAAGTCTTCTTTTAGAATATAGTGGTTTGTAGTACTGGAATAAGTAAAACTATCCACCTTACTATCTCTGGTTCTTTCAAAAACCAAATCCCAATTAACACTGTCATTGGTTTTAAACCCAATAATTTTAGCTGGGTAGATTTTGGTAGAATAACTACAAGGGCCTCCGTCTACTATTTGATGCTCAAAAACATGGCATTGTGAGAATAAGGAACAAACAAGTATTAATAGTATGTATCGTAATCTGGCATTCAAAACAAACAGTTTACAATTTCCGCTAGACCTAGACATGCTATTTAACAATTTTGGTTCCTTTTGTAGGAATCAATACATAAAAGTCCTTGGTATAAGTGCAGCCTTCTAAAATGTTCTTATTTTCAGCAGCAGGTGCAATCAAAACGGAGTATTCTCCAAAATTTTCCTTGCCTCTAATATTGTCAAACTTGGCAATCCTATACAATACCAAAGACTTGATTAGCTTATCTGATTTTGCATCAGAATTGGGGTCAGTTGGATTATATGACAATGTCTTTTTAATACATTCGGGATAGTCTTCTTCATTGCAGTTTGCTTTTATGGATTTCAAATCCGTTTCACTGATCTGTGTAAGCAACTTTTTAGAAATAACAGGATTGAAAAAGTCACTAAGCGCAGAAACGCTTCTAATACCAGGTTCCACAATGGTCATTCTTTCCATTTTGGAATTTGTCTTAACAGCTTTATTTGTCTGTGCCATACTATTAATACCAGTACCCCAAAATAATAGACCAAGAATTAGATATTTCATATAAGATGTTTAGCCAAAACTATCTATTGGATGATCAACATATATACCCACTGGCGGGTATATATGAGTTAAGGGTTGAATTTATATTTACAGCATAATCGCCAATAATGAAATTTGTTAAACCGCTCATGGTAGTTGGGCTTATGTTTCTTGCAATGGCAGGCGCTGCACAATTAAATCCTGAGCAACAATCAATCAAGAAAGTCTTTTTTGATTTTTTACAGTTTTACCAAAAGAATGAAAAGCAGTTTGACGCTTTTAAATTATATAAGGGAACTGGTAAAGACAATGAACCGCCCTATAAAATTCAATGGAAAGAAGTAGAACGCTATGCCAGTTTTTTAAGAAAGAATGTTCCCTATGTAGGCGAAGCCTATATAAATAGTGAGAAAAAAGATTTTAGGTTTTATGATAGTTGCTATAAAGCAGATCCCAATGAAGAAATGGTAGTTGGATTTGATTATGACCGCTGGGGTGGTGGACAAGAGTCTATCAAGTATTTAATCAAATGGCATACCAGCAAAGACAATTTGTACAAAGTAAACATTAAGGGGGATAAGGCAGAGTTGTTAATTGGAAGCCCACCATGGGAAGGTGCAACAAAAGAAGAAAGACAATGGTCTAAAGTGCCTTTTGTAAAAGAAAAAGGAAAATGGGTAATGGCCGGAAATATTGATTCAGTGGATGAATACAATCCTGTAACAATATGAAATATTTTTTATTGATTACGGCACTCTTCTTGGCCTTTTGTGGTTTGTTCTCTTATTTCTATGAAGAGAAGTTACCCAAGGAATTCACGGATCTTGTTGAAAGACAACCTAACCCATTTATGGTACCCAAAGACAGTTCAGCTATTATTTGGCAAAGGGCTAAGGATTTTTTGAAGAGAAAAGAGTTAATGATCATTGGTGGAAATCTGAAAATCAATGATAGTGTTATTTATATGCCTTATTATAATGACTATCACAGAGGCAATTCAATGCGGTTTGAAAGACATGACAAAGGCGATTCCGTACAATTTTTTGTCATTTGGTGGTACTCGGGAGATTCCAGTAGAACAGGTACTAATGAAATAGCGCTCTACATGCAACAAGGAATTGAACGGTATAGCTTTATAAGACAATTGTCAAACAAAAAATAAAGATCTCAGAATGATAAACGCCTAGTTGAATATACCCTTCAGAGGGTATATGGGTGAGAAGTAGCAGGTATACATTTGAAATATTACCAGTTCTAATACTTCATCACCAAATAACATTTTATGCGAACCAGCATTTTTGTAATGTGCTTATTTTTTCTTCAAACTATTTCCGCCCAATCAATTGTAGTTGTCAATAAGGACTACGCTTTTAAAGAACAGTATGAGTCTGTATTAGTGAATGCAGAGGGCAAGGTTTTAAGAACCATGAATAAGATAAATAAGGAAGACCTCTCAGAATATGCAGAAGGAGTTTGGGTGTTAAGGGGTAAGAAAAAAGGCCCTGAAGGTGAATTTGATTATTCCAACTTTATCAATGACAAGGGAGAAAAGTTATTTACAAATGATATTAGTGGCTTTGCCTGGGGATTTTCAGATGGTTGGTGTATGATTTCCAAAACCTTGAAAGATGGATCACAGCTTAATTATTTTATAGATAAAACAGGTAAAGAAGTCTTTAAACCAATACCCAATGATATGGGTAAATTTTACAAAGGGGTTACTTGGAAAAAAGGACCGCAAGGGTCTGATGATGAATCGCTGTATGGTTTAATCAATAAAAAAGGGGAATGGGTTTTAAAGCCAACATATTTTGAAATCAGGGACTTTGAAAACGGAATAGCCCAAGTAATGATTTCCATGTCTTCTGCTGATAGGAGTAGCGCTCAGAAATATGCCTATATCAATACAGCAGGCAAACTGGTCAAAGATCCTATTATAGATAAATCATTCACTATAATTGGCAAGCTGAATGAAGGTGTAAGAATGGTTGGTGAAAAAATGGAAGTGAATTCTTTTAAAGAAAAAATTGCTTTTGTGGCAATAGATAGTACCGGCAAAGCTTTATTTAATAAGAAGTTCTTTTCCTCAGAAATTGGTGATTATATCTCACTTGGCAATATGGTCTTTCAAAATGGACTTTGCCCAACTTCTGATGGGTATATCAATACTAAGGGGGAAGTAGTGATTAGTTTTCCAGGTCAAATTATTGCAGATGCCACTGCTTTTAAAAACGGATTGGCTACTTGCAAGATAATTCCCAAAAATGGCGATGGACTAACCTTTAATTATGTAGTCATTAATCCCAAAGGCAAAATAGTATGGCAATCAGTGCCAAACAAACTAAGCGCAAAGTTCAATATTCAAAATCAATACTTCAGCAACTAATATTCAACAAATGAAAAAAACAATCTTAATTTTTATCAGCGTTCTTTTAATTGGCACTATTACCAAGGCACAATCTAAAGAGCAGTATTTAAATAATTTTAAATCATTATTAAAAGAAGCTGAATCAGATTTCCAAAATGTTTTGGGTAAGGAACTTGAAGTTGATTCAGCCAGAAAATCTACCTATTATGCTTGTACCAAGGGACTGAGTTCTTCCTTTGAAGCTATCTGTATTAATAAAGGGGATAACACAACCTATTTTACTTGTGAATACGATTACAGTAAAACAACAGAGTTAATAAAGGCCAATGAAATCTTACCTGGCATCATTGATAACATTAATTCAATGATTAAGTCAGGTAAATACAAGGGTAGGGATTATAAAAATGCAAGAGGAGAGGATGTTACAGAGGTGAAAGATCTAGAAGGAAATTATATAGTTGAAATTGAATCTAAAACAGATGTAACAAGTAATAAAGATAATTATTTGAAAATCACTGTTTATGGAAAGAGCTGGGGTAAAAAATAATAACGATTAAATTTTTAGAAAATGAAAAACATAAGTATTATAGCCTTGTTTTTATTTGTTTTTGTTAACCTAGGTAAGGCGCAAAATGTGTTGGCCTTAAATAAAGTAGGTACAGCTGATCAGGATGAAGAGTATGTAATCTTAAGCCCAGTTGGTAAAGTAATTAAAGTATTAAGTGGTGTAGATATAAAAATCCATGCAGAGAACTTGATTTGTGCCTATGAAGACAAAACAAGGAAAATGGGTTATATCAGTATGGAAACAGGTGAGTGGGCCATTAAGCCGCAATTTGAAAACGTATATAATCAACATAATTTTTCGGAAGGGTTGGTTGTAGTTGAAAAAGAGTTTGAAAAAGGTGTAACCAAGTCTGCTATCTATGATAAAACTGGAAAACTCATCCTGCCTTTTTGTGATTGGATTATCAGTGATTACAGTGATGGTTTAGCAGTAGTAGAAACAGATGGCTATCAGTTTGGCGCAATAGACAGGACGGGTAAACTAGTGATTCCCTTTTCTCAAGGCAAGCTCAATGATTTTAATAATGGTCTTGCCATTAAAGGGAATAACAAAGAATATGTAGATGCATATGCAGATGAGACTGGTTTATGGGGATTTATGGATAAGACAGGGAAGATGGTCATTAAACAGGAATGGTCTTGGGCTGCCCCATTTTCAGAAGGATTGGCCGCAGTTCAAAACAAACAAAAAAAATGGGGTTATATAAATGCCCAAGGAAAACTAGTGATTCCTTGTACTTATGAAAATGAGGTTTCTTTTTCAGAAGGACTAGCCGCTGTTACAATTGCAACAGGAAAAGCTGATGAGACCATTATGGCTTATATTGATAAAACAGGAAAGCAATTAGCTAAGCCAGCTTATGATGTACTTAGGGATTTTAAAGAAGGAATGTCAGCTGTTGTAAAAATTGAAAAACCAGGCACAGATGACGAAATTTATAAGTTTGGTTTTGTAGACAAAAATTTCAAATTGATCATTCCTATCATCCACGAAAAAGCAGTAGACATTGGTTATTATCTGCCTTATTTCAGTTTTACTGATGGTCTTTGCCCAACTACAAAGGGGTATATAGATAAAACAGGAAAATTGGTCATCATTTTCCCGGATGCCAATTTTATTAGCCCCGAACCATTTAGTAAAGGTTTTGCCTTTGTAAAAGTATTTTATACAGAGTCTGCTTACTTATTGATGATAGACACAAAAGGAAAGACACTATGGAAGTCTAAGCCAATTAAAATCATGGCAGGTTAATAATTGACATTTGAGAATGCAGTGACTTTGATTTTGTTTAAAGGATATAAGACTCAAGAAAGATAAAAAGTAAAATATGAGCCCCAGACTAAAAACATATGTATTACTATTCATTGCAGTTATTTTATTAACTCCTATTGTCTATGGACAAAAAGTAGGGGATTGCCTCTCAGGCAATTGTGAAAATGGTAAGGGTGTTAAACTTTTGGACAAAAAGGATAAGTATGAAGGTGAATTCGTAAATGGAAAAATGGAAGGAGTTGGAATTATATGGACCAAAAAGAACAATGTAAGAGAAATGGGGTTGTATTCAATTGATCAATTTGTTGAACATTTTTATGTTGGAAGGAAAGCAAAAACTGTTCATTATAGCAATGGGGATACTTATTGGGGTGAAATTGTTAACGAAATGCGTGAAGGAGAAGGGATATATCAATGGAAATTAAATGCAGGTGCTGCCCTCAAAGATTACAAAAGATTTAATGGGAAATGGTCACAAAACAAAATGAATGGTTATGGTACCATTGTATACGCTGATGGAACAAAAACTAATGTGAACATGATCAATGGCAAAACTGAAGCTGACTATAAAAAGAGTCAGTTAAATCCAATAAAACTTGATTATACAAAAATTGATTATTCAGATGGTGGGTCATATGAAGGAGGAATGCTTAATGA
>Ga0209480_10001100_pt1 | contig 20114 bp, 18 predicted proteins | sample JI61114C2DNA_FD_187501 | JGI IMG/M metagenome (GOLD analysis project Ga0209480, IMG submission 187501) | Wastewater effluent complex algal communities from Wisconsin, to seasonally profile nutrient transformation and Carbon sequestration -... | ecosystem: Engineered > WWTP > Effluent > Algae... | reverse complement strand
CGACGGCCACGGCCGGCGGTTTGGCGGTCAGCCACGATCACCGTCCCGGATGGGGCGCCACTTTCGGCGCGGCGCATCAATTCGCTATTGGTCGAATCGCATTCGTCCAGCGCATCAACGTCGAAACGCCCGGCCAGCAGGCCGAGCCGGGATTTTAGGAGAACGGGATCAAGCAGTGCCATGCGGCAGATTTTACTCCGCCGCTGTGTCCTTGCCGCCCTCGATGCCGAGATCGGCAATTTTCCGGGTAATCGTGTTGCGGCCAATGCCCAACGCCTGCGCCGCCTCGATCCGCCGCCCGCCGGTGTGGGTCAGCGCCCGCGAAATGACGATGCGCTCAAAGATCTGCGACAAGACGCCATGCACATCCGGCACGCCCCGCGCCAACAGACGATCCACTTCGCCTTCCAGCGCACTTTCCCAATCCGAGCTCATCGCCACCGGGCTGGAGTCTCTGAGTTCGCCCGGCAAGTCGCCAATCTCGACCAGTTGGCCGGGTGCCATGACGGTAAGCCAGTGGCAAATATTTTCCAGTTGGCGAACGTTGCCCTGGAAATCAAGGCCGCTCAGATATTTCAGCGCCGCTTCCGACAAACGCTTGGTTTCAACACTCAGTTCGCGCGCACTTTTCTGCAGGAAATGGCGGGTGAGCAGCGGAATATCCTCACGCCGTTCGCGCAACGACGGCAGGCGAATGCGGATGACGTTCAGACGATGGAACAAGTCCTCGCGGAACAAGCCTTCCTTGACCCGCGTTTCCAGATTCTGGTGCGTCGCAGCAATCACCCGAACATTGGCCTTGATCGGCGAGTGACCGCCAACCCGGTAAAAATGCCCATCCGACAGCACGCGCAACAGTCGTGTCTGCAGCTCGGAAGGCATGTCACCGATTTCATCGAGAAACAACGTGCCGCTCTCGGCCTGCTCGAAACGGCCCCGGCGCTGCGTCTGGGCGCCGGTAAATGAGCCGCGCTCATGGCCAAATAGCTCGGATTCGAGCAAGTCTTTCGGAATCGCCGCCGTATTGATCGCAATGAAAGCCTTGTCGGCACGCGGACTGTGCCGGTGCAAAGCCTGGGCAACCAGTTCCTTACCGGAACCGGATTCGCCGGTGATCAACACGGTGGCATGCGACAAGGCCAGACGACCAATGGCGCGGAAGACTTCCTGCATGGCCGGCGCCTGGCCGAGAATTTCCGGCACCAAGCCGACCTCCTCGGGGGCACCGCTTTGGTGCATTGATTCATCAATCGCGCGCCGGATCAGCTCGATAGCCTGCTCGACATCGAAAGGTTTGGGCAAGTATTCAAAGGCGCCGCCCTGAAAAGCGGCGACGGCGCTTTCGAGATCGGAATACGCCGTGATGATGATGACCGGCACCGACGGGAAGCGAGTTTTGACCTCCTGCAGCAGCTCCAAGCCCGACTGGCCGGGCATGCGAATGTCCGACATCAGCACCTGCGGCGGCTCGACCCCCAGTTGGAGCTGGGAAATGGCCTCGGTCGCCGAAGCAAAACTCTTGTAGGGGATGCCTTCGCGGGACAGGGCCTTTTCCAGCACCCAGCGGATAGAGCGATCGTCGTCTACGATCCAGACGGGTTTCATGTTTGGTGGCTCATCTCGTCGTTAGTATGGCTAATGGATAAGCAAAAGCCAGGCCCGAAACGGGTCAGACCAGCCCGATCGGCAGGCGGAGCGTAAACACCGTATGACCCGGACGGCTGGAACAGTCGATTGTGCCGTGATGATGCTGGACGAAATTTTGCGCGATGGTCAGCCCAAGGCCGCTGCCGCCCTCCCGCCCGGAAACCAGCGGATAGAACATGCGCTCACGAATATCGTCGGGAATGCCCGGGCCGTTGTCGAGCACCTTGAGCTCCATCGCCAGCTTGTAGCGCTTTTTGGCCAAGGTCACCTGGCGCAGAATACGGGTGCGCAGGACGATTTCGCCCTCGCCATTCATCGCCTGCGCCGCATTGCGCGCAATATTAAGCACCGCCTGAATCAACTGTTCGCGATCGCCGATCAGCTCAGGCAGGCTGGTATCGTAATCGCGCACGATTTGCAGCGAGCCCGGAAATTCGGCCTTGAGCAGACTGCGCACCCGCTCAAGAATTTCGTGGATATTGACCGTCGCCGGCAACATCGGGCGATGCGGCCGGAGCAGGCGCTGCATCAAGTCCTGCAAACGGTCGGCTTCCTTGATGATGACCTGGGTGTACTCTTTCAAGGCGGGATTGGGCAGTTCGTATTCCAGCAACTGCGCCGCACCACGGATGCCGCCGAGCGGATTCTTGATCTCATGCGCCAGATTGCGGATCAATTCGCGGCTCGCTTGCTGCTGCTCGATCAGGCGCTCCTCACGCGTTGCTGCCAAATGATGCTCAATCGGCTGCAGTTCGAGTAGCAGGCGAGCCCCGGTCGCCATATCAGGGCGCAAAGGCGTCACCGTGCAATTCAGGTGCATTTTCTCGCCATCACCACGCACCAGTTCGATGTTCTGGCCGGTGTAACCCCAATTGTTGTTCAAGCCATTATCAAGCGCCGACTGCAGCGTCGCCGAACAGGTGCAAACGTCGGCCAGCGTCTTGCCAACGACCGAACGACCACTCACCGCCAGCAGGTTTTCACCGGCGGCGTTGATGTAGCGAATAAGCTGGCCGTCATCAATCAACAGCACCGCCGAGGCCAAAAGATCAAGGCCGGCAAAGGAGGGATGGGTAACATTCATGCGCGTTATTGTAGCGATTCAGCGCCTGATTTACCGTACAACTTGCCTTACTGACTATTCGTTCATTATCATTGAACGACTCGCCATCGGTCCCGGATCATGCACAAACTTGCGCCACCTGCCTCATTGCTGCTCTGCGCCACCCTATTGCTCACGGGCTGCAAGGCGGGCGACCCGCCCGCCACCCCCAACCGGATCGTATTGGTTCAGCCAGCCGCCAGCGCCACGGCAACTGCCGGCGTCTATACCGGCGAAATCCGCGCCCGCTATGAATTTGATCTGGCTTTTCGGGTCGCCGGCAAACTGGCCGCACGCCTGGTCGATGCCGGTGCCGAAGTCAAGGCCGGCCAGCCACTGGCTAAGCTTGATCCGGCTGATCTCGAACTTGCCGCCAGCGCGGCTCGCGCTCAACTGACCGCAGCCGAAAGTGATTTCGCCACGGCACGTGCAGACCGCGAGCGATATGCCGGCTTGCTCGGCAAGAAATTTGTCAGCCAGGCGGCTTTTGAGGCCAAGGACAATGCGTTCAAAAGTGCCCAGGCACGGCTTGAGCAAGCCCGCTCGCAAAGCCGAATCAGCGGCAATCAGGCGAGCTATGGCACATTGAGCAGCGAATTCCCGGCCATTGTGACCGCCGTGCTGGCTGACGCCGGACAAGTGCTGGCCGCCGGTCAAGCGGTGTTCCGGCTGGCTCGCCCGGAAGAAAAGGAAGTCCTGATCGCCGTTCCGGAAAGCCGGCTGGCCGAATTGAAGGCGGCAAAGACGCTTGCGGTCAACCTCTGGGCCGACCCAAAAATCAGTATGAGCGGCGAACTGCGCGAGCTTTCCCCGGCGGCTGATGCAACGACCCGCACCTATGCAGCACGTATCCGGATTCATAATCCACCGCCGGAAGTTCGGCTCGGCATGACCGCCCGCGTTGCGCTCAATGCCGCCAGCGATAACCGTCTGGCGGTCCCGCTGGCCGCGGTGGTGAATCAGGGCAACGGGCCGCTGGTCTGGGTGGTCAGCGAAGGTAAAGCCAAGCCGCGCCCAGTCAAGGTGGGGGAATTCAGCGAGCAGACGGTGAGCATTACCGAAGGCTTGCAAGCCGGTGAATTGGTGATCGTCACCGGCGCCAGCAAACTGGTCGATGGGCAGGCTGTCGAGGCCAAAAATGCCCCGTTGCCAGCCGAGCAGCGTTAAGCCATGAGCCAGCGCTTCAACCTTTCCGACTGGACGCTGCACCACCGCACGCTGGTGGGCTATTTGCTGTTCGCCATCGCCGTGATGGGCATTTTTGTCTATGGCAAATTGAGCCAGGCCGAAGACCCGCCGTACACTTTCAAGGCGATGCTGATCCGCACCCAATGGCCGGGCGCCACGGCCCGTCAGGTCGAACAGCAACTGACCGACAAGATCGAGAAGAAGCTGCAGGAAACGCCGAATATTGACCGCGTTCAAAGCTACTCAAGGCCCGGCGAATCGACGGTGATATTTTTTGCCAAGGACAATACGCCGCCGGCCCAGGTGCCGGAGGTGTATTACCAGGTGCGCAAAAAAATTGGCGACATCCGCCATACCTTGCCGGCCGGGGTTCAGGGGCCTTTTTTCAACGACGAATACGGCGACGTTTTTGGCAATATTTACGCGTTGACCGCAGAAGGCTTCGATTACCCGCAATTCAAGGATGCCGCCGAGCGGATTCGCGATGAGTTGTTGCACGTACCCGGCGTCGGCAAGGTTGAAATCTTCGGCATTCAGGATGAAAAGATTTTTATCGAGCTGTCGAATGCAAAACTGGCGACGCTAGGCCTCGACCAATCGATCATCGTTCAGGCGCTTAACCAGCAAAACACCGTCGCCGGTGCCGGCTTTTTCGAGACCCAGAGCGAGCGGATTCAGGTTCGGCCAGGTGGCGCTTTTGATAGTGTCCAGGCCGTTGCGGATACGCTGATTCGCGCCGGCAACCGCAGCTTCCGGCTCGGCGACATTGCAAGCGTCAAGCGCGGCACAATCGATCCACCGAACACGCTTATTCGCTACGGCGGCAAACAGGCGCTGGCGATTGGCGTGACGATAGCCCGGGGCGGCGACGTCATCGAGATCGGCCAAGCCTTGCGAACCCGTATCGCCAAATTGCAGACGGCCTTGCCAGTCGGGGTGGAAATCAGCGAGGCGGCGAGTCAGCCCGAAGCGGTCAAACGCTCGGTTGACGCCTTCGTGAGCGCGCTCAGCGAGGCTGTGATCATCGTCCTACTCGTCACCTTCATCAGCCTTGGCTTGCGCACTGGCCTGGTCGTCGCCATCTCCATTCCACTCGTGCTGGCCGCCACTTTCCTGGCGATGAACATGCTCAATGTCGGCCTGCACAAGGTCTCGCTCGGCGCCCTGGTACTGGCGCTCGGCCTGCTCGTCGATGACGCAATCATCGCGGTCGAAATGATGTGGGTGAAGATGGAACAAGGCTGGGAACGCACGCGCGCCGCTTCGTTTGCCTACACCAGCACCGCCGGGCCCATGCTTTCGGGCACGCTGGTCACCGTGGCTGGCTTCATTCCGATTGCGCTGGCTAAGTCTTCGACCGGTGAATATGCCTTCGCCTTCTTCCAGATCAACGCCATCGCACTGGTCATTTCCTGGCTTGCGGCCGTCGTTGCGATTCCCTGGCTGGGCTACAAATTACTGCCAAATCCGCGTGCACCGCAGCAACCGGGCCTGATCGAACGCCGCCTGCCACGCCTGGCACAATTACTCGCCAGACTCGGCCTGGCACGCGGCATAAAGCCCGGCAGCAGCACCCCGCACAGTGAAGACCATGATGTTTATGGCACGCCTTTCTACAAGCATTTCCGCAAGCTGGTGGGCTGGTGCGTCAAGCGACGCTGGCTGGTCATCGGCCTTACCGTCGCGCTATTCGCACTGTCGATCTTTGGCATGGGCAAGGTACAGAAACAGTTCTTCCCGAATTCGACACGCCTGGAACTCAATGTCGAGCTGCGTTTGCCCGAGGGCGCCTCGGTCACCGCCACGGATGCCGAAGCCAAACGGCTTGAGGAATGGCTCGACAAGGACAAGGCCGAGTTCGATCAGTTCGAGCATTACATCACTTACGTCGGTGCCGGCTCACCGCGCTATTACCTGGGCCTCGACCAGCAACTGCCCGCCACCAACGTCAGCCAGCTTGTCATTCTGACGCGTGACGTTAAGGCGCGAGAAGCTGTCCGCGGTCGACTGATAAAACTGTTTGAAAACGATGGCTTCAATGCCCGCGGCAATATCAGCCGTGTCGAAAACGGGCCACCGGTAGGCTATCCGGTCCAGTTTCGCGTTTCCGGGGAAAATATCGACATGTTGCGGAAAATTGCCAGCCAGGTCGCTGAAGTGATGCGTCAGGACCCGGCGCTTTCCAATGTCAATTTCGACTGGCGCGAGCTTTCCAAAGCCATTGAAATCGAGATCGACCAGGATAAGGCCCGTCTGCTCGGTGTTTCCAGCCAGGATCTCGCGGCGCTGCTCAATATGTCGCTGAATGGTTACACGATCACCAGCTTCCGCGAAGGCGAGAAAACCATTGACGTCGTCCTCCGCGGCGACCGCGAAGAGCGCACCCACCTCTCGGCGCTACCCGACCTTGCCGTACCGACCCGCAGCGGCAAAAGCGTGCCGCTCAGCCAGATCGGCCGCCTCAAGCACACTTTCGAGCCAGGCTTGATCTGGCGCCGTGACCGCCTGCCCACCATCACGGTACGCGGCAATTTGTACGGCAAAATTCAGCCCGCTACCATCGTTGACCGCATCGCACCGGAAATCGGCAAAATCCAGGCCGCGCTGCCCGACGGTTACCGCATCGTCACCGGCGGTTCAGTCGAGGAATCCGGTAAAGGCTCGGCCTCCGTGATGGCGGGGATTCCGCTCTTTGTACTGGCGGTAGTCACGGTTCTGATGATTCAGCTGCAAAGCATTTCCCGCGTCAGCATGGTGTTATTGACCGCGCCGCTCGGCATCATCGGGATCGCGCTGTTCCTGCTGCTGTTCAATCAGCCCTTCGGCTTCATGGCGTTGCTCGGCACCATTGCGTTGTCCGGGATGATCATGCGCAACTCGGTGATTCTGGTTGACCAGATCGAGCAGGATCTGGCGGCCGGCAAAGCGCGCGGCGCGGCAATCGTCGAATCGACCGTCCGCCGCTTCCGGCCCATCGTCCTGACCGCCGCCGCCGCCGTACTGGCGATGATTCCCTTGTCGCGGAATGACTTCTTCGGGCCAATGGCCGTCGCCATCATGGGCGGCCTGATTGTCGCCACCGCCCTGACCCTGCTCTTCCTGCCGGCGCTTTACGCGGCCTGGTACAAGGTGAAAGGCTAGTTGTCAGTTATTAGTCGGTAGCGGTTAGCAAAAACAAAGGGCGCCTTGGCGCCCTCTAACTTCGCTAACAACTAATGACTTCCGACTAATAACTAACGCAAATTGCTCAGCTCTTTCTGGATCGCCTGAATGTTGCGCTCGTGTTGCGCGACGCGATCACGATAAGGCGCCATACGTTCCGGCGAACCGCGTAAAGCCTCCTGCTCGCCCAAATCTTTGCGCGCCTGTTCAAGGTTGCGCTGTTCACCGGCCAGTTCCTGATCGAGAATATGCCGACGATCGGTATCACGCGCCTTCTGCGTATCTTCTTGCACCCGCGGAAAGCCTGCCGGCGACGGGTTGGCCGAAGCGCCAACGGGCTTGGCTCTGGGGGGGGGTGGCGGCATGGAGGATTCCGGACCACTGACGACCGCCTTGCAGTTTTTATCGACGCGCGTATTGGAAATCAACGTTCCGCCGTTGGCATCGATACATTTGTAGATGGTCTGGGCCGAAACCGGCATCGCTACGGCGGCAATCAGTAAGGCAAGGGAACTGCGGGTCATCTTCATCAATCCTCGTAACCGTTTTAGTGTATCGGGTTAACGTGCGGCATGACAAAACGTGAACAAAAAAAGGGCGGGTAAAACCCGCCCTTCTCTGCATCAGTGCAGCTTAACAGCTGTAATACAGGTCAAACTCAACCGGGTGCGTGGTCATGCGAACACGATTGACTTCTTCCATCTTCAGGGCGATGTAGGCATCGATCCAGTCGTTGGAGAAGACGCCACCGCGGGTCAGGAACTCGCGATCCTTGTCCAGCGAAGCCAGGGCTTCTTCCAGCGAGGCACAGACGGTCGGGATCTTTGCATCCTCTTCCGGCGGCAGGTCGTACAGGTTCTTGTCAGCAGGATCGCCAGGGTGAATCTTGTTCTGGATACCATCCAGACCAGCCATCATCAGTGCGGAGAAGCACAGGTAAGGGTTGGCGATCGGATCCGGGAAACGGGTCTCGATACGACGTGCCTTGGTCGAGGCAACGTACGGAATACGGATGGAAGCAGAACGGTTCTTGGCGGAGTAAGCCAGCTTGACCGGTGCTTCGTAATGCGGGACCAGACGCTTGTAGGAGTTGGTGCCCGGGTTGGTAATGGCATTCAGCGCCTTGGCGTGCTTGATGATGCCGCCGATGTAGAACAGGGCGGTTTCAGACAGGCCAGCATAGCCGTCACCGGCGAACAGGTTCTTGCCGTCTTTCCAGATGGACTGGTGAACGTGCATGCCGGAACCGTTGTCACCAACGATGGGCTTCGGCATGAAGGTGGCGGTCTTGCCGTACTGGTGGGCAACGTTGTGCACCACGTACTTGAGGATCTGGGTCTGGTCGGCGCGACGAACCAGGGTGTTGAACACGGTGCCGATTTCGCACTGACCAGCAGTGGCGACTTCGTGGTGGTGAACTTCAACCGGGCAGCCAAGGGATTCCAGTGCCAGACACATGGCGGAACGAATGTCGTGCAGGCTGTCGACCGGGGGAACGGGGAAATAGCCGCCCTTGACGGTCGGGCGGTGGCCCGTGCCGCCGCCGCCTTCGGTTTTTTCGCCGGAGGTCCAAGCTGCTTCTGAGGAGTAAATCTTCAGGCTGCAACCCGACATATCGACGTTCCAATCAACGGAGTCGAAAATGAAGAATTCAGGTTCCGGGCCAAAGTAAGCGGTGTCGCCAATGCCGGAGGATTTCAGATAGGCTTCGGCACGCTTGCCGATGGAACGCGGGTCGCGGTCGTAGCCACGGCCATCAGCCGGATCAACGACGTCGCAGGTAATGACGATGGTGGTTTCGTCAAAGAATGGGTCGATGTAGGCGGTTGCCGGGTCCGGCATCAGTTGCATGTCGGAAGCTTGAATGCCCTTCCAGCCAGCAATGGAGGAACCGTCGAAAGCGTGACCGTTTTCGAACTTGTCTTCGTCAAAAGCGGAGACCGGCACGGTGACGTGCTGTTCCTTGCCACGGGTATCGGTAAAGCGGAAATCGACGAATTTGGCGTCGTTTTCCTTGACCATCTTAATCACGTCTTGCGGGGTTGCCATAAGCGTCAGTCTCCTAAGAAAACAAGTTGCCGGCTGGTCCGGCGAGAATCAAAAAATTTCGCAACGCGGGGAAATTAGCAGAAAGCGTGCCAATGGCCAGCGGCTGAGTTTTGTATTTTGCCACAAGGAGATGCAGGGTTAAAACAAAGAATTGGCGCACCAGTTGAGTGCAAAACCTCGCCGAGACGCACTAGTTTGGTGCAACACAACAAATTAGTGACACCAGCCGAATGGCGGGATGCTCACGCAAGCGCTCGCCCAAAGCGGCTTCAGCTTGGCGTAAAGCATCGCCATTCTCGAAAAATCCATGTTTGAGAAAAACCTCGACCTCAACCTGGCCGTTCAAATAATGCAGAACCACTTTCTCTGGCGGCGGCAATTCAGCCAGTAATGGCTTGAGTTCCAGCAGCACGGCATCGCGCCCCGGCAGTCGGGCCGCGGCAGCATCGGGATCAAGATCATCTTCGGGGTCGATATGGACCAGAACATCCAGCACCTCCGGGTGCTCGCGCAAAACGCGAGCGCGTGCGTGCTCGGCGATTCGATGGCCTTCGGAAACGCTGATCCGTGCGTCGACCTGAACGTGGGCATCGACCAGGGCCTGATGCGCCATTCGCCGTGTCCGTAATTCATGCAGACCGAGCACACCCGGCGTCTGCAACAGGGTTTGGCGAATCAACTCAACCTGCGCTTCATCCAGACCGGTATCGATCAACTCCTTCAAGGCGCCCCACGACAATTCGGCACCCATGCGCAAGATCATGAAGCCCATCAAGGCGGCGGCGAGCAGGTCGAGAAATGACCAGCCGAGCAGCGCACCACCGATGCCAACCACGACAACCAGCGCCGAAGCAGCATCGGCCCGGGTATGCAAGGCATTGGCGATCATCAGTTGCGAGCGTAAACGCTCGGCCACGCGGATCAGGTAGCGATAGAGCACCTCCTTGGAGACCACGGTTGCGATCGCAACCCACAGCGCGGATAGCTGAATGACCGGAAGCACCTCGGCATGCTGCAGGCGAAGGCCGGATTCCCAAAGAATACCGCCGCCAATCAGCGTCAGTGACGCACCGAGAATCAGCGTGGCGGCTGTCTCAACCCGGGCATGCCCGTAGGGATGCGCCTGATCAGCGGGATGGGCGCTCTGCCGGCTGGCGTAAATCACCAGAAAATCGGAGAGCAGATCGGAAAATGAATGCAGGCCGTGGGCGATCAGCGATTGCGAGTGGGCGAGCCAGCCGACTACCAACTGCACAACGGTCATCACCAGATTGACCGCCACGCTCACCCATGTCGCGCGCTGCGCCTCAAGCGAGCGCTCGGCTTGCCCGGTGGCCGGAGATGGGTGATGTTCGTGTGCCATGTTGTCTAGCCTATACTATTGGCCTCTGATTCTAGCAGCCAAAAATTATGGGAAAGTTAAGCGCCATTCTTGAACTTGCCGCCGAACGGGGTCGCGCCCTTGAGCGCCCCTATCTCGGCGAACTGACGCCGCAAGAGGCTTATACGGTGCTGCAACTCGCCCCCGGCGCCAAGATTGTCGACGTCAGGACGCGTGCCGAGTGGGACTGGGTGGGTCGGGTGCCTGGCGCCATTGAAATCGAATGGAATCAGTATCCGGGCGGCGTGCGAAATCCGAATTTTGTCGCTCAGCTCAAGCGACAAGTTGATCCGGAATCCCTCGTCATGTTCATTTGCCGCAGCGGCGTCCGTTCGATTGGAGCGGCGGCACTGGCAACGGAGGCGGGATACAACAGTTGCTTTAACGTCCTGGAAGGCTTTGAGGGCGACAAGGATGCCAATGGCCACCGCAACAACATCGGCGGCTGGCGTCGAGCCGGGCTGCCCTGGAGTCAGGGATAATCGTTGTGCCGAAGGGTAATTTCTGAAAGCTGCGGTCAACCGCAAAAAAAGCCAAATTTTAGAGAACAGCATGCAAACAGCCACTATCTCCTTTGATCCGTTCAATAAACTCAGCGACGAGGCTTGCCAGGAACGCATTCGCGTTGCTCGCGCCAAACTCGGCAAAAAAGCCGTCATTCTTTGCCACCATTACCAGCGCGCCGACGTTTATCAGCACGCCGACCTGACCGGCGATTCGCTGAAGCTCTCGCGCCTTGCCTCGCAGACGGATTCCGAATACGTTATTTTCTGCGGCGTGCATTTCATGGCGGAAGTTGCCGACATCATGACCGCTCCGCACCAGGTCGCCATCCTGCCCGACCTCGCGGCGGGCTGCTCGATGGCCGACATGGCTAACCTGGCAAAAGTCGAGCGCTGCTGGCGTGAGTTGAACGAGGTGCTGAACGCCGAGGAAGAAGTGACCCCGGTCACTTACATCAACTCAGCCGCCGACCTGAAAGCTTTTTGTGGTGAACATGGCGGCATCGTCTGCACCTCATCCAATGCCGGCACGATCGCCAAATGGGCTTTCGAGCGTCGGCCCAAGGTCTTGTTTTTCCCTGACCAGCACCTCGGGCGCTGGACTGGCCACAACATGGGCATCCCGATGGACGAAATGGTCGTCTGGGATCCCGACCTTGAGCTGGGCGGACTGACCCCGGCGCAAATCAAGAAAGCCCGCATCCTGCTCTGGAAAGGCCACTGCTCGGTGCACCAGATGTTCCAAAAGTCGAACATCGACGCATTCCGCGCCAAATACCCGGATGGCCTGGTGATTTCCCACCCGGAATGCAACTTTGAAGTCTGTGCCGCCTCGGATTACGTCGGCTCAACGGAACATATCGTCAAGACCATCAAGGAAGCACCGGAAGGTACCCGCTGGCTGGTCGGCACCGAACTGAATCTGGTTGATCGACTGGCCAGGGAGGTCCTGCCGCAGAACAAGATTGTCCAGTTCATGGCAACCACCATCTGCATGTGTTCAACAATGCAGCGCATCGACCCGCAACATCTGGCCTGGACGCTGGAAAACCTGGTCGACGGCAAGGTGGTCAATCAGATCAAGGTGCCAGCGCACGAGGCTGTCTTGGCAAAACTGGCACTCGACAGGATGTTGGCAATTTCCTGAAGAGCCCCGCCCCTGAGTTGCCTTTAGGGAAACATTCATATCGATGCATCCTGGAGATCAAACGAGTTTTACAGGGTACTGGAGGTTATGGCTGCAGTCTTATATCCGGCCTGTTGTTGCAGGTGGCAAAGCCTGCTGGCCCTGATGGAATTCGCTGACAAGGTCCTTATCTGATTATCGAACTTGATGCCATTCTGTTTCTCTACCAGGCTTTCCTCGTCCCGGTCCTACCTGTTTGCCATCATGCGCTAGTCGCTTGCGCCCTTTGAAGAAATGAGTCAATCAAATAGATGCTTGAACAACGGTTTATTACATGGCAACGCTGAAAGCTGCCGCCTTGTAAGGCCAACCTTTAGCCAGAACAACCCAGATGGTGCGCGCCAGCTTGTTGGCAATCGCCGCCATGACCACGCTATCGGACCGAGCCAACAAACCGGCCACCCAGTCCGTGCGTTTGCCGGAGGCAATAATGGCGCGAGCCCCATGCATCAGCAAAGTTCGCAAATACACATCGCCCCGTTTGGAGACGCCCAACTGGCGAATACGTCCGCCGGTACTGGTTTGGCGGGGCAACAACCCCTGCCAGGCGGCAAACTCCCGGCCAGTTTTAAAGTTTAGTGGATCACCCATGCTCGCTACCGCTACCGCAGCCGTTGCGATGAGTAAGCCCACACAGGGTGTGTCGGCAATGGCTTGGCAAGCGGGCGTTTCGCTCAGCGCTTGTTTAAGCCGGCGCTCAATCACGACAATTTCGTGATCAATGCTTTGAATTCTGACCCACTGCTCACGCAGGGTATCCACCAGCATGCCGGGCAAGGTTTCGTCCAAAGAAGCAAGGGTGGCTGGAAAGGCCTTGCGCAGCACGAGGAGACGAACCGCCTTGGCCGACAGCAAACGGACTTCATGCCCCAAGGCGATCAATTGTCTAGCCCACCAGTGCGCCCCGCCACAAGCTTCCATTGCTACCAAAGATGCAGGGCGCTGCGCGAAGAAGCGAAGGATCTCCGCCGCAGTTTGATTCGCTCAATTTCCCCGCTTTCAGGATCGATGGCGTGTAGCTGAAACACGCTCTTGGCAATGTCCATGCCGATTACGTTATGCTTCATTTCAGCTCTTCCTGCTCAAGTGACTGGATGCGACATCTCCACTTTGGCACATCGATGCCGTGGCAACGAAGATCTATCAATCCATCTGGATTTCTCTCCACTCGGCTTAAGCGATAAGCGGAGGCGTCCATACCATCTGACTAATTCCGGGCAATCTGACGAAAGCTTGGGCATTTGAGAAAATACGCTTAGTCAGGTAATTGAGCAGAGGCGGCAGTGCAAACGAGCTTTTCTGAACTGGAATACAGCCAGAAGAAAAAGCAGACACGCCGTGGGCGATAATCGAGAAAACGATACGCCCTTTCTACCCAAACAATGCTGGTCGCGGCCGTCAGCCGATCGGTCTGATGCGAATGCTTCCGATGTACATTGCCCAGCAATGCTTCGGTCTCTCGGACGAAGGCATCGAAGACACCCTCTACGACAGCCAGGCCATCCGACATTTTGTCGGAATTGACATGGGCCGTGAGTCGGCCCCCGACGCCACCACGCTGCTCAATTTTCGGCACCTGCTCGATCATCACCAACTCACCGAATCCATCTTCAATGCCATCAACCATCACCTGGCCGAGCAAGGCTTGTTGCTTCGCGAGGGCACCATCGTCGATGCGACCCTAATCGCCGCCCTAGCATCGACCAAGAACCTGTCCGGCAAGCGCGCCCCGGAAATGCACCAAAGCAAGAAAGGCAAGCAGTCCCCCCGGGGGGAGGCTTCGCGCTAGCACTTCGGCATGAAAGTGCACATTGGTGTTGATGCTCATTCTGGACTGGTGTACACCATCATCGGTACAGCCGGTATAGCAGCGATATGACGCAGGCCCAAGCGCTACTCCACGGTGTAGAGGAAGTGGGATTTGGCGATGCCGGCGATCAAGGCATTGAAAAACGGGAAGAAAGTCAGGATGCGACGGTGGTATGGCACGTCGCCATGAAGCCCAGTAAACGTAAACTGCTGGACGGCACCAAACTAGGCCGACTGGTCGCACAACTCGAATACGCAAAGGCCCGTATTCGAGCCAAAGTCGAACACCCTTTCCATGTCGTGAAAGACATATTCAAGTACCGCAAGACCCGTTACAAGGGCTTGGCTAAGAACACAGCTCAGCTCTTTTCGCTATTTGCCCTGAGCAATCTGGTGCTGGCCCGCCGCTTATTATTGGGGGATGACAGCAAAATTGCGCCTTAAAGGCCGCAAACAACCTGAAAATAGAAAAATTCCGCCGGTTATCAATCAAAACTAAGTGTTTTTAGCCAAAAATCTGCCATTCAGCGCTTCATGTTTAATTGATCAGCGCCTCCTTAGAGTATAGAAACAAGTTATGCCCCCTGGATCCCGCCTACGCAAATACCGTGTTCTCAACATTTTGCAATAGCCCTGTCGGCGTCAAATGGTAGGCCCGATTTCAGGACACCGAACATCCAATGAACCAGCTTTCGCATGACGGCACCGATGACGAACTTGCCCCGCTTGCCGCTTGCCTTGAGCCGTTCGGCAAAGCACCGGGCCGCCGGGTTGTAGCGGATCGCCGACATCGCCGGCAGATAGAGAACCCTCCGCAAGCGGGCATGCCCCAATTTGCACAAGCGGCTCTTGCCACGCACCGAATCTCCCGATTGCCGATGGCGCGGCGACAGGCCTACGAAGGCCACCGCCTGGCGCACATCGGCGAAGCGTTCCGCTTGCAACCAGGCCAGGCAGTAGCTACTGAGCCGGTCACCAACACCGGGAATGCTGGTCAGCAGATCCCGTTGTCGGCACAGCGGTGGATGCCGGTCGATGTGGTCCTTGATGCATTGTTCCAGTTGGCCTTCTTCTTCGTTGAGCAAGGCCAGCACCCGCTCAATCGATGCCAGGGCGTCGCCTTGCGCTTCATGGCGCCGGGTCTGTTCCTGGACGCGCATTTGCTGCACGGCTTCGAGGCGCGACAGCAGGCGCTGAAGCTCGCGAATTTCCGGCGGGGCCGGTTGCCACAAGAGCGGGGCTTGTTGCTTCACAAAGTGGGCAATCAGCGTGGCGTCCGCCCGGTCGGTCTTTTGCCGGGACAGGCGCGATTCGCCAAAGGCCTTGATCTGCAACGGGTTGATCACGCTGACGCGAAAGCCGGACGCGTAAAGAAACTCGGCCAGCGTTTCGTAATACTGGCCCGTCGCTTCCATGCCTGCATACGCCTCGGCGGGTGTCACGCCACGCGCCGCCAGCCAGCCGACCAGCGCTTGATGACCGGCCGGGGTGTTGTCAAAAACCTTACTGCGACTCTTCTCGCCTTCGAGCAGGCTGATGTCAAATTTACGCTTCGCTATGTCAATGCCAAACCAGTGCATATCGCCTCCTTACGAGTGGTCATCAACGCTTGTGTCTTGCCACATGCATCCTTATCAACTCAGGCTCGCAGCCTCAGATACCGTTCGCATTCTTTCAGCAAGTCAGGGCAGGACAACTTATCTGCGCATCAGGCTCGAAGCCTCGGGGATGACGAATAGATCAACAGGTCTTTAGGAAATCTGGCTCAAAGTGCGCCAAACACCTTTTTCAGCAGATCGCTACCGGCGCCGACCGGGTTGGAACGCAGCTTTTTCTCTTCTTCGGCAATCATCAGGAACAGGCCGTCCATCGCCTTTTGCGTCACGTAGCTGTCAAGATCGGCATCCTTCTTGTCGATCAGGCCGCTACTCGCTGCCTTGCCGGCAAACTGGTTGTACTGCTCGGCCAGTTGGAGCTTTTTGGTGGAGGCTTTGACGATGGGCGTGAACTTCTCGGTCAGTTGCTCGGACGAGGTGCGCTTGAAGTACTTCGTCACACTGCCTTCACCGCCGGTCAGGATGCCCTTGGCGTCATCCACGCTCATTTTCTTGATCGACTCGCTCAGAATCGGCCGGGCCTCAGCCACCGCATTTTCAGCCGCGTGGTTCATGGTTTCCATCAACTCATCGGCCTGCTTGCCCATACCGAACATGCGCAGGCCTTTTTCGGCCTTTTGCAGATAGCCGGGCAGCGGAATCTTCACTTTGCTGTTGCCGAGAAAACCATTCTCTTTACCAAGCGAGGCCACGGCATAGTCGGCGCCCTTGGCCAGCGCTTCTTTGACCCCGGCGCTGGCGTCGCCGGCGGAAATCGCATCCAGACTACCGGCCTGAGCGATGGCTGCGGTCAACGTCAAAATAAAGGCAAAAACAATTTTCAGGGATGGGCGCATGAAAGTCTCCGTGGGGGGAAATCAGTTAAACAATATCGAGGTGGCCGATGCCGCTGCTCAGGTCACGGTCCTTCGATTCCTTGCCGTGCAGCTTTATCTGCAGCCGCAGATCGTTCAGCGAATCCGCATTGCGCAGCGCATCTTCGTAGGTGATCTTGCCGGCCTCGTAGAGATCGAACAGCGCCTGGTCAAATGTCTGCATACCCAGCTCGCGCGACTTCTTCATGATTTCCTTGATCTCATGCACATCGCCCTTGAAGATCAGATCGGAAATCAGCGGCGAATTGAGCATGACTTCAATCGCAGCCGTCCGTCCTTTACCGTCCTTCTTCGGCAGCAATCGCTGCGACACCAATGCCCGCAAATTCAGCGACAGGTCCATCAGCAACTGCTGGCGGCGCTCTTCCGGGAAGAAGTTGATGATCCGGTCGATTGCCTGATTGGCACTGTTGGCGTGCAGCGTCGCCAAGCAAAGGTGGCCGGTTTCGGCAAAGGCGATGGCGTAATCCATCGTGTTACGGTCACGGATTTCACCCATCAGGATGACATCCGGCGCCTGCCGCAGCGTATTTTTCAGCGCCGGCCCCCAGTCATCGGTATCCACCCCGACTTCACGCTGGGTGACGATGCAGTTTTTGTGCTCATGCACGTATTCGATCGGGTCTTCGATGGTGATGATATGACCGTAGGAATTCTGGTTACGGTAATCGACCAGCGCCGCCAGCGAAGTGGTTTTACCGGTGCCGGTGCCGCCGACAAAGATGATCAGGCCGCGCTTGGTCATCGCCAGGTCTTTCAGCACCGGCGGCAACTGCAGTTCATCCAGCGTCGGAATGCTCATGTTGATGGTCCGGCAAACCACGCCCACGCGCCCCTGCTGGACCAGCGTATTGACCCGGAAGCGGCCGATGCCGGCGGGTGAAATGGCGAAGTTGCATTCCTTGGTCGCCTCGAATTCTGCCGCCTGACGATCATTCATGATCGCCCGCGCCAACTCGGCCGAATGCGCCGAGGTCAGCACCTGATTCGAGACCGGCGTGATCTTGCCGTCAATCTTGATGGCCGGCGGAAAACCCGCGGTAATGAACAGGTCAGAGCCCTTCTTTTGCGACATCAGGCGCAAAAGGTCGTGCATGAATTTCATTGCCTGATCGCGTTCCATATCCACCCTTTGGTTTTAGCGGCCTCGAAAAGCAGTTTGAAGCCGCTAGTTGATTCGTTCGATTTGCCTTGATTGGTACTGGCTTTTTTAAGTCGGGAACGCATCCTTGTTGGCCGCCTTGTTGCGCGCCTCGGCACTCGACACCAGATTGCGCCGCACCATTTCCAGCAGATTCTGATCCAGCGTCTGCATGCCGAAATTCTGACCGGTCTGGATCGCCGAATACATCTGCGCCACCTTGTTTTCACGGATCAGGTTACGAATGGCCGGCGTGCCGATCATGATTTCGTGCGCCGCAACCCGGCTGTTGCCTTCCTTGGTTTTCAGCAGCGTTTGCGAAATGACGGCACGTAGCGATTCCGAAAGCATCGAACGCACCATTTCCTTTTCGGCTGCAGGGAAGACGTCGACGATACGGTCCACCGTCTTCGCCGCTGACGAGGTATGCAGCGTGCCAAAGACCAGGTGGCCCGTTTCAGCCGCGGTCAGGGCCAGGCGAATGGTTTCCAGGTCGCGCATTTCACCGACCAGCACCACGTCCGGATCTTCCCGCAGCGCCGAACGCAGCGCGTTGGAGAAAGAAAGCGTGTGCGGCCCGACTTCGCGCTGATTGATCAGGCACTTCTTGGCCTCATGCACGAATTCAATCGGGTCTTCGACGGTCAGAATATGACCGTAATCGTTTTCATTGATGTGATTGACCATCGCCGCCAACGTCGTCGATTTGCCCGAACCGGTTGGCCCGGTGACCAGCACGATGCCGCGCGGGTACTCGCAAATGTCCTTGAAAATCTTCGGGCAGTTCAGCTCTTCCAGCGACAGCACCTTGGAAGGAATAGTCCGGAAAACCGCGCCGGCACCCCGTTGCTGGTTAAACGCATTGACGCGAAAACGCGCCAGATTGGGAATTTCAAACGAGAAATCGCACTCCAAGGTTTCTTCATAGATCTTGCGCTGGCCGTCGTTCATGATGTCATACACCATGCTGTGCACGTCCTTGTGCTCCATTGCCGGCAGGTTGATGCGACGCACATCGCCATGAACCCGGATCATCGGCGGCAAGCCGGCTGAGAGATGAAGGTCGGAAGCCTTGTTCTTGACGCTAAAAGCCAGCAGTTCGGTGATGTCCATTCGGATCGTCCTTGGGGCGCGTGTATACTGAAATCGGAGGGAATTCCACAACGATTATGAGCGCAATCGCCAGCAACCTGCAAGCCGTCAAGGCCCGTATTGCCGAGGCCGCAAGGGCCGCCGGACGTACGCCTGAAAGCATCGAACTCCTCGCGGTCAGCAAAACCTGGCCGCTGGCTTGCGTACTTGAAGCCGCCGAGGCCGGGCAGCGTGCTTTTGGCGAGAATTACGTGCAGGAAGGCACCGATAAAGCCATTGCTACGGTCAACCGGCAATTAAGCTGGCATTTCATCGGCCCGCTGCAAAGCAACAAGACCCGGCTGGTCGCCGAACACTTCGATTGGGTGCACTCCATCGAACGTCTGAAAATTGCCGAACGCCTCTCTGCCCAGCGCCCCGCAATGCTAGCGCCGCTCAATGTTTGCGTCCAGATCAACGTTTCGGGCGAAGCGAGCAAAAGCGGTTGCGCGCCGGACGAAGCGCTCGCCCTCTGCCAAGCCATCGCCGCCTTACCCAAGCTGCAATTGCGCGGCCTGATGGCGATTCCGGAACCCGCCGACGACTTCGCCGCACAGCGTGCGCCGCTGCGTCAGTTACGCGAAATTTACGAATACATCCGGGCGGCCGGTTTGCCGCTCGATACCTTGTCCATGGGCATGTCCCACGATCTTGAAGCCGCCGTGGCCGAAGGCGCGACCATTGTCCGCATCGGCACGGCCATTTTTGGTGAAAGAAACTACGCATGAAAATTACCTTCCTTGGCGGCGGCAACATGGCCAATGCGCTCATCGGTGGCATGTTGAAACAGGGCTTTGCCGCAGCCGACATCACCGTGATCGACCCGGGTACCGAAGCCCGCGGCAAGCTGACCGAGGCTTACGCGGTCAACTGCCTAGAATCGGCAGAAATGCTCGACAACGCCGGTGACCTGCTGGTGCTGGCCGTCAAACCGCAGCAAATGAAAGAAGCCGTCGTGCCCTTCGCCGGCAAACTCGCAAACGCAGTTGTCGTCAGCATTGCCGCCGGGCTGGATCTGGCCACGCTATCACGCTTCCTCGGCGGCCATCGCAAGATCGTGCGCTGCATGCCCAACACCCCGGCCCTGATCGGCGCCGGCATCACCGGCCTTTGCCCCTTGCCGGAAGTCAGCGCCGATGAACGCGCCGCCGCCGACCGGGTTTTGAGCGCCGTGGGCAGCACCGTCTGGATTGACGATGAAAACAAAATGGATGGCGTCACGGCGCTCTCCGGCAGCGGCCCGGCCTACGTCTTTCTCTTCATCGAAGCCATGCAGCAAGCCGCCGCCGAACTCGGCTTCACGCCGAAACAAGGTCGCCAGCTC
>Ga0209480_10001099_pt1 | contig 20117 bp, 17 predicted proteins | sample JI61114C2DNA_FD_187501 | JGI IMG/M metagenome (GOLD analysis project Ga0209480, IMG submission 187501) | Wastewater effluent complex algal communities from Wisconsin, to seasonally profile nutrient transformation and Carbon sequestration -... | ecosystem: Engineered > WWTP > Effluent > Algae... | reverse complement strand
CGTTTTGACGATCACCAATGCAGAACCTGGTGCTGAATATAGATGGTTCAAAAACAACATACTAATTAGTCAATCCGGTGGATCTATAGAAGTGGAAGTTGATTTAGGAAAAGATGTTTATTCGGCAGAAATGGTCTCCCCAACAGAACTGTTTTGTTCAGGAGATGGATCAATTGAAATCGTTGGAATAATCCCTAAATTAATAATGCCGAATGCCTTCACCCCAAATAATGATGGTGTAAATGATAGGTTTCGGGCAGTCATGGATGCCGGTGTAGAAATAGTAAAACTAACAGTTGTTAGTCGCTGGGGTCAAACAATGTATAGCGAAGCGGGCAATGATGGATGGGACGGTAAGTTCAGTGGTAAAGAGGCACCTTCAGATACATATATATATAGCATTAGCTATCGATTGTTTGGTTCAGCAGAAGTCCATACACAAAGAGGAGAAGCATTACTTTTGAGGTAGAAGAAGGGGAGAAAATTGGAAAAATTTAGGCGCCTTTAGCTAAAAATGAAAATGGAAGGAATTTCATTTTGAAATCAACGGAAATTGGTTTGATCATATTAAAAAAGTTTTACTGAAAAATTGAAAAAAACTGAGAGAGAGCAGACTAATTCTAATAATCTAATTTCTTTAGCCACGAATTGCACGAATTTGCACGAATAAATTCGTGTTAGATGCTAAGCATCTTTCGTGCAATTTGTGGTTAGAATTTTTTTTGGTGAATGTACAAAAGAGTGTCTAAAATTTAGAGCTGAATAACTTTTGTATATTCCATAGATCAAACTAGGAGAAATTCAATACATTTTATGTTTTCGGCTTTTTTTATTGTGAAAATAAAAAGATATTGAGCATTTAGGATTCAAAACTAAAATTCGCTTAGAATCGTTATCTTTACTTAATTGTAACTATAATGGAAGAAATAATATTTGTCATTAAAGAATCCCCTGAGGGTGGCTATGAAGCAGCGGTATTGAATCACTCAATATTCACTGAGGCTGATGATTGGGATCAATTAAAGTAAAATATAAAAGAAGCCGTAAGTTGTCATTTTGAAGAATAAAAGTAATGCCCTTAAAACACAACATAAAAAATATAACTTTTGACAAGGACTATATTTCCCTTACAATAGATGGAAAGAAAATAAGCATTTTATTAGAAACTGTTTCCAAGAAATTGAAAGCAGCTGACGAATACCAACGAATGCTTTATAAAATTTCACCTTCCGGATATGGAATTCATTGGCCTTTAATTGATGAGGATCTCGCTATTAATGCTTTATTAAAAATTGCCTAACTCCGATTAATATTAATTAACAAGCAGCGCTGGCGCGAGTTTTTAACTCGTGACATTCCACAAGAAAAACTTTTTAATACAGCCTGATTTAATCAAAAAATATTATTCCTATCGAACTCAAGACCTACCTCGACTCCCTCGTCACCAAATACAACCACAACGGTTTCATACCAGATGATCCCATCTCAATTCCAAAGAGATTCACATTAAAACAAGATATTGAAATCACTGCTTTTTGGACAGCCATGCTGGCATGGGGCAGACGGGCGACTATCATCAATAAGGCAACGGAACTCATAGATCTAATGGACGGAGCACCATACGATTTTATTTTAAATCATACGGAACAAGACAGGGCAAAGTTTCTGAAATTTAAACACCGAACTTTTCAGGCAGATGACACCATTTATTTTCTACATTTTCTTCAGAATTACTACAAAAAAAACGTGTCACTCGAATCAGCTTTTGTCGTTGAAAGCAACGAAAATAGGGTAGAAGCCGGCATTACCAATTTTCATAATTTATTTACGGGAGATGAACTGATGTTGAGACGCACCGGGAAACATGTTTCCACTCCTGCCAGAAATACTGCCTGCAAAAGATTGAATATGTTTCTAAGATGGATGGTGCGTTCTGACGAACAACAAGTTGACTTTGGTCTCTGGAAACAAATATCCATGGCTGATCTCATGATACCTCTAGATGTGCACGTCGGTAGAGTAGCGCGCCAATTGGGTATACTGACCCGTCCACAAGATGACTGGAAGTCGGTGGTGGAATTAACTGAGAATCTGAGATTGCTCGATAAGGAAGATCCGGTAAGGTATGATTATGCGCTGTTTTCGATCGGGGTGAACAATGGACAATGAATAATGAACAATGAACAAGGAACAATGAACAATGAACAGTGAACAATGAGAGCTAGCTGAATCTCACTGATTGGACTGAAGGCGAATATTGCAGGGATTTGGTGATCGGGTGATCAGGTGATTTGATGATTTAGTGATCGGGTAATGAATTCGTGGAATTTTGAATTTATTATAAGATTAAAAGCTTCATTTTTTTCAGGATTTTGATCAGGTATTCTTAATGGCCTTAATTCCTTAATGTTTCAAGTAAAATAATAAAAAAAAGAGAAGGCGAGATTGTGAAAAGATGTGAAAATGACAATTTATAATCTTGAAGTTTTCCCGAATCCGAATATATATTCTTAATGAACTTAATTCCTTAATGGTATAAAAGTATGAATCGGTAGGATTTTTGAACGCAGATTCTCATGATTGTCAAGATCCGGATATGATTTGCTTATTGACCATCATTCCTTAACGGTTTACATATCAAGTCAAATTAAAAATTTTAAAAGAAAGGTAGGTTAATTAGTAAATTCGTCAAAATTTAAACCACAACATCATGCTATCCAAAACCCTGAAAATTTATCTTACCATTTTTGCTTGTTTATTCATTCTTAGTTCTTTCAATCATTCAGTTCCTCCCGCTGAAACAAGGCAAGTCATCAGGGTGAATTATGCAGATGATCCTGACGGTATAAAAGCTTTTTCATACGATGAAGAATGTAATGTTATAATGTTTGTACAGTCAAAAGACACAACGATTTACACTTATTCTCCAAGGAAGATCTCCAAGAGATATTTAAATAATAAGGAACATTGGGACCGGGGTATTGACTTTGAGTTGGATAAATTTGGAAGAATTGCTTCAGCGAATGTACTTGGCAATGGTGACACCATTATCAGTACAAGTAATTACACATATAATGATGAAGGTTATCTGACTAAATCAAAAAGGGAAGTAACACAATCCAAAAATATTACAATTACTGAATATGAATACAAAGATGGCAATATGGTATTAAGGAAAGAATCCAATGGCGAGGGACAAATTCAGTACAACTTCTTTTGCGATTATTATTTGCACAAAAATCTTGACCTAAACCTTTTTGTGCAGTCATTTTCTGATGAAATCCTATCTAAAAACAGGTTCGGAAAGATGAGCAGGAATCTTGTTAAAACTTCCTGCAATATCTCGATGGAAGGAGATACGATGTCCCATTTGAGCTACAATTATGGTGATCTTACTGATAAAAAGTCGATGAAGATGGTTGAGAAGGATGTGAATAATGATTTTGAAACGGAGATTACTTATCATTTTAAGTAGAGCAGTATTCCGGAGTTTCGCAAATAGAAGGGAGTTTCGGGAAGGTGTTGGGTGAAAAAAGGTTGTATCACAAAGTTTTACAAAGATATCACTAAGTTTCACAAAGATCAATGGAGCAAGTATCACGGAGTTGCACAGAGATTACTCAGAGTTTCACAGAGATATAATTAATTGAAAGTTAGTTACTGAAAGATCGGAGTAGCATTTGACTTTAGTCAAATCCCTTTGTGCAACTCAAAAAATGCAAAACTGTGAATAGCACTCAAAAATCAATAAGAACTGCCGTATTATAATGACTTCAAAAATCTCTGTGAAACTCCGTGTTATCACCTTTCTCGCGCGAAGCGCCTTACTTCCAGAAATTATAAAAATTATACCACTGATGGGGATAATTGCTGGCCTTCTCTTCAAGATGCGTCACATAGTTGTCAAGTAGTTCCTGCGGTTTTTCACCCTGATGAGCCTCGCTGCAACTAAACTGATAGTGGTATTTCGAATCCTTCATAGCATACACAAAGGCGACTGGTGAACCAAGTCTTGAACCCATGTAAAAAGGTCCGAAAGGGAAGGTGGCTTCCTCTCCAAATAATACTGTTTTCAATGTGCGCATTCCTTCCATATATCTATCTGCATGCATACACACGAAGCCTCCGTTATCCAGTGCTTCCTTGATCTTGATCACAAAAGTGATGTCATCTGAAATGGGGATGATCGAAAAAGATTTACCGGTAGCATGTTTTTCCAATAAAGATTTAATCTGCTGCTGCTCATTGTCGAGCATGACAATGTGGATACTGGTGTCTATTCTGTAAAGGAGTTGTCCGGCAATCTCCCAATTGCCCAGATGCGCACCCAAAAGTAAAGCGCCTTTACCTGCAGAAGCTAGTTCATGTAATTTTTGCTCATTGTCAAAATCGAAAGTGAGTTTCTTTCCTGCGCCCATGTAAGTTGCCAACTTGTCAATAAGGGATTGTCCAAATAGGTCGAAAGCCTTAAATCTATTGCTTAAGGAGGCAGGTTGTGGTAATTTAATTTTAGAAAAAAAGTGGATCAGACCTTCATTAGCCCTCTTTGAGAAAAAAAGGTAATAAACGGCGACAAATTTCAATAGAATATACGCACTGGATAGTCCGGCCTTTCTGATAAGCCAGAGGAAGATCGAAAAACCAAGGGCATTTGCTTGTGATTTGCCGTTCCATTGGTCAGCCATAGTTCTTCAGAAAATTAGGCGCCTATTTTTTGCTGCATGTGGTCATAAACGAAACCATGAAAATCATCAAAGGTCTTTAGTTTGGTAAATTCTTCACCAGCCATTTTAAAACCAAAGTTCCTTTCGATCAATACAACCAAATCTACAAAATCAAGGCTGTCAAGGCCCAAAGTTTCCTTAATACTAGCCTGAGGCGTTATAAGTGATTTATCAACTTCGAATTCTTCAGAAAGAAATGAATTGATTGAATCAATGATGTTAATCTTGTCCATGGGTCAAAGGTAAGTAATATTGTTTTATTCGTATTCAGAATATTTTTGTGGTGTGTATAACAAATTGCACGAAGACGAAAAAGAAATGACTAAGAGCATATAGATTCCTCGCTTCGCTCGGAATGACATTATGTCGATGGGATGAGGGGGCATAAAATGGGGTGGCGCAGCCACACCATTTTATACCCCCTCAGAACAAAGATTCTGTCATTCCGACTGAAAGGAGGAATCTGCCAAATAAAAATCAACTACTTTATTCGCATCCATCTTTTTATAAATTATTTATTAAAAAATATAACTTTTTGTGCAATTAGTTATACACACATTTTTGTGTAAGGGAAATGGGGTGAGAATTGTAGGGTATTAATTTTTGTGATGGAGTTTGTGGTAATAGTTCAACCCACTATCGGGGTTGGGAGGGTGGTGTTCGTATTCCCTGGGTTGCACCCGGGGTTATTATTATTCAAGCCCTCCGGGCTTGTTCTTGGTCGGATTCTATACATTATAATAATAATATTGCCTCAAACCATTTAACTCCCCTCCCATTTTTTCAATATCAGCGACGAATTCGTTCCTCCAAAACCGAAGCTGTTGGTAAGTACGTGGTTAAGCTCTGCTTTTCGCATTTCTGTGACCAGATTGAGCTTTTCAGAATGTTCATCAGGATTACTAAAATTGATATTGGGAGCGATGAATCCATTATTCATCATTAATATCGAATAGATAGTCTCACTGCTTCCCGCCATCCAACATTCATGCCCCGTCATTGACTTGGTGCTGCTGGTAGGAACAGAATTGGGTCCAAAGACATGAGCGATTGCTTCTGCTTCTGCAGTATCACCTGCCGGAGTGCTCGTAGCGTGTGCATTGATGTAATCAATGTCCTCAGCTTTGAGGCCGGATTGATCGAGGGCCATCTGCAATGATCTCACTTGGCCATCTATACTCGAACCGGAAATGTGTTCCCCATTAGATGAAAAGCCATATCCAACTATTTCTGCAAGGATATTTGCTCCTCTTGCCAATGCACTATCTAGCGTCTCCAGTACAAGTGCTGCAGCTCCTCCCGCGGGTACAAGCCCATCCCGATCTTTATCAAATGGCCTGGAAGCTTTGGTTGGATCTTCTTCATTGATCGAAAAAGTACCCAAGCCATCAAAGCTGGCGAATGCATAAATATTGACTTCTTGAGCACCGCCAACAAGGACCATTTTCTGAAGACCTTGCTTGAGCAAAAGATATGCCATACCTATCGAATGAGAACCACTGGCACAGGCTGCACTTATAGTAAAATTCACACCTGTCAAAGCAAAAATGGTAGAAAGATTCATATTGACCGTGCTGTTCATAGATTGAAAGATCGCGCCTGAACCAAGCAAAGTTGTGTCTTTTTTTTGTTTGACCAGCTCGATAGATTCATATACCGGTTTGACTGTGCTGTCATTGCCAAAGATGATGCCGCATTGCAATTCTTTGATTTGTTCGGGTGTTACTTGGGCTTGTGCAAATGCCTCTTTGGCAGCGACATATGCAAATTCTCCTTCCTCAGGCAACATGATGCGTGCCCTTCTGTCCAATTGGGATTTAAGATCAGGCCGGGGCACCAGTCCAACTAAACCCGATCTGTAACCAAAATCTTTTCTTTCTTGATCAAATACGATGCCACTGCGGCCATTCATCAAAGAATCTAATACAGCCTCCTTATTCAGACCGATACAGGAATAAACCCCCATACCTGTTATTACCACCCGATTCATATGTATTTCGATTTTGACAAATTTAGTAAAATATTGAATTTAATTTATTGCTTTTCAAGCATTTTTGCCTCATCCCATAGTGCGTCCATCGCCTCCAAACTCATTTCGGCCAAAGGTTGTGTCGCTTTTTCTTCAATGTATTCAAATCTGCTCTTGAACTTATTGTTTACTTTTTGAAGTGCTTGTTCCGGGTCTATGTTATTAAACCTGGCATAATTGATCAACGAAAACATAACATCACCAAATTCTTCAATCTTCCTATCCTGAGGAGCCTTAGGATCTTCCATCACTTCATGGAGCTCGTCCATTTCTTCCTGTACCTTTAACCAAACATCTTCTGATTTCTCCCATTCAAAACCCACCTGAGCTGCTTTGTCCTGCATTCGATATGCTTTGATAACGGCTGTAAGGGATTTGGGCACGCCACCCAGTACTGATTTTTTTCCTTCTGAGAGTTTTATCTGCTCCCAGTTGCGTTTTACCTCTGCTTCATCCGCTACTTTCAGGTCTCCATATATATGAGGATGACGTCGCTTCAATTTTTCGATTTGGGTGGACATCATGTCTGAAAGGGTGAATTTCCCCTTTTCAGATGCGATTTTAGCATAGAATAAAATATGTAACAATACATCCCCCAATTCTTCTTTCAGATTATCCCAGTCTTCTAAAGCAATAGCCTCAGTTAACTCGTACACTTCTTCCACTGTGAGATTACTCAGGGTCTGAATCGTCTGCTTTTTATCCCAGGGACATTCGGCTCGGAGCGTGTCCATGACAATGACCAGATCATTAAATATTTCTTTGTGTTCCAAGTGTTGAGGTATTTATATGTTTTAGCTACAAAATTAGAAATTAGAATTTTAAAATTAGAAGTTAGAAGTCAGAAATTAGAATGATTTCCGCACTGTTGAAAGTGTCCATTACAATTTCTCAATCTCCACCCACTGTTTACAGTTCGCTTTTCATGTTTTATAAGTAATGAGTAATGGGTAATAAGTAATATCGTTAGAAAATATATTTTTGAAATGTCCTCCTACCTTTCTCACCTTCTCACATTCTCACAATTTCCAACGCTGGCGCGAGTTTTCAACTCGTGTCCTCCTCATCTCCTCACTTTCCTTCATACCAAACTACTTCGACAGCTTTATTTGTCCATTATCCATTATCCATTGTCAATTTTCTCCTCAACGCTGGCGGAAGTTTTCAACTCGCGTCCTTCTCACATTCCAACTTTCAAATTTCCAATAATTGCCTTTTGCCCAATCAGTGAGATTCAGTCTGCGCTCGCTGTTCGCTGTTCACTGTTCGCTTTCTCAACGCTGGCGCGAGTTTTCAACTCGTGTTCTTCTCCCCTCAAATCAAATGCCCCATCAGATCACGTTTGATATCTAGATAATCTTTATTTTGAGGTAAGGCTGGAATAATCAATGGTATGCGTTTGACGATATCAATACCAGCATTCGTAAGGTAATCAAGTTTAAGTGGATTGTTAGTAATGAGATTGACCTTAGTGATGTTAAGTAGTGATAGGACAGCTACTGCCGAACTATATTCCCTTTCATCACCTTTAAACCCAAGGTGAAGATTGGCCTCGAGGGTATTCATCCCTTTATCTTGAAGTGCATATGCTTTTATTTTATTAATCAACCCTATCCCTCTTCCTTCCTGACGAAGATATAATAAATGACCTCCTTTTTTCGATATCATTTCGAGAGCACGTTGTAATTGGGATCCACAATCACACTTTTTTGAACCGAAAACCTCCCCCGTAAGACATTCTGAATGGAGCCGGACATATGGTATTTGCTCTTCAAACACTTCTTTGCTTAAGACAACAAGAGGAATTGGATCTTCATAGCTATCGGAGAAGGTAGATATAATAAAATCTCCGTAGGAAGTTGGTAGTAAAGCCTGTGATTGTAATTTTATCAACGATATAAAATTATTATATTTCGAAATAAAAGATAATTCGTTGAAATGAACAATGGACTAAAATAAAAGTTGCCCCATTACTTCCGTCGGACCGCGACTTTAGTTCTTTGGGTGATAATTCCTCCTACCAGTAAGGCACCTGCTGCCACGAATATGATTAACATGCTGTTTCTTGATTATGAAACAAAAATAATGTATTGTTTTATCATTATTTTAAGAATATTGCAAAATTATATTATGTTCAATAATCGTAATATTTGATTAATTCTTTAATTTTTAATTATTGAAACTCAAATGAAAGTAATTTGATAGGAAATAAAAATTTATGATCTATATATTAGTAATTGAAAAAATTTAATTTTTTTTAAACCTTTGGTTTTTATATTCCGGAAAATGGATTAATGTTTTAATAACATAACATTCAAGCCATTCAATCGTTTAATGTCGTTATTTCATATGTATTTTTCTAGTCATTTCTGACTACCTTTGATTTTTTAATAATACTTGCAGTGAGCGAAAAAGAAGAAAAACCAAAAATAAAATTCGACAAATCTACCTGGTCTAATGTTCTTAAGATAATGAAGTACATGCGACCTTATCGCTGGTACTTCATCTTTGGTATGTTGTGTCTTTCCCTGTCCAGTGTTATGTTCATGCTATTTCCCGCAGCAGCAGGCGAAATGGCCAATACTGCAGCAGGTAAAAGTAAGTACAACTATACCATCAATCAATACGGCCTATTCTTCATCGTCCTCCTCATAGCCCAAGGTATATTGTCATATGGTAGATCGATTGCGCTAGCCGTCGTAAGTGAAAGAGGCGTTTCGCAAGTAAGACAAGACCTATATGCAGCTATGATCACACAACCTGTTTCTTTTTTTGAAAGCAATAAAGTTGGCGAATTAACCAGCAGAATTACAGGTGATGTCGAGCAATTGCAAAATGTGTTTTCGGTAACATTAGCTGAATTTATAAGGCAACTCATTACTTTGGTAGTTGGGATAGCGATTCTCGCTTATGTGACACCAAAACTCAGCCTTATCATGTTAGCTACGTTTCCTGTCATCGTACTTTTAGCAATATTTTTTGGAAGATATATCAGAAAGTTAAGCAAAGAACGACAGGCTGAGGTGGCTATTAGCAATTCCATCGCCGAAGAATCCCTGCATTCATTCAACGTTGTCAAAGCATTTACGAATGAGCTTTTCGAAATGAAACGCTATAATAATGTCCTCGATAAAGTTGTAAAGATCTCACTTGATTTCGCAAGAGTAAAAGGGCTTTTCTTTATCTTCATTATTACAGTATTGTTTGGAGGTATCTTCTTTATTTTATGGCAAGGTGCGTTGCTTGTTCAATCTGGTCAAATGGCCATTGGGGATCTATTCTCCTTTATTATCTATACAGGAATTATAGGTGGCGCCATCGCCAGTCTAGGGACGTTTTATACCCAACTTGCGGGTGCATTAGGTGCAACAGACAGAATCCTTGAGATCATGGAAAGCACCCCTGAACTGGATCACAAGACGAATTCAATTGAAAGTCCGGCGGCAGTATTACACGGAGATATTGAACTGAAAAATGTCAGATTCCATTATCCAAGCAGACCAGAAAATGGAGTTTTGAATGGCATTAATATGCATATAGAAAAAGGCTCTAAGGTCGCATTGGTAGGAGCTAGTGGCGCCGGTAAATCAACGATTGTCTCCATGTTGATGAGATTTCACGATCCAATATCCGGAGAAATCACAATTGGTGGCGTGAACATCAAAGATTATGACTTACATGCCTTCCGGAAGAATTTCGCAACCGTGCCACAGGACGTTATCCTCTTTGGAGGAACCATTCGTGAGAACATAGCTTATGGAAAACCAGAGGCCTCTGACGCTGAGATCATGGAAGCGGCTGAAAAAGCAAATGCAATGCAATTTATTTCCTCTTTCCATGAAGGTTTAGACACAGTGGTCGGAGATCGTGGTATCAGATTGAGTGGTGGTCAAAAACAAAGAATTGCCATCGCCAGAGCTATCCTCAGAGATCCTAAATTTTTGATCCTTGATGAAGCAACTTCTTCATTAGATGCTGAGTCAGAACATTTGGTCCAGGATGCCTTAAATACTTTGATGGAAGGTAGAACTTCACTTATAATCGCACACAGACTGGCGACTATCGTCAATGTAGATAAAATATATGTACTCAATGATGGACAGGTCATAGAGGAGGGAACACATAATGAATTGATGTCGGTCGAGGATGGCTGGTATCGCTATCTTGCATCAATGCAGATGACTAAAAGCGCCTTGGTTTAACTAATTATAACTAAATTAAGATTCAGTAGTTAAGAAATGAAGGTAGATGTTGATGTTAGATGTTAGATGCTTGCCCGACTAGCGAAAGTGACGGCGGGGCGTTTAGTCAATTGATTCATATTTTTTCATTTATAGTTTTAATAGAAAAAATATACATGTGATTGATGGATTCCGCAGTTGTGGAACTAAAATCTACCTTTTAACATCTAACATTCTTATTTTAATACAATTATGATTTAAAAAGAAACAAATATGACTACCTAAACTTGAGTAATTAACCGAAATATAAAAAATGAATATACCATTAACCAGAGATCTTTGCTTTTTTGACTTGGAAACGACAGGCCTTAATGTGATCCGCGACAGAATCATCCAGATCGCCATCGTCAAGATCAGCAAAACTGATCATACCAGAACTGAATATTATAGAATGCTCAACCCAGGACCAGTATTCATTAGTGAAGAAGCTGCTGCTGTGCATGGTATCACAAATGATATGGTCAAAAATAAACCGACATTTGATCAACTGGCAAAGGAGATCTTTGATTTTATAGGCGATGCGGATCTGGGTGGATACAACTCCAATAGATTTGACGTGCCACTATTGATGGAAGAATTTTCAAGAGTTGGCATCGATTTTAAAATCGAAAATAGACGCACTGTAGATGTTCAGCAGATCTTTTACAAAATGGAACCTCGCACTCTGAAGGCCGCCTACAGATATTATTGTCAAAAAGAAATGGTCGATGCACATGATGCGCTGGCGGACGTCAATGCCACTATTGAAGTATTTGAGAGTCAGCTGGACCATTATGAAGGCAAAGATTTGATAGATGAAAATGGAGATCTTACTAAGAATCCAATTATCAGAGATATTGAAGCACTCCACGCCTTTACGACCAATCTTAAGACTTTGGATGCTACGCAAAGACTTAAATTGAATGGAGAGGGTATAATCGTATTTAATTTTGGGAAATATGTCGATCAACCTGTAGTTGAGATCTTTAAAAAAGAACGTGGATATTTTGCTTGGATGATGTCTAAAGACTTTTCACAACAGGTCAAAAATATCATTACAAAAATTCACAATGAAGAGATCCTGGGTAAAAAATAGTGATCTGATGAAGTTGATTTCAATTTTAACCAAAGGAACACTATTTCTATTTGTTGTAATACTCTTTTCGTGCGGCACAAAGAATGAAGGTTGCACGGACGCTAATGCCTCCAATTTCGATGTCTCAGCTGATGCTAATTGTTGCTGTATTTACCCACAACTTGGTGTTCAATTTATTTATTACAATGGTTTAAAAATAGTGGGGGCGAATGACACTTTTATAGATGCAGACAACAATCGCTTCGTTGTTGATAAAGTGAAATTTTATGTTTCAGGCATCAATTATATCCTTGAAAGTGGGGAGGTATTAAGATCTGACAAGCGGGTATGGCTGTATCTCACTCCCGGCAATGGCAATGACAGCACCAGAAGTATTGATGATTATGCCTTAATAGACAGAGCTCAGAATACTTTAAGGTCTCTGACACTGACCGGAAATACTAAAATACAGCGGTTGGAATTTCTGATGGGAGTGGTAGATTCTGCATTGACAAATCAGCCGGTATTTATGAAAAATCTGGATCATCCCCTCGCGCCCAACAGAGATAGTATGTACAATGTCACTGGTTCAAAGTACATGACGATGAAGATCATATATAGAGGAGCTAATGATGCCACCATCCACGATACATTGTATTTGGAAGGGCTGGATGCCAGAGTGCCAGTTGGACTAAACGTTTTCGTTGAAAATAAAGTTGGTTTTGATGCCTTGATACCAATTAAAGTCCGTTTAGATAAATTATTCGAAGGAGTAAGATTGAAAGAAGACAATCACGATGAACTGATAACCCGTATTAAAGCCAATTCCAAAAACATTTTTGAAAAATAAACTGTTCAAATATTAATGATCAATTTATCATAAATAATACCATTTTTTTTGCGTTGAGAAACGTTAGAGTATAGTTAGTTAAAAATTAAAACACATATAATGAATCGTTTGCTTCTTTTTTTAATCGGATTTTCAGTTTTATTTGCTTCATGTGATAAAGAAAATCCTACGCCCACAGAAAGTACACTTAATGTAAGATTTTTGCTTAATTACGGTGGTCAACCATTAGTATTTAATCAAAACCAAGCATATGCTAATGGTGATTTTATAAAGTTGAGCACCTTCCATTTTTTCCTTTCTGGCCTTAACATCAGGAATGGTGCAGACTCAGTGAAATTAGCAGACCTTAGTTATGTTGATTTTGGACAATCAAATACTACTTTAGGTGGGGCTACCGGAGGATTGCAACTATCCATACCTAAGGTTAAAACTGGAGATTATACTTCCTTGGAGTTTGGAATAGGACTTCCTGCTGCTGTGAATGCTACTAAACCTGCAGACTATCCTAGCAACCATCCTTTGGCAGATGCAGGCAATTATTGGGCAGGTTGGAATGGGTATATATTTAGTAAAATGGAAGGTAAAGTTGATTCCGTAGCGAATGGTGTATTTGCATCAGGTTTTACATTTCATACAGGTCTAGACCCATATTATAGAGTGGTTAAATTAAAGCTTCCTTTTGAAGTGGATGGTTTAAAAGCTGCTAATACAGTAACGGTTTCTTTGGATCTGAAAAAACTATTCGTTCTTGGTGGTCAACCGATCGACTTATTTGAAATCAGTCAGGCACATGGGCCAGCCAATGAAGCCGTGATCTCAGGTCTTGTAAATAACTATCAGTCTGCATTCAGCATACAATTGTAGGATCGTGAAATATCATTTTTTCCTGTTTATCTTTTTCATCTTCTTTTATGTCGGATGTACTGATGAAGGTCCGGAAGACCTGAAGGGAGATCTAGAGGATATTGCATATAATCCTACTTCATACACCTACAAAAATCCTCCCGGTTACCCAAAGATGGAATTTCCGGCAAATAATGCGCCTACCGCAGAAGGCATTGATTTGGGGCGCAGACTTTTTTATGATCCTATTTTGTCCCGAGATAGCTCAATGGGTTGTTTTTCTTGTCACAAGCAGGAGTTTGCATTTACAGATGGAGGTGCGACCAGCATTGGTGTTGATGGTAAGTTCGGTACTCGAAGTTCGATGTCGATTGTCGATGTGGGATATAATTATAAAGGCTTATTTTGGGATGGCAGGGCCGCTAATCTCGAGGACCAGGCATTATTGCCTGTTGAAGATCCGGTAGAATTGCACAGTAGTTGGCCGGAGGTAGAAGTTAAATTGCGTAGGAGTAAATTCTACCCCGAATTATTCAGAAAGGCTTTTGGAATTAAAGACAAGAAGGAGATTACTAAAGCCCTTGCAGCTAAGGCAATTGCTCAATTCGAACGAACGATAGTTACATCTGGAAAATCAAAATATGATCAATTTGTATATCAAGGAATAGGTTTTTTAACTAATGAGGAATCTGACGGGCTTGATATGTTTTTTGACAAAGCTATCGGAGTATTGCCGGATGCACAATGTGGTCACTGTCATAATGATCCTATGTTTTCTACAAATGATTTTTTTGATAATGGAATAAGTGGCATCAGCGATCCTAATATGTTTATAGATAAAGGTAAAGGAGGATTTACAAAGAATGTGGTCGATATAGGGAAATTCAGGGCGCCATCTCTCAGAAACATTATGCTTACAGCACCTTACATGCATGATGGCAGCTTAAAAACAATTGAAGATGTCCTGGAGCATTATACTGTGGGTGGTAAGCCCTCCGGTAGAAGGGATCCACTTATTAGTCAAATTCATGTAAGTCAGGAACAGAAGGATCAGTTGCTTGCATTTCTGAAGACATTGTCTGATCCGGAAATTGTAAAAGATACCACTTTTTCTAACCCCTTCAAATAGTGATGAGTGGATGCTGCTATTTATAATGCTTGTAAATCAGAATTAATATCCATCGTAGGTGTCCAATATGTGTTGTCATCAGTAGATGAATTGGCTATTTATCTAACTGAAGAAACAGGGACATATACAGGAAAAGCATCTCTTGTCGTATTCCCTCAGAATAAAGAACAAGTCTCGGCCATCATGAGATATTGCAATCAGCATAGCATATCCGTCACACCTCGCGGTGCCGGAACGAGTCTGGCCGGCAATGCTATTTCGCTCAATGATGGCATCATAATGATCCTTTCATCTATGGATAAGATTCTTGAAATAGATATTGAGAATCATTTAATTACAGTTCAACCTGGGTGCATTGTTGATTCTTTGAAAAATTATGTTGATTCTCATGGACTTTATTATCCAGTTGACCCAGCCAGTAGCGGCACCAGTATGATCGGAGGTCACGTGATGACGAATGCAGCCGGTCCAAGATCTTATAAGTATGGCAGTACGAAAAATTATGTCAGAGCATTGGAATTGGTATTGTCAGATGGGACGATCATTCAAACTGGCACACTTACCGAAAAAAACTCTACGGGTTACAACCTAACACAATTGATCGTCGGAAGTGAGGGCAGTTTGGCTATTGTTACTTCTATTACACTTGGCTTGGTCAAAAAACCACCTTACAACAACACGGTTCTCATGTCTTTCGAATCTCTGGAAGACGCATTGAATACCATCCTCTTACTGAGAAATTCATCAGTGGATATATCCGCTATTGAATTTATAGAGCGAGAGGCACTCGATCTTGTTGCCAGATATGAAGGTCAAGCAGCTATTGTTATTGAAGAAAATTGTGCAGCGCATTTATTAATTGAATTGGAAAGCAGCAGTGCAGCGGCGATGGACCAGCAATTGTCTATGCTGGCGGAAATAATGGAGTCTGCAACTTACTTAAATATTATAGTAGCGGATGGCAGTGAGCAAAAGGAATTGCTGTGGCGCATGAGGAAACTTATAGGGCATGCTGTGCGGCATTACTCTGTTTATAGAGAAGTTGATACGGTTGTACCTGCCAATAAAATGGTTTCATTGATACAACATGTCAAATCGATTGGTAAGAAATATGGTTTTAAATCCGTCTGTTATGGGCATGCAGGAAATGGCAATATCCATGTAAATATTTTAAAAGATAATATTGACGAAGCCCAATGGCATAATATATTGAAAAATGCGGTCGGTGAGATCTTTGATGAAGTGATCCGACTGGGAGGATCCTTGTCGGGTGAACATGGCATTGGCATTCTTAATAAGGAATTCATGTCGAAACAGTTTACGGAAGTAGAATTAGGTTTGATGCGGGGAATTAAGAAGGTTTTTGATCCTAAGAGTATAATGAATCCGGGGAAGATATTTCCTGAATATTGATGACATTGATATGAGATTTTGGTTGGTTAATGCTAGAGTGTGATTCCGGTAGTTTGCGGATGTTTAATGCTGGTTGGCGCGAGTTTTCAACTCGTGACCTTTCGAAGCCAAAATCCTTTTCCTCTGGCTAAAGCCAAACATTTCTTTTCTACCAAATAAGCAAATCAAATAGAAATTTAATTTTTTAAATTGCTCCCATTTCTATATAAATTATGGGGACTAAAATCATTCAAACTAACATATACTGTCCGTTGGCTAAAGCCAACGGCAAATTAATAATAAGCTGGCGCCAGTATTTAACTCTTGACCTTATCAGGGTTACAGTTCCATTATTTGCTATCTGTTATCTATCATCTAGTGTCTAGCATCTGACATCTAGCATCTGACATTCTTATTTTCTTTTTATACATTTACACGATTTTTTTAAAAAGTATACTATGGAAGGAAATATTGAAGCAAAGTCAATGCCCGTTTTTTTTGAAAATGATAATAAATCAGCTCTGGAAGCCATTACTGAAGCTCAAAGAATTGCTTTTGCACCGGTAGTTTTTCAAGCAGTGAGATTACTAAGGGATAAGGGGATTTTACAATATTTACTTGATAGAAGAGAGGAAGGTGCTACTGAATCAGAGGTAGTGAGTGCAGTCAATCTTTCAGCATATGGTGTAAAAGTATTGCTGGAATCAGGTCTTGGTGCAGGAGTCTGCTTACTTAGAGAAGGTAAATACTACCTGAGTAAAGTCGGAGTGTTTATCCTGAATGACAAGATGACACGAGTCAATATGGACTTCTCACAAGATATTTGCTACAAAGCAATGTGGCACCTTGAAGAAGCGATAGAAAAAGGTACACCTGCAGGTTTGAAAGAACTTGGCCCATGGGAGACAATCTATCAGGGTCTTAGCATTCTTCCTGAACCAGCTTTCTCATCCTGGTTTAATTTTGATCACTTTTATTCTGATCAGGTCTTTACTAAGATCATGCCGATCATCTTTAGCGAGTCACCACAAAAGATATTTGATATAGGCGGAAATACCGGTAAGTTTTCGATCGCTTGTTGCGATTATAACAAAGAAGTAACCATCACGATATGTGATCTGGCTGTGCAGTTGGATCATGCACAGGATTACCTCACAAAACTTGGTTATGCTGATAGAATCAAACGCCATCAAATTAATGTACTACATGATAATTTACAGTTTCCCGGGAAGGCCGATGTCATTATGATGAGTCAGTTTCTTGATTGTTTTTCAAAAGAAGAAATCGTTCATATTCTTAAGGAAGCAAAAAATGGATTAGCACCAGGTGGAAGTATATTTATTCTGGAGACTTATTGGGACAGACAGAAGTTTGAAATTTCTGCATTTTGCCTCCAGCAAACCAGTCTTTATTTCACCGCTATCGCCAATGGAAATAGCAAGATGTATCATTCTGACGAGATGAAGGAATGTATTGATAAAGCAGGCTTGAAAGTAGATCTTGAAATGGACAATCTTGGCATAAGCCACACTTTATTCAGGTGTAGATTAGCTTAAAACAAAAGATATGAAAACGGAACAAACAGATGTATTGATCATTGGTGCCGGCCCTGCAGGTAGTGTAGCGGCAGGAATTCTAGACAAAAAAGGAATAAAGACAATCGTCGTTGAAAAAGAAATATTTCCCCGTTTTGTAATAGGCGAGAGCTTGTTGCCAAGATGCATGGAGGCATTCGATGAGGCTGGCTTTATGGAGGATCTTCAAAGCCAGGGCTTTCAAACCAAAGCAGGAGCATTATTTTTGAAAGGTGATGAGCGTTGTGATTTTAGCTTTGATTCACAATTTACAGAAGGTTGGAACTGGACATTTCAGATGCCCAGAAGTAAGTTTGATACAGTTTTGACCGATAATTTACTTAAGAGAGGTGTCGATCTAAGATTTCAGACAACAGTCACCGGAATAGAATTTAAAGGGACTGATTCTACGACGACTATACAGGATAAAGAAGGTAATATCGTCGAGATAAATGCGAAGTTTATTATTGATGCAAGTGGATATGGGCGGGTCATCCCAAGATTATTCAACCTGGATCGACCTTCACAATTACCACCGAAACAAACAATGCTTGTTCACTCATCGGATAGCAACCGCTCTAATTATCAGGAATCAGATCGCATCCATGCTATTGTACAGAATGAAAAAACATGGATTTGGGTCATACCATTTTCAGATGGAAGCACTTCTGTTGGATTTGTGAGTGATCCTTCATACTTTGAGGGCCTAGAGGGATCCATGGAAGATAAGATGAGGACATTGCTGTCAAAAGAGCCTTATCTGCTTGAAAGATTTAAAGACGAAACATTCAAATGGGAGCCTAAGACATTAGGTGGATGGAGTGTGACGACCGACAAGTTTTATGGCGATGGATTTGTATTAACAGGGAACGTAACTGAATTTTTGGACCCTATATTCTCGAGTGGAGTAACACTGGCATCTGTTTCCTCGGCTCAGGCAGCCAATCTTGTTGCCAGGACCTTAGAAGGTGAAACTATCGATTGGGAGAAAGATTATATGGCTAAAGTGCGAGAAGGTGTTGCTGTATTCAAGACTTACGTCATGGCATGGTACGATGGATCTCTACACAAAGTTTTCTTCTCTAAGACCATCGATGAGACCATTAAATCGCAGATTTGTTCGGTGCTAGCCGGATATGTATGGGATTATAAAAATCCATATGTCAGAAAACATAAAGAAAGATTGGAACATCTGGTCCAAATGATAGAATTGGGCTCTGCAAAATGATGAGCATTATCGAAATGATTTATCTGATTATTGTTGGAGCTATCTCCTTTGATCTTCAGAACATTCCCAAATGGATTAAAAAAAGTTAAGTTATTTGGAATCATTTGTCAAAAAGCTATTCACCAACCTGACCTTTTATGTATTATTGGCGATCCTTGCCGGGGTGCTGTTAGGGCACTTCTATCCTTCTACCGGAGTTGAAATGAAAGTGCTTGGTGATTACTTTATCAAATTGATCAAAATTTTCATCGGACCTATCATCTTTCTAACTATCGTTCTTGGCATTAGTGGAATGGGTGACCTTAAAAAAGTGGGCCGTATTGGACTTAAATCATTAATTTACTTTGAAGTAGTCACCACATTTGCACTCGTTATAGGCGTTGCATTTGCTTATCTGATCAAACCTGGTAACGTCGATCGGGCAGGTTTGGACATTCAGGATGCAGGGATGTATACTAAAAGTGCCGGTAAGAGCATGGATTGGGTTCAATTCCTGATGGATAATTTTACATTACAGGTACTTGTTGTAGCTATTCTATCCGGAATTATTATCAGCTATATCAAGGGAAATGAGAAGATAGTAGGTTCACTTTATAAACTATCCAATATTGTATTCAAGGGTTTGAAATATGTCATGTACCTAGCTCCGTTAGGAGCTTTTGGAGGTATGGCATTTACAATTGGAAAGTTTGGATTGCATACTTTGGTGCCACTCGGCAAACTTATGTTGACTGTTTATGCAACAATGTTAGTATTTATCTTTGGTGTCTTGGGACTGATTCTTCGCTACTATAAAGTAAGTATATTTAAATTTTTGAGACATATTCAAGCAGAGTTGTTGCTGGTATTGGGCACCTCGTCTTCTGAATCTGCATTGCCCGGTCTCATGCGCAAACTTGAAGACATGGGTTGTAGTAAATCCGTTGTAGGTCTCGTAGTTCCTACAGGTTATTCTTTTAATTTGGACGGAACATCAATCTACCTTTCTATGGCTGTGATTTTTTTAGCTCAATTGTACAATGTCCATTTGTCATTCATAGAAATATTATCCAT
>Ga0209480_10001095_pt1 | contig 20165 bp, 19 predicted proteins | sample JI61114C2DNA_FD_187501 | JGI IMG/M metagenome (GOLD analysis project Ga0209480, IMG submission 187501) | Wastewater effluent complex algal communities from Wisconsin, to seasonally profile nutrient transformation and Carbon sequestration -... | ecosystem: Engineered > WWTP > Effluent > Algae... | reverse complement strand
GGTTACATACGGCGTTGCCCAGCGCTCATAAGATCGGTCACCTACCCATTACTCACTACCCAACGGAGAAAACATGAAATCGAAACTTTTGCTTGCCTTGCTCGCGGTCACGCTGACGGGTACCGCAACTGCCCAGGTTAAACCGGAAGATGCCATCAAGTGGCGCCAGTCGGGCTACGCTTTCATGGCCTGGAACATGGCTCGCATCAAGATGAATGTCGAAGGCACGTACAACAAGGAGGAGGTCGTCAAGGCGGCCAATGCGATTCAGGCAATTGCCAATTCCGGCATGGGTTCGCTCTATCTGCCGGGTACGGATAAGGGAACCGGCTGGGAAAAGACCCGCGTCAAGCGGGAGTTTTTCAGCAACAAAGAAGGTGTTGGCAAGGTGGCGGTTGCTTTCGTCAAGGAAGCCAATGAAATGGCCAAAGTTGCCGCTGCCGGTGATGCCGCAGCAACCAAGGAGCAGCTCGGCAAACTCAGTGGCACCTGCAAGGCTTGCCACGACGATTTCAAGATCAAGGACAATTGATCCGCTAGTTTTGCTCGCGAGATTGATGTTTGACGGGCGCCTTTTATGGCGCCTGTTTTCCTTCAAAGACAAGAAAATAATTATGAGCGGGAAAAAATTTCGGTTGTGGGATTTGCCGACCCGATTGTTTCATTGGCTATTGGTCATGACGGTGCTGGCCGCCGTGGTGAGTGGGCAGTTGGGTGGAAATCTGATGGATTGGCATGGCCGGATTGGCTTGCTGATGCTTGGCCTGCTGGTTTTTCGTCTGGTTTGGGGCGTGCTGGGTTCAACCTACGCCCGCTTTCTGCACTTCTTCCCGACGCCCTCAAGAATCAGGGCTTACCTGAGCGGTGAGTGGCAAGGCGAGGGGCACAATCCTCTCGGGGCACTTTCTGTTTTTGCCTTGCTGGGGCTGTTGACCGCGCAAGTTGTCACGGGCTTGTTTGCCAACGACGACATTACTTTTGTTGGCCCGCTTTTCGAGTTGGTCAATAAGGCGCTGAGTAACCGACTGACCAGCCTGCATCAACTGATTTCCAACGTATTGATTGGACTCGTTGTGCTGCATATTGCGGCTATTGGCTTCTACGGCCATTTCAAGAAACAAAAGCTGCTCAAGCCGATGATCACCGGCTGGAAGGAAGGTGACGCAGTATCTGCCAGTGGCGGCAGTTTCGTTGCGCTCATCGTTGCCTTGCTAATTGCCGGTGCTGCAATCTACGGCGCCAGTGGGGCCTGGCTACCCGAGCCACCACCACCACCGCCTCCCGCGGCTGAGACGCCCAGCTGGTAAGCGTAAAAAAAGCCACCGGGTGAAATCGGTGGCTTTTTTGCGTTGACCGCAGCAATGGGCTTAGACGACTGCACCGTCCTCATTTGCGCCTTCGACGACCTTTTTCGGCTTGATGAACTGTTCGCGCGAGACGCCCAGCCACATGACGAGCGGGCTGGCGACCAGCACCGAGGAGTAGATGCCGAAGAGAATGCCGATGGTTAGCGCCAACGAGAAGTAATAAAGCGTTTCGCCGCCGAAGATCAGCATGGCCAGCACCATCATCTGCGTGCTGCCGTGGGTGATGATGGTCCGGCTGATCGTGCTGGTAATGGCATGATCAAGCACCTGCGGCGTGGTCAAACCACGGACTCGTTTGAAGGTTTCGCGAACCCGGTCGAAGACAACGACCGATTCATTGACTGAGTAGCCGAGCACCGCCAATACTGCGGCCAGCACCGACAGCGAGAACTCCCACTGAAAGAAGGCGAAGAAGCCGAGAATGATGATCACATCGTGCAGGTTGGCGATGATGGCCGAGACTGAAAAGCGCCATTCAAAGCGGAAAGCCAAGTAGATCATGATACCGATGATAACCAGCAACAGCGCCATTGCTCCGTTTTCAGCAAGCTCCTTGCCGACTTGCGGGCCGACAAACTCGACACGGCGCAGACTGGCGCCCGGTGCGTCGGCAGCCAGCGCCTTAATGACGGATTCGCCCAACTGGTTGGTGTTCTGGTCACTCTTGAGCGGCAGGCGAATCATCACATCCTGCGACGAGCCGAAGTTCTGCACCGAGTAATCGCTGAAACCTGCCTTCCCGAGCGAGCCGCGAATCTTTTCCAGATCGGCAGATTGTTCGTAATTGACTTCAATCAGCGTGCCACCGGTGAACTCGACCGACAGGTGCAAGCCCTTGCTGAAGAGGAACACCACGGCCAGCAGAAAAGTCACCAGCGAAATGATGTTGAACTTCAGCGCATGGCGCATGAAGGGAATGTCTTTTTGAATGCGGAAAAATTCCATGGTCGTTTTTCCTTATTTTTGAGCGTTGACCGCAGCATTCACCGCCGCGTTGCCGGGTTTCCAGACCTGGCCGATGTTGACCGAGGCCAGTTTCTTCTGGCGGCCGTAGATCAGGTTCACCAGGGCACGGGAGACCACCACCGAAGAGAAGATCGATGTCATGATGCCGAGGCAGTGCACCACGGCAAAGCCACGGACGGGACCTGAGCCGAAAATCAGCAGCGCGAGGCCGGCAATCAGCGTCGTGATGTTGGAGTCAAGAATGGTCCCGAAAGCGCGTTCGTAACCTTCCGAAATCGCCGCTTGTGGCGGCATGCCGGCGCGTAGTTCTTCCCGGATTCGTTCATTGATCAGCACGTTGGCGTCAATCGCCATGCCGAGCGTCAGCGCGATAGCGGCGATACCGGGCAAGGTGAGGGTTGCCTGCAGCAGCGAGAGCAGCGCAATCAGGAACAGCAGGTTGGATGCCAGGGCCAGTACCGAGATCACACCAAATACCCGGTAGTAGAAAATCATGAAGACGGCGATCGCGGCAAAACCCCACATCGTCGATTGGAAGCCCTTCTTGATGTTGTCAGCGCCGAGGCTCGGGCCGATGGTGCGTTCCTCGATGATATCCATCGGCGCCGCCAGTGAACCGGCACGCAGCAGCAGCGCCGTATCATTGGCTTCGGTGGTCGTCATGCGGCCGGAAATCTGAACGCGGCCGCCGCCGATTTCGGCCCGGATCACCGGCGCGGTAACGACTTCGCCCTTGCCCTTTTCGATCAGCAGGATGGCCATCCGCTTATTGACGTTCTCGCGGGTGACATCCTTGAAAATGCGTGCGCCGGGCGAGTCGAGCGTCAAATGGACGGCGGCTTCGTTGGTCTGGTTGTCGAAGCCGGGCTGGGCATCGGTCAGGCGGTCGCCCGTCAGTACAACCTGCTTCTTGACCAGCAGGGGCTGGCCGCCACGTTCCGTATAAACCTCGGTGCCGAAGGGCGGATTACCCGCCAGTGCAGCTTCCAGTGCTCCCGGGGAGTCATCAACCATACGGATTTCAAGGGTCGCGGTGCGGCCGAGAATGTCCTTGGCCTTGGCGGTGTCCTGCACGCCCGGCAACTGGACGACGATGCGGTCGCTACCTTGCTGCTGGATCACCGGCTCGGCAACGCCCAGTTCGTTGATCCGGTTATGCAAGGTTGTGATGTTCTGCTTGAGGGCGAATTCGCCGATTTTCAGCTGCGCCTGCGGCTTCAGCGTCGCAACCAGTTTGAGGTCACTGCCTTCACCTTGATCGGCCAGAATCAGATCGGGCTGCGTGTCGGCAATGATATTGCGTGCCTTGTCGCGGGTTTCGATGTCGCGGAAACGCACCACAATGCGCTCGCCTTCACGGCCAACGCCACCATGGCGCAGATTCTTGTCGCGCATTGCAGTGCGCAGATCGGCCGAGGTGGAATCGAGTCGCTTGGTCAGGGCGCCCTTCATGTCGACTTGCAACAGGAAGTGCACGCCACCCCGCAGGTCGAGGCCGAGATACATCGGCAGTGCGTGCAGCGAAGTCAGCCAGGTCGGCGAGGCCGCCAGCAGATTCAGCGCAACCACGTATTGTGGTTCGGCCGGGTTCGGGTTGAAGGTTTTTTCCAGGATATCCTTGGCCTTCAACTGGGTATCGGTATCCTTGAATCGCGCTTTGATGCCAACGGTATCGAGCTGGATGCCATCGTGAACGACGGCGGCGGCGATCAAGGCTTCTTCGGCGCGGGCCTTGGCCTTGTCATCAACCTTGATCGTGGCCTTGGCGCTGGAAACCTGCACCGCCGGCGATTCGCCGAAGAAGTTGGGAAGGGTATAGACGAAGCCCAGCACCAGCGCGACGGCGACGATGATGTACTTCCAGAGTGGGTAGCGATTCATAGTGGCTTTTAAAAGCAAAAGGCGGCTCAAAGCCGCCTTCGGGGGTGATTACAACGACTTCATCGTACCTTTGGGCAGAACCAGGGTAATCGACGGTTTTTGCACGACAACTTCGGTGCCGGCAGCGATTTCTACAGTGATGTAGCCATCGGCAACCTTGGTTACCTTGCCGAGCAGACCACCACCGGTCACAACCTCATCACCCTTGGCCAGTCCGGCAAGCAGCGCCTTGTGTTCCTTGGCTTTTTTCATTTGTGGGCGAATCATCAGGAACCACAGCACGACGAACATCAGAATCATCGGCAGCAGTTGCATCACGCCGCCCATCGGGTCGGCCGCGGCGCCGGCAGTTTGAGCGTGGGCAAGACTAATCATGGTAAAACTCCTGAAAGCTGAAAATCAAAGCGGGTGATTCTATCATTGGCCTGAGGAACGGTCGCGGGCAAAGCCGCTTGCCCAGTCGGTCAGCGTTCCGGCTTCAATCGCGGCGCGCATCTCGGCCATGATGGTCTGATAAAAATGCAGGTTGTGGATGGTGTTGAGCATGCTGCCGAGAATTTCACCGCAGCGGAACAGATGGTGCAGGTAGCCGCGGGTGAAGTTCGTACAGGTGTAGCAGTGGCAACTCGGGTCCAGGGGGCCAGTATCCGTTTTAAAGCGGGCGTTCTTGATCTTGACGTCGCCAAAGCGGGTGAATAAATGGCCGTTGCGCGCATTGCGGGTGGGCATCACGCAGTCGAACATGTCGATGCCGGCCTGAACCGAATGCACCAGATCCTCCGGCGTACCGACGCCCATCAGGTAACGCGGCTTGTGAGTCGGCATTTTGGGCGCGGTATGGGCGAGGATCCGCGCCATGTCTTCTTTCGGTTCGCCGACCGAGAGTCCGCCGATGGCCATGCCATCAAAGCCGATGTCATCAAGACCGGCCAGCGATTCGTCGCGCAGCTTTTCGTGCATGCCGCCTTGAACGATGCCGAACAGCGCATTGCTGTTTTCAAGTTTGTTGTGTTCATCACGCGAGCGTTGTGCCCAGCGCATGCTGAGTCGCATCGACTTGGCCGCTTCGTCCAGTGTTGCCGGGTAGGGCGTGCATTCGTCAAAAATCATCACGATGTCGGAATTCAGCACCTTCTGAATCTGCATCGAGATTTCTGGCGTCAGGAAAAGCTTCGCGCCGTCATGCGGCGACGAGAACTTGACGCCTTCCTCGGTGATCTTGCGCATGGCGCCGAGCGAAAAGACTTGAAAACCACCGGAATCGGTGAGGATCGGCTTCTGCCAGTTCATGAAATCGTGCAGGCCTTTGTGGGCTTGGACTACATCCAGCCCCGGTCGCAGCCAGAGGTGGAAAGTATTGCCCAGACAGATTTGCGCGCCGATATCGTGCAGCGATTGCGGTGTCATCGCCTTCACCGTGCCATAGGTGCCGACCGGCATGAAGACGGGCGTCTGGATGACGCCGTGGGCCAGGGTCAAGGTGCCGCGGCGGGCAGCGCCATCTGTTTTCAGAAGTTCAAATTGCATCGGATTTTTCCAGAAGCATGGCGTCGCCATAGCTGAAGAAGCGGTAGCGTTCGGCCACGGCGTGGATATAAGCGGCGCGGATGTTGTCGTAACCGGCAAAGGCCGAAACCAGCATGAGTAGCGTCGATTTTGGCAGGTGAAAATTTGTGATTAGCCGGTCGACCACGTTAAAGCGGTAGCCGGGAGTGATGAAAATACTGGTCTCGGCTGGGCCGCTACGGACTGTGCCAGCGATATTGCCGGCTGATTCGAGTGCCCGCAGGCTGGTCGTGCCGACAGCAATCACCCGACCGCCGTTGGCGTGCGTTGTGGCAATCAGCTCGGTAGTGGCCGCAGGGATATCAAAGCATTCGCTGTGCATGCGGTGATCGGCAATTTTGTCGACACGGACCGGCTGGTAGGTGCCAGCACCGACATGCAGTGTCAGGAATGCAGTCTGAACGCCTTGCTTATTGAGGGTGGCCAACATGGTCTCATCGAAATGCAGGCCGGCAGTCGGCGCCGCAACCGCGCCTGGCTCTCGGGCGTAGACGGTTTGATAACGGGTTTCGTCCACACCTTCGGGTGGGTGTTCGATATAAGGCGGCAGCGGCAGTTTGCCGAACTGCTCGGCCAGTTCCCAAAGATTGCTGCGACCAGGGAAGCCTAGGCTGGCCCCAAGGGTAAGCAGTTCCAGCGCAAAAAATTCACAACTGGCGCCAGCGCGGCCGGTGATCATGACTTCAAAAGCATCAGCCAGCTTGATTCTGGTACCCGGCTTTGGTGACTTGCTGGCACGAATCTGGGCGATGGCGTGAGTCGCATCGACGATCCGTTCAAGCAGCACCTCGACCTGGCCGCCGGTTTCCTTTTGTCCGAAAAAACGCGCCTTGATGACCCGCGTGTCGTTGAACACCAGCAGGTCTCCCGTGCGCAGCAAGCCTGGCAGATCGGCAAATTGCCGGTTAATTTGCCGTTGACCGCAGACGTGCAACAACCGGCTGCCGCTGCGTTCGGGCGCGGGGTGTGGGCGATCAGTTCGGGGGGCAGGGGAAAGTCGAAGTCGTCGACGGTCAACGACATAGGCAGAAATCCGTTCTCTGAAAAGGAAAAGGCTTTCATCGCTGAAAGCCTTTTCCTGTCTAACTGGTGCCGAGAGAGGGACTCGAACCCTCGCGCCTTTCGGCGGCGGATTTTGAATCCGCTGCGTCTACCGATTCCGCCACCTCGGCTTGTGGAGGCCGAATTATCCACGAATCACTTCTTTGGTTCAAGCGAATCCGCACATGGGAAGGTTTTTGCTAGTGCGCTGGCGACCAGCATGGCCGTACTGATGCCCGTATTTGGTGGTTGACGGTCGAGATGGCCGAGCACAGCGCGAACCAGGCGGGCTGGGACATTGCCATCGGTAGGCAGGCAGAATGCGTTTAGCTTGACCCCCACCTTTTCAGCCAAGTAGTCACTGATAGCATAGCCGTCGGCAAATCCCGCGATGTATCCAATGCAACGGGCGCTCATGACCGACTGGTAAGGATCAATACTCTTTTTCTCGTTATAAAAACTTTCTGCGGCCTGGCAGTCCTCACGTAATTCCTGAATCGAGTAGGCGTGCGCCTGGCCCGCAAAGAGGGCGGCCAGCAACCAGAGAAACCTCACGATTTTTCGAACCAGCTGAGCTTTTCGTGCAGGCTGACGACGCTGCCGACAATGATCAAGGCGGGTGGTTTGATCTCGGATTCGTTGATGCGCTCAGGTAGTGTGCCCAGGGTTGCCAGCAGGGTTTGCTGGTCAGGCAGGGTGCCGTTGCGAACGACGGCTGCCGGTGTCGTCGGCGGTAGGCCGTGGGAAATCATTTGTCGGCAGATTTCGGCGGCAGCACCGATGCCCATGTAGAAAACAATGGTGTGGCAAGGGCGAGCGAGCGCCGGCCAGTCGAGATTGACCGAGCCGTCCTTGAGATGCCCGGTAACGAAGGTGAGTGCCTGGGCGTGGTCACGATGGGTCAGTGGAAACCCGGAATAGGCAGCGCAGCCGGCCGCAGCGGTAACGCCCGGGATGACTTCGAAGGGAATGTCAGAGGCAACCAGTGTTTCGAGTTCTTCTCCGCCGCGTCCGAAGATGAAGGGGTCGCCACCTTTCAAGCGAACAACCGACAAGCCTTCGCGGGCAAGATCAACCAGCAATTGGTTGATTGAACCTTGCGGCAATGTGTGTTTGGAGGCTTCCTTGCCGGCATAAATCAGCCGGGCATCTGAGCGGGCAAGATCCATGATGCCCTCGCCCACCAAGTGGTCATAAACTAGCGCATCGGCTTGTGCGATAAGGCGAGCCGCTTTGACGGTCAGTAGATCAGGGTCGCCCGGACCGGCACCAATCAGCCAGACTTTGCCGGCTTCGAGTTTGTCGTCGTTTTTCATGATTTATCGTCGTCTTCGGGCGGTCATCCTAATGCGGGAAGTGGCGCATGCCAATAGGAGGGTGACACAGAATGCCGAAATATAGTCCAAAGGTTGTATTTTTATAGTCATTACTACTTATTAGTAATTGAGTATCAAAATGCTCTTAAGGTTTTAAAGCTTGATCAGGATCAAGGATGCGATTTTGGGGGAGGTTCAACCTAGCGAACATCCCGTTGGGGGGTAATTTGAGTTTTGTATTGATCCAGGAGATAAGAGATGAAAAAAACCGTAGTGGGTATGCTGACCATGACCGCCATGGCTTTCGCCATGGGTTCCGCCTTTGCTCAGGACGCTGCCAAGGCGCCGGAGATGACTGCGGCCGAAAAAGAACAAGCCAAGAAAATTTATTTTGAACGTTGCGCTGGCTGCCACGGTGTGTTGCGTAAAGGCGCTACCGGCAAGAACCTTGAGCCGCACTGGACGAAGAAAGACAAGGACGGCAATGTTACCGAAGGCGGCACCCTCAAACTGGGTCAGCAGCGCCTGGAAAAAATCATTGGTTACGGTACCGATGGCGGCATGGTTAACTTCGATGACATCCTGACCAAGGAAGAAATTGCTTTGATGTCGAAGTACATCCAGAACCAGCCGGATGTGCCACCAGAATTCAGCCTCAAGGACCAGCTGGACTCCTGGAAAGTCATGATGGCGGTCAAGGATCGCCCGACCAAGCAGATGAACAAACTGAACCTGAATAACGTGTTCTCCGTCACCCTGCGCGATACCGGTGAGGTTGCCCTGATCGATGGCGACAACAAGAGCATCGTCAGCATCGTCAAGACCGGCTACGCCGTGCATATTTCTCGCATCTCCGCTTCCGGTCGCTATGTTTACGTGATTGGCCGCGATGGTCGGGTGTCGTTGATCGACCTCTGGTTGGAAAAGCCGGCCGTGGTGGCTGAAGTCAAGATCGCCTTCGATGCACGCTCAATCGATACCTCCAAGTTCAAAGGCTTTGAGGACAAGTATGCGATTGCCGGTGGTTATTGGCCGCCGCAATACACCATCATGGATGGCGATACACTGAAGCCGCTCAAGCTGGTATCCACTCGGGGCGTTACCGTTGATGGCGAATACCATCCGGAGCCGCGTGTGGCTTCCATCGTGTCTTCCTTCATCAAGCCGGAATGGGTCGTCAATATCAAGGAAACCGGCCAGATCCTGCTGGTTGATTACACCGATATTGAAAACCTGAAGACCACCACCATCGGTTCCGCCAAGTTCCTGCATGACGGCGGTTGGGATGCTTCCAAGCGTTACTTCCTGGTGGCGGCCAATGCCTCCAACAAGATCGCTGCGGTCGATACCAAGACCGGCAAACTCGCTGCGCTGGTCGATGTCGCGAAGATCCCGCACCCGGGTCGCGGCGCCAACTTCATGCATCCGAAATTTGGTCCAGTCTGGGCAACGGGTCACCTCGGCGCCGATGTCGTGACGCTGATCTCGACAGCATCCGATGACAAGAAAAACGCCAAGTACAAGGAATACAACTGGAAGGTTGTGCAGGAAATCAAGCACGTGCCGGGTAACCTGTTCGTCAAGACGCATCCGAAGTCGAAGCATCTGTGGGCCGACTCGGCGCAGAACTCCGACAAGGATCTGGCTGAATCCGTTTCCGTTTGGGACATGGCTGATCTCTCGAAGCCGAAGGCCGTGCTGAACGTCGCCAAGGACTCCGGTATGCCGGCAGCCAAGGCCACCAAGCGCGCCGTGCATCCTGAATACAGCGCTGACGGCAAGGAAGTCTGGATCTCCCTGTGGGGCGGCAAGGCTGACCAGTCCGCTATCGTGGTTTATGATGATGCAACCTTGAAGGTCAAGAAGGTGATTACCGATCCGAAGATGATCACCCCGACCGGTAAGTTCAACGTCTTTAACACTCAGCACGATATTTACTAATCTGGCTTAGGCTGATTATTTAAATTGACACGGGGGCGAAAGCCCCCGTCTCGCATATTAAAAACGGAGATGAAAATGCATCAGAAATTGACTTCGATGTTGGTCATGGGCGCCTTGCTGGCATTTGGTTCCACCGCTGCAATGGCAGCCCCGGACTGGAGCAAGGTACCAAAGAAAGATATTCATGTTTTCCACCCGGGTGCTGCACCCATCGAGTGGACGGCTGGAAAAGGTGACCATAGCGGCGCCAGCGGTATTAAAAAAGGCGAGGCCTGTGCCGGTTGCCATATTGAAGACGGCAAACTGAGCCTCGATCTCAAACGTTTGGCCAGCAAGGAAATGGAGCCGAAGGGCGCACCGAAGACGATGACTTACCCGGTCGGTGTTCAGGCGGCCTACGATGCGACTAACCTTTACGTGCGTCTGACATTCAAAGCGCCGACAGGTGGTTTTGACAAGTCCGACAAAACCAACGAAGTCAAGGCCAGCATCATGTTCCCGAATGACAAGGTGCCTTTAGGCGACCAGGCCGGTTGCTGGGCGGCTTGCCACAAGGATGCCCGCACCATGCCGGGTGCCGACGACAAGAAGACCAAGTATGTGACACCGGGCGCCATGGATCTGATGCAGTGGCGTAGTGGTGATGGCGGCAAGGCGCTTGATGGCGCCGTGACCGACAAACGCAACATGGAAGGTGGCAAGGCTGGTGTGACGGCTGAGGGTGCCAAAGCCGGCGATACCTATACCGTGACCTTTACGCGCAAACTGGCCGGTGGCGTCAATCTTGCCGCAGGCAAGGCTGTGCCGTTTGGCGTTGCCGTTCATGCGGATAACGCTGGCGGTCGTTTCCATCACGTTTCCTTTGGTCATACCCTGGGCTTGGGTGCCGATGGTGATGTGAAAGCAGTCAAACAGTAAAACTGATGCGATCCGGAGGCATGGTTGTGTTCACCGGATGGCTGAAACTGAAACGGGCGCCCGCTTTGCTGGCGCTCGTTTCTTTTTTGGCTGTGGCTGAACAAACGGTGGAAGTCAGCATTGAGAAATATGTCTTCACACCGCAGGAGGTGACGATTCGCGTCGGTGATTCGGTCAAGTGGATCAATCGCGAAAAACGCACCAGCCATTCGGTGCTCTTTCCTCAAGAGGGCGGGCGTGAGTCGGAGCGGATGTTCCCCGACGAAAGTTGGCAGCGTCAATTTACCCAACCCGGCCGTTACCCTTACACTTGTGGCCCCCACCCGGAAATGAAAGGGCTTGTCGTTGTTAGCGAGTAAATTGGTTTTTACCCTTTTTTTGACGTTGACCGCGACCTTGGGGGGCGCAAGGCTGGCAATTGCGGCAGAACCCGATGCGGTACGGCAAAAAGAACTGGTCCGACTGGTCCGTCAGGATTGCGGCTCATGTCATGGCATGACTTTGCAGGGGGGCTTGGGGCCGGCATTGTTGCCGGCTGAGTTGCGCGATAAGCCGGTGGAAGGGCTGGTTGCAACCATTTACTATGGTCGCCCCGGTACGCCGATGCCGCCTTGGCAGCAGTTTATGACCGAAGCCGAAGCCGAATGGATTGTCCAAAAACTGATGAGTGGTTTCCCGAATTGAGGATGTGATGCGTTTACTTCTGGGTGTTTTATTGGCTGTTTTGCTGAATGCCTGTGCCGGGCCGCAGTTGCGAGGTACAGGTGATCTGGGCCTGATTATTGAACGGGCGACCGGTCGGGTTACCTTGGTCAACACCAGTTCGCAGCAACCCTATGCGCGCATTGATGGTTTGGGTGATCTCTCGCACGCTTCTGCCGTCTATTCGCGTGATGGCCGTTATGCCTTCATCTTCGGCCGCGATGGCGGACTGACCAAAATTGATCTGCTCGAAGCTCGCATCGTTAAACGGGTTATCCAATCCGGCAATGCGATTGGCGGCTCAATCTCTCAGGATGGCCGGATTGTTGTAGCGCAAAACTATACGCCCGGTGGGATCAAGGCTTTCGACGCTGAAACGCTGGAACTGCTCGCCGAAGTGCCGGCCGAATATGCGCCGGGCAAATTCTCCAAGGTGGTTGGCCTGGCCGATGTGCCGGGCAAGAAATTCGCCTACGCCTTGTTCGAGGGGGGCGAAATATGGGTGACGGATTTCAGCAATCCGCGGCAGCCCAAGACCCAGCGCTATCCAGCCGGCGTGCAACCCTACGACGGTTTGGTAACGCCGGATGGCCGCTACTACCTGGCCGGACTTTTCGGCGAAGACGGTGTGGCGATGCTTGATCTGTGGCAGCCGGAAAAGGGGGCCCGAAAAATTCTCGAAAACTACGGCCGTGGCCAGGAAAAGCTGCCGGTCTTCAAAATGCCGCATCTGCGCGGCTGGTCAGTGGCCCAAGGCAAGGCCTATTTGCCAGCCATCGGTCGCCATGAAGTTCTGGTCGTTGATGTCGCAACCTGGAAGGAAGTCGGCCGGATTCCGGTGCGCGGTCAGCCCGTTTTTGTGATGGCGCGGCCGGATGGGCGCCAGATCTGGGTTAATTTTGCTTTCCCGGATAACGGCAAGGTGGACGTGATTGATACGCTGGCTGGCAAGGTCGCTCATGCCTTCGAGCCGGGCAAGGGCATTCTGCATATGGAATTTGCCCCACGCGGCGAAAATGTCTGGCTTTCCGCTCGCGATGACAACAAAGTGGTGATTCTCGATACGGCGAGCTTTGCCAAACTGGGCGAGATTGAAGCTGATAACCCTTCCGGGATATTTTTTACTTCCCGCGCTGCTCGTATCGGTTTTTGATGAGTGACACCGTCGAATTCCGCCTGCTGAATGAATTTCAGCGGGACTTCCCACTCTGTCCGGCGCCATTTGCTGAATTGGCCTCCCGTCTTGGCGTTGCTGAAAAAGTGGTGCTGGGCGGGCTGGAAAAACTGCGCCGTGAAGGAAAGATTTCCCGCGTCGGCGCAGTCTTCGCACCCAAGCGCATTGGGGCCTCGACGCTGGCTGCGATGGCTGTCCCACCTGAGCAACTGGATGCCGTCGCTGCTGCGGTCAACCGCTTTCCGGAGGTAAATCACAACTACGAGCGTGAGCACCGCTACAACCTCTGGTTTGTAGTGACTGCCGGTAGCGAAGGTCGCTTACAGGCAACGCTGGGGGCAATCGAGAAGGCGGCTGGATATCCGTTGCTGCCTTTGCCGCTACTTGAAGAATTTCACATCGATCTCGGCTTTTCCTTGCTGGGCGGCAAAACGAAAAACGTTGCCGTTGCGCGGCCGGTCAAGCCTGTCGAGCCGATGGATGAAGCGGAGCGTCGCCTGGTGTCGGTCTTGCAGGAAGGCCTGCCGTTGTTTATGCGGCCCTTTTCGCTGATTGCCGAGCGTATTGGCGCCTCGGAGTCTGACGTGCTTGGGCGGATTGGTCGTTGGTTGGAAGAGGGCGCTATCAAGCGTTTTGGTGTTGTCGTTCGGCATCACGAATTGGGTTTTCGTGCCAATGCCATGGTGGTTCATGACATTGCCGATGATCGGGTCAGTGAGCTCGGTCGATTGCTCGCCGAAGAGCCCGCCGTGACCTTGTGTTACCGCCGGCCGCGTGTCTTGCCGGATTGGCCCTACAACCTGTTCTGCATGATCCACGGGCGGGAGCGGGGTGAAGTTGAAGACATCATTGCCGAGTTGCGCCAGCGCCATGGCTTGCTGGATGCGACCCATGAAGTGCTTTTTTCACTGACCCGCTACAAACAGAACGGGGCGCGTTATGCCTGAACTTACTGCGGTTGACCGCCAGATTATCGATAATTTGCAGGGTGAATTTCCCATCTGCGAACGGCCTTACGCCGAAGTTGCCGAGCGTTTGGGAATTTCCGAAAACGAATTGTTGCAGTCCCTGGAGCGTCTGCTGGCCGACAAGGTATTGACCCGTTTCGGGCCGATGTACCAGATCGAACGGATGGGGGGCGCATTTGTGCTGGCCGCGCTGGCTGTGCCGGAAACGCGTTACGAGGAAGTGACGGCGCTGGTCAATGCGCTGCCACAAGTCGCTCACAACTATCGCCGGGAGCACGCACTGAACATGTGGTTTGTGTTGGCGACGGAAACCCAGGGCGGTATTGCCGAGGCGGTGGCCCGAATTGAGCGTGATACCGGCCTGGCGGTTTATGCGTTTCCGAAAGAACGTGAATTTTTTGTCGAAATGAAGCTGGAGGCGAGGCTGTGATGGATGAAATTGACCGCGCCCTGATTGTTGCTACGCAAGGCGGTTTGCCACTGGTGGCCCGGCCGTACCACACCATTGGCGAGCAGATCGGCATAGCTGGCGAAGAAGTCATGCGCCGGATGCAAGCCTTGCTGAATGGCGGGATCATTCGCCGTATCGGTGCCGTGCCCAACCATTACGCCATTGGCTGGACAGCTAACGGTATGACGGTTTGGGATGTGGTCGATGACAAGGTGGATCAATTGGGACCCCTCGTCGGTGCACTGCCCTTTGTGACTCACAGTTATCGTCGCCCGCGCGCCTTGCCGGCCTGGCCGTACAACCTGTTTGCCATGGTGCATGGCAGTTCGCGTGAAGAATGCTCGGCCAAAGCACTGGAAATTCGTGCCATGCTCGGTGATGCCTGTCGGACGAATGACATCCTGTATTCGACCAGAATCCTCAAAAAAACCGGGCTGCGGATCGGCGCTTAAGGCACCGACCGGTAGCCCGGTCTTGATTGATTGCGCTGTTTAATCGTCAAGCAGTTTCAGCGATCCGCTGGGCGATATGGGCTAGCGATTCTTCGACCTGATCGATCAGAATCAGGCAGAGGTCGCCCGGTTGCAAACGGCCGAGTGCTGCATCAATCGCAATGAACTCCCCATCAATCGCATCGATCCGTTTGGTCCGGCTGGCATTAACCAAGCCTTCGCGAAGCAGGGCGATCACTTCACCATCGGCGCGGCCGCGCTGGCAGGCATCCTGATACAGAATCACCTCATCAAAGGCATCGCCGAGGATTTCGGTTTGCTGGCGGATATCGTCATCGCGCCGGTCGCCGGCACCGCTGATCACCACTGAGCGACGCACCGCCGGCATGTTCTCGATGCCTTTGACCAGCGCCTCAATGGCGTCCGGGTTGTGGCCGTAGTCGGCAATCAGCGTTGCTCCCTTGTAATCAAACACGTTGAAGCGACCCGGGGCGGTTTGCGCGTCGTTGATAAAGCCTGCCAAGGCTTGCTCAGCGATCTCCCAGTCAATATCCAGCGCCCAGGCTGTTGCAATAGCGGCCATGGCATTTTCGACCTGGAAACCGATCGTGCCATTACGTGTCAGCGGAATGTTGGCGAGCGGGATTTGATGTTTCTTGCGGCCTTCGCCACAGATGATGGCATCGCGCTCGACATAAACAACGCGCTTGCCTTGGGCGCGATGTGTGGCGAGGACCGGATTAGTCCGATCCTGGGCAAAGAAAATCACCGAGCCGTGGCAATGGTGAGCCATGGCGGCAACCACCGGGTCAGCCGCATTAAGCACGGCCGTACCCGTGGGCGCAACATTCTCGACGATGACACGTTTTACGACCGCCAGCTCGTCGACCGTAGTAATGAAGTTGAGGCCGAGGTGGTCGCCGATGCCGATATTGGTAATCACTGCCACGTCGCAGCGATCAAAACCGAGGCCTTCCCGCAGCACGCCGCCCCGCGCGGTTTCAAACACCGCGGCATCGACGTCGGGGTGGAGCAGAACATTGCGTGCACTGCGCGGGCCGCTGCAGTCGCCGTCGTCGGTGCGCTTGCCTTGAATATAGACGCCATCGGTACTGGTCATGCCAACCCGCTGGCCGTTACTTTCAAAAATGCGGCCGATCAGGCGGCTGGTGGTGGTCTTGCCGTTGGTACCGGCGATGGCAACGACTGGAATACGGGCATTGTCGCCATCCGGGAACATCATGTTGACGATGGCTTCACCGACGGCACGGCCTTTGCCGAACGAGGGGGCGAGGTGCATGCGCAGGCCCGGTGCGGCGTTGACCTCAACGATGCCGCCTCCCTGATCTTCGAGCGGCTTGAGCATGGTGTCGCAGACGACATCGATACCGCAGATATCGAGCCCGACCGTTTGGGCAGCAGCCACGGCGCAGGCGGCGAGTTCGGGGTGCACGTCATCAGTCACATCGGAAGCGGTGCCGCCGGTGGAAAGATTGGCATTGTTGCGCAGCACGACGCGGGTGCCGCGCGGCGGGATGGTGTCGGCGTTGTAGCCTTGCTCGGCCAGGCGGGCGAGGGCAATCTCGTCAAAACGGATCTTTGTCAGCGAGGTGGCGTGGCCGTCCGAACGGCGTGGGTCGCTATTGACGATGCCGACCAGTTCGCGAACGGTGTGGGTGCCATCGCCAATCACCAGCGGCGGGTCGCGGCGGGCGGCGGCAATCAGTTTGTCACCGATGACCAGCAGGCGGTAGTCGTGGCCGGGCAGATATTTTTCGACCAGGATATCGTCGCGGTAGTCGACCGCAACGCGGTAGGCGTGGCGGACTTGTTCCTCACTGGTCAGGTTGACCGAAATCCCCTTGCCTTGATTGCCGTCGCGCGGTTTGACGACAACCGGCAGGCCGACTTCCTGTGCCGCAGCCCAGGCATCGTCCTCGTCTTCCACCGGACGACCGAGCGGTACTGCAACCCCGGCGGCGTGGAGCAGGGTTTTGGTCAGTTCTTTGTCCTGCGCAATAGATTCGCCAATGGCGCTGGTGAAACTGGTTTCAGCTGCCTGAATACGCTTTTGCTTGCTGCCCCAGCCGAACTGGACGAGGCTGCCTTGCGTCAGGCGGCGGTAGGGAATGCCGCGGGCTACCGCTGCTGCCACGATGGCGCCGGTCGAGGGGCCGAGGCGGATATCTTCATCCAGCTCGCGCAAGACCTTGAGCACCCGGTCGAGATCGAAGGGGGTGTTGTTGAGCGCCGCGAGGCACAGTTGTTCGGCGAGATCGAAAGCCAATCGGCCAACGTCCTCTTCGGTGTATTCGACCACTACTTGATAGACACCCGGTTCGAGCGTCTGGGCGCTACGACTGAAGGTGACCGGACAGCCGGCTTGGGCTTGCAGGCCAAGCGCGGCGAATTCCAGGGCGTGCGCCATCGAAACGGTATCGAGATGGTCGGCCGGAATCAGGTCGCCCAGCGCCGGGAAGCGCTCGCGTAAACGGGCTTCAAAATCGGGCAGGTCGGCAATGGCCATTTCGCCACCTTCGCAGGTGACGATGGCTTGAATCGCGGTGTGCCGGCTCCACAGGTTGGGGCCGCGCAAGGCACGAATGCGGGAGACTTCCATGAAGGATCTTCCTTGTTTTACTTGTTAATTTCGGACTGCCGCCGGCTTTTTGGCCGGTAGCGACTTTCTGGCGCGCTGCGGTAGCAGGGCGACAGGGTCGGGCAGTTCGAGGCCGAAGGTCTTGACCCCGGTGGCGATGACTTCCTGGCTCAAATCCATTGCCCAGCCGGCAGCAATCGCAGCCAGGACGTTGGCGATGGTGGCCGGATCTTTTTGTTTGCCAATGACCGGGACGTCGCCGAGTCGGCACAGGCGGATTTCTTCCGTACCGGTGCCCAAGGTAATGCGTCCTTCACTGACATAGACCGCGCGCTTGCCGGCGGCGAGATGTTCGGCTAGCGGCAGGCAGGCTGGGTCGGCGGCGTAGAAAATGACTTCGCCATCACAGAGCTCGGCAAATTCAGCGACCAGCGAATCACAGGCATTGAGGACGGCATGGCCGCTGGAAAGTACGACATCAACCTGGGTCCGGTAGATTGAACGATGCGTTGTGTAGTACTCGCCGCCGGTGGGCTGCACATCCCAGCGCGAGAGGTCTTCGTCTTCGGCAACGATGTTGGTGACGACGCCCACCGAGCAGCGGTCATAGGGCAGGCCTTCGCCAAGAATGACGCGGGCGCCATTCTCAACAACAGCTGCTTCGACGGCGCGGTTGAGCAGCAGGCGGCGACCACCGGCCCAGTTGGCCGCATCGGTTTTCTGAACCTGGCGGCGGCCGAGGAAAATACCGTCGCTGCAGGCCAGACCGGCATGCTGGCCGGACATGTAAATCAGGTGAGCGATCAGTTTGGCGACCGCCGTCTTGCCGTGCGTACCGGTGACCCCAACCAGCGGCACGCGGCCACGCAAGCCCTCGGCAAAGAGGTTGTTGACGATGGCCTGGCCGACCGGGCGCGCCTTGCCAATGCCCGGTTTGATGTGCATCAGCAGGCTGGGGCCGGCGTTGACTTCAACGATGGCACCGCCCTGCTCGGATAAGGGTTTGGAAATGTCGAGACAGACCAGATCAATCCCGGCGATGTCCAGGCCGACAATGCGGGCTGCCAGTGAAGCGAGTTCGGCGGTGTCCGGGTGGACTTCGTCGGTGCAGTCAAAGGCGTGATTGGCGTTGCGCTGGATCAGGACTTCACGGCCAGCGGCAGGTACGTCGTCGGGGCTCAGCTTTTGCCGCTCAAGTTCCATGCGGGCGGCGGCATCAATGCGGATGATCGAGAGCGGATGCTGTTCGGTCGAACCCCGGCGCGGGTCGATATTGATCTGGCTGTCGATCAGTTCGAGAACAGTCGATTTACCCTCGCCGGTCACGGTGATCATGTCGCTGCGGTTGGCGGCGATCAGTTTGCCGCCGATCACCAGCAGGCGATGTTCTGCGCCGCGGATCGAACGTTCGACCAGAACGCCGGAACCTTCATTGACGGCGATGGAATAGGCCTTGGCGACTTCTTCCTTGGTGTTCAGGTCGATGAAAACGCCGCGCCCGTGGTTGCCATCGGTGGGCTTGACGCAGACCGGCAGGCCGATGTCTTCGGCGGCATCCCAGGCGTCATCCGGGCTGGCAACTTCGCGGCCCTCGGGAATCGGCACGCCGCACGAGGAGAGCAGTGTTTTGGTCAGATCCTTGTCGCGCGAGATCGTCTCGGCGATGGCGCTGGTCTGGTCGGTTTCGGCGGTCCAGATACGGCGCATTGCGGCGCCGTAACCGAGTTGCACCAGATTGCCGTCGTCGAGCAGGCGAATGGCCGGGATGCCGCGTGCTTCGGCGGCATTGACGATGGCAGCGGTGGAGGGGCCGAGATACTTGCGGTCAACCCGGCGGCGCATGGTTTTTGTCGCATCGGCGAGGTCGAAGGGCTGGTCCTCAACGGCGGCCAGGATCAGTTCGATGCCGAGTTCCAGCGCAGTCTTCGTGATGTCGTCCTGCCAGTTGCTGATCACCAGCTTGTAGACGCCACGGGTTGTCGTTTCACGGGTTCGGCCGAAGCCGTCGGGCAATCCGCCCAGCGTCATCAGCTCCAGCGCAACGTGTTCCAGCACATGGCCGATCCAGGTGCCTTCCTGCAGTCGGCGCAGAAAGCCGCCGTGCTCGTTGTAGCTGCAGCGGTGCTCGACCAGCGACGGTAACCAGGCGGTTAGGCGCTCGGTAAAGCCGGGGAGTTTGTTGGTGGGAAAGTCCTCGAATTCGCCAATGTCGATCCAGGCTTCAATGGAGGGCGGGTAGGTCCAGATGCTTGGACCGCGCAGGGAAATAATATCCCTAATGATGATGTCTTTTTTATTCATGCTGGTATCGCCCGGCTCCGCTCCACGGTCTGAAATTGTTATAAGGGCAGTCAGATATTATTAACGCTTTCGGCGTGGGATGGACTACCCACGTCAAAAAAATCTCATGTTTTGTTACAGCGCGTTACCGGCCGAGTAAATCAGCACATTGATCAGAGGAAACGGTCAAGCAGTTTGCGGCTGTTTGGATCAAGCTGGGTCAGGTCGCGCACGAGGAATTCGATACCGTTGCTGTCGGCAATGAGCAGGCGTGACTGCGACAGGCGGCGAATGTCTTCCTCGCCCTTCAGGGTGAGCTGGGTTGTTCCGCGGTTGGTGACGATCTGCCAGATACTTGGGCAGGCGAAGCTGGAAACTTCAGTGATCTTTTCGATCTCCGGGACAAACTCGCGGCTGGCCAGTTCTTCTTCGATCAGTTGGCCAATCGCCGGCGGCAGGTCGGCGGTACGCTCGACCCAGCCGACTTCGTGCCCTTCGTAATTGACCAGCGACAGCCCCTCATCGGGAGCAGCGATAGGGAAG
>Ga0209480_10001094_pt1 | contig 20177 bp, 23 predicted proteins | sample JI61114C2DNA_FD_187501 | JGI IMG/M metagenome (GOLD analysis project Ga0209480, IMG submission 187501) | Wastewater effluent complex algal communities from Wisconsin, to seasonally profile nutrient transformation and Carbon sequestration -... | ecosystem: Engineered > WWTP > Effluent > Algae... | reverse complement strand
ACGAGGGCAGATTGTTTGGGAGTGCGGTTCGGGTCAGGATTGCGCCAGCTGCACGAGTTCGGGAATACTTCCAAGCCGACGTTCATGATATTTTCGCAGCGCAACATTGAGATCGCGGAAGTTATCAGTCAGATGGCGCTCCAGCTCTTCCAGTTCGTGGAAGCAGTCGGCAAAAAGCTGAGGTTCCCATCGGCGGACGGCATGCATTCGGTCACCGAGCGAATGCACAGTCTCCATTAGGGCTATATTTGCTGATCGGTCCGCAATGATTTCGTAAAGGGCAGCTACCCGGCCCGCATAGTCTTCAACCGATTGCTTTACGTCAGTTAGCTCGCTGACTTGAATCGGATTCTGCAGCGCAATATCAAGAAGTGCTGCGTTGAGGTCGAGCATATCGCGCAGCATCTTCTCGCTAATGCGAGGCACCCGGAAACCATCGCCTGGTTTCATCTCGACCAGCGCTTCACCAACCAGGCGGTTCAGACAGTCTCTGACGGGCGTCATGCTAACCCCGAATTCATCGGCGAGCCGGAGCGCTTCAAGCCGTTCGCCCGGTCGCCATCTCCCCTGCATCAGGCCGCGTTTGAGATCCTGATAGGTCGGTTCAAGAACATGGGCTGGGCTCACACGCCTGCTCGCTGCGCGCACGCAAAATCATGGACCGCTTCTTGCTGATCGGGTCGAAGTGCATCTGTGGCGCGCGGGAATGCCGGGACATGTTCCTGCAATAATATCGAGGGGCACTGGCCTTCGTAATTGCCGAGATTGGGCCTGTGTTGCGCATAGCCCGCCAGCGCCGCCAATTCAGGCGTGAAGGTTTTTGCAATTGCGGGCGGATATGCCAGCCAGGGATTTTCATAAGGTTTTAGCCATCCCAAACTATAGCCGATGACAACCGCTCGCCTGACATCATCCGTCTGATTTGGGCCGGCACCGTGAACCGTCGAGCCCAAAAAGCAGATAGCCGAGCCGGGCGCGCATTCTGCTATCACCGGTTCGCCGAGTTCATTCAGCGAGTTGATCTGCGTCCGGTGCGTGCCCGGGTAGATCCTGGTTGCGCCATTGTCCTTGGTAAAACGCGAGATCGGCCACATGACATTGACCAGATATTCATGCTGGCCCTTGATGCCGCACCACATGTCGTGGTCGCAATGCGGGAACTGTTCGACTTCACCCGGATGGATTTCGATTGCTTGCGCGACATTGATCTGGATACGCTCGCATGCCCCGTTCAATATGCTGTTTGCAAGACTGAGCACCGTCGGTTCCATTACCAATCGTGCGGCATGTTCGGACCGGCGGAGTAGGCTGCCGAAGCGCTTGGTGCGATAGCCATAAAAGTCGCCCTCGCCCAATGGCGTTTGGGCGAAGTCGTTTTCGAGATCGGCTTCGAGTGCTGCAAGGACTGAGGCAGGCAGAACATCGGGAATGATGCAATAGCCATCACGCTCGAGGCACGCAGCCCAAGAAGCTGGATCTGCGGCACCCATCATTGCATCGCTCCAGCATCGGCCAGATGAAAATCCGCAGGGGTGAAAATACCGGTTTCTTCGAGGTCGTTTGGCGTACCGGCATCGATTTTGATGTGAAGCGCGAGCAAGCACTCCCCGTCAATGTAGCGCGGAGACCCCAATGCCCGGCATTTCCAGCCGAAATCGGCAATCTGTCGGTACCAGGACAAATTTGCTACGGCCGTGTAGTCCGTGACACCCTCTGCCAATGCGTGCTGGACAAGAGCAGTGACCAACTGGTTTCTTGCAATACGCCGGTCAGCGCGGCTCAGCGTGGGCTCAATGCAGAACCTTGTTATCTCGCGGGTGTTGTTGCCAGTGGGGACCGCCGATTCACACAAAGCGGGGAACAACTCGCCCAATATGTGGGCGCGATCCGTACGGAGCAACCGTGCCGATGCTCTGTGGCTGACATCATCACTGGTGAGGATAACATAACTTGCATGCGGGGTATCGAACTGGTCGATCTCGTACCGGTCATTGAGGACCGGCACATCCCATTTTAGTAAATCGACGAAAACTCGTTTTCGCGCTTCGAACATATTGCGGACGGCCCCGTCGGAAGACCGCGCGGCGGAAGAGGTTGTGATGGAGGGCATCATGGTCACCTGTCTTATTGAAGAAGGCAACCATCACACCAGCGCTAGCGACCGCGCGCGATACCAAGAACTGGGGATACACGCGTACAAAAGGCTAGTATCACGTCCTCTGGCGTGGCGCCGCGACCACTAATTCAGTGGTATTTTTGCCAACCGAAGACATCTCCAAAACCAATCAGGCCATCGAACAGCGCGCTGACAATCAACGATTGTTTGCAATGCACATCATATCGCTCGCGGGCCATTTTGAGATGCTGGATCACGGTCTCGGCGCTAATGCCAAGGATGATCGCCGTTTCCAATGCCGTTTTGCCGCGCGCCGTCCACAAAAGACATTCCCGCTGGCGATCGCTGAGCTTAGCTGCTGACGCATTTGCTTCCATTCCGCTTAACTTTAACGCACATGTCAGCGCCAATGTGCCTACCAGCTCGGCAACCATCAACCATTCTCCGGGCAAATGGCCCTCTGGCCGGACAACAAAAGAGCAGGTGCCCCTAGCGGTTCCTGGAAGATGTCGGGGAACGGTGTAACCGTCACCGATGCCGCATTCTCGGCCGACGGCAAGCATTTGGCGGTCCCCGCGGGTCATAGGTATCATCTTCTCGATATTTTCCCAGGTGAAACCAGAAAAGGATTTGTCGCAAGCCCTCCTGACCGGATCCATTCCGCCAAGATCGAAATTTATATACACTTTCGCCCAGGCGTCGGGATAATCATGGATCAGGACTTCCGGAGGTTTTTCCATGCTGGTGCGCGCTTCCAGCGAAAGCGCAAAATGATCGAAACCCAGAAACCTCGATGTTCGTTTCAGGGCTACTTCAAGTCGTTCGGAAGTTTCTACCTCAACCAGTTCTCTGGCAAACTCCTCGGCAACAGATAATCGCATGCATTGACCGTTCGATGTGGTCCAGCGCTTCCCAATCTGCTGTCCTCCAATCGCCTCGTTGACGCCCTGAAGACCGGTTTCAATCCATCTTGCGGGCCATTGTGCTTTCAGCCCGGCCATTCCCGATAAAATTTGTGCTTCAAATGTGCGAACGACCGATAATCATCTGCTATCAGAAAAGACAGTAATCTGGCTTGCATAAAATGGGATTATCAAAGAATATGTTGCCAATTATTGCCAATGACAGTGAATGTGTATTTTGCTCGAATTTAAAGGCTGGGACTTCTTGGCCGCATTAGCCCCTTAAGCAGCCACCTGTAACCACCTTCCACCAAAAATTGCGCCTCATTGATAAGTCGCTGGGTCTGGCGTCTGGAAGATGAAGACTTCCATTCAATAGCACGCCCCAGCTCTTTGTTCTGGTATATGGCTGCCTGGGCAACTTCACGAGTTGTCGCAACGCGCCTGTCGGAGCGATGCATGGTATCGAGAATGTTCAGTAAAAGGGTGAGGCGGCGCTTCTGATAAGGAGACGGCAGGAGCCGATCATTGGATTTTGCATGGCTAAAGTTTGGAAATGACTGATCGAATGCCTGGATTGCAGCTAGGCGTGTTCGAACCCAGCGATCTTGATGCACGAGATAGCTGCTGAATGTGGAACCCGTCGGCTTTACTAGTATACGATAGCGCCTTTTAGCCTCGCTCAGCACCAGATGCCGGCCTTCGTCGGTGGTTCTGTCCTGCAGCACCTCCAAATTGCGCAAAATGGACGGCATACAACTCTCGTCAAAACCACCTGCTGTGTCCTGAAAGATAATTACCGATGGCACGTCAGAGGCAACCCAGATTGCGGGATGTGCCTGCACTTGAAGAGAAGGTGGAAACGCGAAACTCCAGCCCCCATGATCGTGCCATTGTTCTATAATTTTCTGATCCAAGTTTCGGTGCCATGCTGTTGCTCAATCTATCATATTCCGCTTGGTAAATTGGATTTCGCCTCAGAAACTCTTGAGCAAAATCCACAAAGTCGAAGTTATCAAATTTTATGTCCGCGCCCGCTGGCATTGGTCGCACCTCTATTGTTCAAGGCGGTGCTAGCCGAAGGTCGGCAGTTGTTCCCTTCCCAGTTCGAGGGATTGGCATCCCCAGAAATTGTAAGCATTACAATTCTCTGAGCTGAGCGCGAGCACCATGAAGGTCATGGCAGCACGCACTTGCGGCGCGTTATTCATTCGACCGGTGACATATCACCCGTTTCCCTTCGTTGGCAGTTGCCCGTTCCTAATGATCCGATCATTGGCGCTGGCGATTTGCAGTGCCAGACCATTTCCGAGACAAGTGGATGCGCGCATACAGAGCAGCAAAAGGTGGTGAATGACGGCGGACAGATAGAAGGGCATCATAATGATTATGAACAGCGGGGCATAGCGATCATATTCGAGGGTGGGATTAAACACATTGGACCAGCCAACCGTTCACCAATGATGCTGCAATGTCCGCTGTCGCTAACAAACCGGCCTTCCACCAGCCGATTTTCGTGTTTCAAAACTTGCCGTACATTCAGAAAGGGCAGAGAGCAGAAAATGTCGACACAGCTAGCGGCTGCTCATGAGCCGTCAGGCCAAAGAAAGGGCTGACAGCACATTTCTGTAGAACTCTGAATCTAATAGCTATTTAGGGAAGTGGATCCCGCACAACTTGTTGCCATCAGGGTCGCGAAAATAGGCTAATTCTACTACGCCCAACGATTGCGTGTTGCGCGGCCCCGGAGCTACCTCAATTGATGTGCCGCCGTTGGCGACCGCTACATCGTGGAATTGCTTCACTTGCTCAGGTGAATTGCACGAAAACGCAATTGTTGCACCATTTGCTACTGTTGCCAACTCATCATTGATGGGCTGAGTGACAATGAAATTGGTGCCATTCTCGCCTTGATACAAAAGGCGGATATGGCCGCTGTCAGCTATGTTATTCGATGCTTTGTTTATTCCAAGGACGCTGAGCGCCGCGTCGTAAAAGTTCCTGGATCGCTCGATGTCGTTTGACCCGACCATGGTGTGAAAAAGCACGCATTTATCTCCTTATAAACTTGGTAACTAAGTTATCATTTAACGGCACTCAGCCAATGTCTGGAATTGGCCACTACGCTAGTCTGGCTCATCAGTCGAAACATTTCCGAAATGAATATTTAGGTCGCAGTGAACCGCCTAGCTTCGGCGAAACAACGCCAAACGCTAACATTTCGGACTTTCGTTAGACGTTTTGCGTTTCGCAAAACCTGACATTCGTTCATCTCACATTTTGAGGCTGCCAACGACTGCTTTTGCGTACCATTTTAGCGAGTATCAATGGCTAAAAAGTTGTGGATTCCTGACTGTCTCCTGTCGAGCCGCATTTCGGCAAAGCTGCTTTCGTAGTTGATGCCGCGTCACTTCTTGTCTGTTGGCTTTGCCTGTTCGACATACGCTTGAAGCTGATCAAGTCGCTGATCCCAAATACTTCGTTGAGCGGTGATCCAATCTTCGGCGTCTTGCAGTGGCGCTGGGATGATCTGGTATAGCCGAAAGCGGCCCTCCTTGTGTGATTTAACTACCCCTGCATCCTCCAAGACGTTCAGATGCTGCGAGAAAGACGGCAAGGCCATTCTGAACGGTCGAGCCAGTTCAGTTGTTGACGCCGGTCCGCACGAAAGCCTTTCAACTACCGCGCGACGAGTAGGATCACCCAAAGCGTGAAAAACCGCACTGATTTGGCTCACATTCGCGGGCGAAAGTCTATTTTCCGATGGGGCAGACATATCAGCGTTTGGCGATGAAATCGGACAATTTGCCGAGTGTCTGATAGCCTAGCTCCACTGCACCAATACCAATGCCCCAATCGCGCCGAGCTTTGTTTGGATGGAGCTGTCGCAACGTCAAAACTGTCTTGCCGTCCCCTTGCTGATCAAAAGTGACGGTCACTTTGAATCGCTGCGGGTCGTTGTCGATGTCGGAGCCATGATCGAAAACCAGCCGCTGATTTGGAATAACTTCAAGAAAGGTCATACGGCTCTCCCATCTCTGACCATCCGGTCCAGTCATAACGAAACGTCGAACCTCACCAACACAGGCCTCACTCTGTGGGTTCGCCTCGCACTGATACCCAGTCGGTCCAAACCACTGGAACATACGGTCTGACTCGACCCACGCTTGATAAACCAGCTCGGCCGAAGCGTCGATCACGCGACTAAGCACGATTTCACGATCAAGTTCGCCGTTCGCGTATGATTGTTGAGCAGTCATAATAGCACTCCGATGTAAATATAACACTAAGGTATGTACCTTACTATCCTAATGCAGATACTTAGGTCAATACCTTTGTGTTGCCGTGCTAAGAGCGGGTCCGAGTGCTGGACGGATTCACGACTAAGGCAAAAGCTGGTCGTGAACCAACGACAGAAATGCAGATGTTTCGACAGTAGGTCGAACGTCCGCAATGCTGTCGTGAGCGGAACGGTAGCTTTTTAAAATTTTTGCTAAAAACCGGACAGTCTGGAAACGGCCCAATTGCAGTCGTCATGACGAGGCGGATACTATGATCAACGCTGTGGCAGCTTTCAGGCAACCGTCACCGCTCTCTAAACGACCGCAATGTTGTGAAAAGCGGACGGGCAGCTTTCGATCACAAACGGTTGACGGCGGACGCTAAGCGTGGGTGTAAGTTGTCAGAGTCGTTCGCTCACATCCTAAATATGACGATGAATGTGTTTCTGTTAGACACGCGCTCTAATTACAGGCAACACCTTCGGCATTGTCAAGATCGTGGCCGCACAGATCATCATTGGCATGTTTGCCAATAGCTGAACTGAGGCGTCATAAATGAGTGATAAAATATCAGCATTGAAGAAAGTTGTAAGTCCGCTTTCCGCCGTGAGCTTGGCCAGTATTCTCGACCAAAGTGGCGACTGCTTCAAGATTATTACGATCGATGGCAAAATACAGTATATGAACAACAACGGTCTCTGCGCGCTGGAGATCGAGGACTTCGGGGCTGTAGAGGGCACATTATGGGCCGACCTGCTACCTGAGCGCGAACGACAGAAGGTAATCGATTCTTATCGTGATGCGGCCAGCGGTCAGATCGTACAATTTAGCGCGTTTATTCCTACCGCCAAAAACAGTCCGCGTTGGTGGGAAGTCTCGGTTTCCCCAGTGGCGAATGGCGAGGGAACGATAGTCGGGTTCCTGTCGGTCTCACGCGACGTGACATTCAATCACCAAGGTCGCGAAGCATTGAAAATAGCGGCTGCCGAAATGAAGCATCGTTTGGGTAATACTTATCAGACGATCAGCAGTCTAATGGCTATGACCGCGCGAGGCGATGCCAAACACGAAGAGTTTGCCAAACAGATGGCTGAACGTCTCGGCGCGCTTGGTAGGGCGCAGGCGCTGTTTACCGACGATGACGCGTCGTGCGAACTCGACCAGCTGATTCCTGCACTTGTCACGCCTTTTGCAAACGAGACCGCACAGGTTAGTTTCAATTCACTACCCTGCATTGTATTGCAGCAGGCACAGGCAGATGCCATCGCACTGGTCGTGGGCGAGTTGGCGGTCAATTCTTCGAAATATGGCGCGTTTCGACACGGAGGCGCTGTAGATGTTACATCTACTGTGGATGAACAGAATACCCTTAAAATTGTCTGGCGCGAGCGGTGCGATATCCCGGTGAAACAAAATTCGCGTGACGGAGGTCAGGGCTTAAAATTAATGAACCAAATCATGATCACACGTAATGGATCTATGGTCGTCGATTGGGAAAATCACGGAATTGTTGCAACGCTAACTCTCGAGCTTGCGGCGTCGTTATAAGGTCACGCGCTGGCCTTGCTCTGCTTTTTCGGCAGTATGATGGTTTCTGCCGTAAAGTTGTCGTGTTCCGAAAGTTTGCTGTTGTTGCCTTCAAGCAGGACCCCAACCGGCTGGAATTGGGTCGCGTTGCTGACCGACCGCTCTGCGAATTTTGGGTCGAGCGCGGATGCACGCATGCGTCCTTCGCTACTGGATCATCACGCGCAACTTTAAAGTGTGCAAATCCCTTGAAAAATGGAACCATCCGGGAAGTCGCGCGGTTACATCATATGTCTCATCTCATAGCCCATTCTTAATGACGTACCCTGAAAAGCCGATGCTTTTGTATGTCGAAGATGAAGTTCTCATCCGGATCGAAGTAACCAATGGCCTGGAGGAAGCGGGGTATAGTTTGGTTGTTGCGAAGAACGGTGCGGAAGCAATAGGCGTGCTTACACAACACAATGCAGAACTGAGTGGCGTCGTGACCGACATAAATCTTGGTAGCGGTGTTGATGGTTGGGAGGTCGCCCGGGCGGCACGAGAGTTCATCGGTAGCCTACCCGTTGTCTATGTAAGCGCAGCCAGCCTGCAGGACTGGACATCACGTGGCGTGCCAGGCAGTATTATGATCGCCAAGCCCTTCGCAACGGATCAGGTCGTCGCTGCAATGTCTTCTCTCATAACCAAATCTAACGCACCGGCATGACCGCCCGTTTTGGCGGCCGTCGTTAGTAGAACAGACTGACCGCAATGTTATGGTGTTCTGACAGTCCGGTTTGGCAGCGTTGTTGTGGGAAGCGGACATTGATTTTGTGAGTCAATGTCGGATTCTATGTGATGAAGTCTCCTAAGCGGAGAAATATAATACTAAGTAGAACACACTATAGATTAAGGAGACGAGGACGAGCGTTACAGCGCAGCCTTTTGGGTCTCGCCAGAGGTCGATTACGTATATTAAAAAGTCCAGCACGCGTTCGTTTTCCTACGTCGCGGGATCTCTGCAAGGTTGTAATTTTCCATCTGTCGCCTTGTCACAAACGAAAACGTTCCTCGGCTTGACAGTGTCAGGACCAATCATGGTTGGACGAATTTTTAGAAGCTTCTTCTTCACGCTCTTAAGGTTTAGTGTCATGCTACCCTTGGTTGTATCGCAAGCCGCGCTTGCCAAGACAAACAATTCGAAATCCTTGGGAATTTCTGTATTATTTACAAATGCTTCAGTTGTGGTGGGCATCTTCTCCCACATGCATAACGCAAGCCCGTCCTGAGCTTTTCCCGCATGAGCCGGTGCGAGAGCACATAACGCACAAACTGCAGCCATTATAACAACAATTTTGCTCATTCCGCCGCCCCAATCCGCTGTAAGTGATCCCATCCGACCGTGTTTAAATTCTGCCGACTATATCTGCTTTGTTTACACGATTTCTGCAAGCCAAAGGAGTGGCACTTAAAGAATTCTTAGATAAGCACGGCGTGAATAAACGTCCGCAATGTTGTCGTTTATGGCCTGACCGCTTTGGCGTGTCTGTTGTGGGAAGTTGCCTGAAGCACCCACCGCTAAGTGTGTGGCATTTTTGGAAAACTTATGAGCGTCTGCGGAGGCTCAATCCAATGAGCCGCCTCGCTGAGATACACGTTAGAGACAGGCTTAAAGCGTGAAACGTCATCGAGTGTAGAAGCAAAAACGTTCATCAAATGGGTTGCGCCCTTGGATTGCGCGTGAATTCTTGACCCACACGCCGCGCAATGCGTCGTTACGACTTCATCGCCGCTTTCAGCGCTCCGCCGATAGCTGACAGTATCGCCACTGACTTCAAAGGATTGAGCTGGAACCGAAAAGGCAGAAACAAAGGGTGCACCGCTAAGCGCCTGACATGAGTGGCAATGGCAGTTCACCGACCAGACCGGTGCTACTCGACAAACGTAAGTTACTTTGCCGCACAGACAACCGCCGTGGATTGGGGGCTGCATTTCCGAAAGCTGAGCCATAATCGTTTCAAGCAATCCCATTTGCAGCCTCAATTTGCCATTGCCGACCTATCCTGCGCGATCTCAAAAGCTAAGGCTAGTTGCAAACGCAACGTCTGAAACATTGTCGTGTCCGATCAGTCCGCATTGGCGCATTTGTTGTGGAAAGCGGGCATTGCCTCCACCCTAAACGTCGAGTTGCTGAGCTACCGATTAGGTAATCCATAGGGATTTCGGATGTAGTCTCGGGTCTCTGCTTCAGTTAGAGACAACTGCTGAATGGTGGTGACGCGGCAGAACCCTGCAAAGGCGTTCGTTTCCGAACCATTGATGCGGACTATCGTAATTGCGAATTGCTTCGCACTCACTTCGGACACTGTGATTTTTGCGCGACCTTTTTCGCCGCCAATGTCCATGGGCACGGTCGCATATCCATAACCCGGCCTGTCAATCAGCTGCCTAGATACGCTCATGCCTAATAGCTGGCCTGTTTCGTCCCCGGTCACGCGCATTTCCGAATGAGTGCGGTAGATCCCGGGCTTCCCCCCTCCATCCGATGCCACATCCGCACGGCCACCAGTCTGCACCAGCTCGACTTCGTGCGCATTCTAATCGCTGTTTGCTACCGTGCACGCGAGCGCATAACCGTCGCTGGTTTCGGACTGTAAAGTTCGCGGCGCGACCGTTGGCACTGCGCCCTGCAGGGTAAGAGCTAGCATAATCACAGTCTGGTCCTCGGTGAAGCGAAGCTAAAGCTCAAGATGTTCGCTGATAAAGCGTATCGCCTTGTCTGCAATGTTGTCGTTTGCTGACCGGCTGCTCCGTCAGCTTTGTTGTGGGATGCCGACTGTCGGCTATTCGAAGACAATAACCTTTTGGCAGACATCGAGCTGCGAATGAATTATCGAGCGCTAATGCAGCAAGATGAACCGACGTGGCTCCCTTGGGCGCGTGAGCTTCAGGCGATGGCTCAATGCGGCCTGACCTTCACAAAGGACCCATATGATCGCGAGCGCTACGAACGGCTTCGTGAGCTATCTGCTGAGATTTTTGAGGCTCACACAGAGGTCTTGCGCGATACCATTACTGGTATGTTCACTGAACAAACAGGCTATGCGACTCCCAAAGTCGATGTTCGTGTCGCTGTCTTCGACAATGAAGATCGTCTTTTGATGGTTCGCGAAACGGCGGATGATGGACGTTGGACGCTGCCCGGCGGATGGGCCGACGTGAATCTGTCAGCGGCAGACAACGCAATTAAGGAGGTGAAGGAAGAAAGCGGCTACGACGTCCGCTTAGCCAAATTAGCGGCGGTGTGGGACAGAACCCGCCAAAAGCATCCTTTCGGCGTATTTTCTTGCTGCAAGATGTTCTTCCTTGGCGAGGTCGAAGGCGGCGAGCCAACGACCGGGCTGGAAACGTCAGAAATAAAGTGGTTTAGCGAAAATGAGTTACCGACCGACTTATCGCTTGGCCGAGTGTTGCCGCACCAGCTCTCTCGCATGTTCGATCACAGGCGCAACCCAGAGATCCCGACCGACTACGATTAGCGCGCCATGGCAGCTTTTGGGGTATAATGGGTGACCGACGGCACGACCGAAATGTCGTCGTGTCCGGTCAGGTAGCTTTTAATCCCATTTCATCGGAAAGCTGCCCTCCGTTCAGCCGATGGACAAAACGTCTGCTAAGCGTGAATATCGTGCCGATAGCGGACTGTCGCCTTCGTCCAAGAAAGGTGCCGTCAAAGGTATGTATAAATGAACGGATGCTTGTCACGGCAGATTGAAACAAGATTGTCGGCACTTTCCATTTACGATGCGGCCACCGCATTAACCGCGCAGCTTTTGAGCACGCAACGGCGGGCTGTCAGCCCGGCATGCAGAATCTGGGGTAGTGCGCCGCAATCCAATGGCAGTGCGTTCTGTTTAGCTAGAAGGCAGATCGTCGGCACAATAGGCTCCCCACGCTTCCATAAGCCGAACCCTTGGCCCCGGATTGTCCGGTGTGCCCAGATAGGTTGTCCGGCGATAGGCCGCTTCCGTTGCGTCCGGCGTCTTGTGCGCCTTTGCCTTGTCTACAACCTCTTTGGAAAAATCCGTTCGATCCGCTGCCCAATCTGTCAGCGTGGACCGAAAACCATGCACGGTGAATGGCCTGCCGCCTGCTCCGGTATCGCCATGCGTTAAATCCCTGAGGCATTTTAACAGCGTCATATCGCTCATTGGCCCACCGTTTAGACCGGGAAAAACGAGTTCGGTCTCCGCCATTCGATATGCCCCTGCCCGTGCCAAAACCGCCAATGCCATGTCGCTTAATGGGACGATATGCGCCTTATTGCGTTTCATATGTGCGGCTGGAACCGTCCAAAGTCGGTTTTCCAGATCGAATTCATTCCATGTGGCAAACCGCAGTTCCTGACTCCGCACACAAGTCAGGATCAGCATTTCCAGCCCCAATCGACCAAATGACGGCTTGCGCTGCAATGTCCTGATGAATGCCGGAACCTGAACATAGGGCATCGCTTCGCGGTGTTCCTCTTCCTTTTTCTGCCTTGGTAATCCCCGTCCCGCTTTCAGGCTACCATTTCCGCTTGGCGCTTCGCTGGAGCGCCATCCCTTCGCGTGGGCATAATCAAGCACAACGCAAATGCGGTTGCGCACCTGTCGTGCCGTTTCCGGAATGGTCTGCCAGATTGGGTTTAACGTGGCGATTATGTCAGCCGCCGTTATTGCTCCTGTTGTTTCCTTGCCGAGCCTTGGGAACGCATAAGTTTCCAGCGCGGCCAGCCATTGCCGTGCATAGGTTTGGCTTTTCCAGCCGCCTTCATTTTCAGCATGATATTGGATTGCGGCTTCTCGGAATGTAACCTGAGCAGCGGCGGCGTCTTTGCGTTCTGCCAGTACGTCGCGCCGTTCTACCTTGACGGCCACACGCAATTCACGCGCCTTGTCCCTGGCCATTGCCAGCGTAACCAGCTTCGCGCTGCCTATGCCGATATCCCGCCGTTTGCCGTCACGCTGGATTCGCAGAAACCAGCTTGCAGAGCCCGATAGCTTCACTTTCAGGAATAGCCCGTCGCCATCCTGATAGGTCCCGGGAGTCGCCAGCGCTGCTTTTACTGATATCGCCGTCAGCTTTCCCATATTCCAGCCCCACATTTTTCGGACCAATTCCGAAAATCAAAAGTGTGGGGCCAGCAATTTCGACCCCACATGGCCCCACAATTCTATCGCGGTTGAAGGCGAATGCAAGCGATTAGCGGCGAACAGAATGGGTGAATTATTCGCAGAAATGCAGGCCTTTGGCGGACATTAGCGGTTAGCGATGAATGAAGAATTGGTGGACAGGGCTGGATTCGAACCAGCGTACGGAAAACCGGGCAGATTTACAGTCTGCTGCCTTTAACCACTCGGCCACCTGTCCACGTCTTTTGCGGGTAATGCGCTTACGCACATAGGCCGGTCCCACAAAGGAAGCAGCGCAATGGCGAAACGGCCCTTGTCTGTCAATGCTTCAAATGGGAAAGCGCAGCCAATTGCGGAACTTTTATCGATCGAAGCGCAAAAACGCGCGCACGGCTTAGCGGAAGCTATCACCTCGGCCCAATAATGGCGCGCCGTATCGACAGGCGGATTGGCGGGTTTTGGACTCGGGCGTAAGCTTGGCGAATCGATGGAGGGGTCCATGAAAACACGATTTCGCACGCCGTTGCTGGCGCTCGCCCTGCTGCCTGTTCTGGCGCAGGCGGGGGACATAAGGCGTCATGTCGGCGATGGCATGGCCAGCTATTACAGCAATGAATTCGCAGGCAGCCGCACGGCGAACGGCGAGCGTTTCGACCCCGCCGCCTTCACCGCCGCACACCGCTCCCTCGCCTTTCACAGCCGGGTTGCGGTCACCAATCTGGCCAATGGCAAGGAAGTGATCGTCCGCATCAACGACCGCGGACCATGGGGCAAGGGGCGGATCATCGATATCAGCTACGCCGCAGCGCGCGAGATCGGGATGCACCGGAGCGGGACGGCCCGGGTGAAGTTGGAGTTGCTGGATTAGGGGGTGGCTTTCGAGGTTGCGGTTTTTTTCGCTAGAAGGAAGAAGGCCAAAAGGAAGAAGGCGTTTGCGTAGCCCTTGCGGCGGTGCGCCCGCATAAAAATTTCGGGACTTTCCTTGAAGCAATAACGTCACCCTGAACTCGTTTCAGGGTCTTAGTTTCGACGTCTGAGGATTAAGACCCTGGAACGCAGTCACCGAAGGTGAAACAAGTTCAGGGTGACCGAGTTTTATGGTTCAACATGTGTTTGTGTAAGAGCGCCAAGCTATAATTAGAGCCCCCACGCCTTCTTCCTTTTTGCCTTCTTCCTTCTAGCGAAAAAAACTTTTAGCGAAAAACCCCACACCCGGAAGTCATTCACTCCCCATCCCCCAAAGCACCCCGCTGCCATTCCGGCAAATCCAGCCCCGCCATATCCTCCACCCGCCGCAATTCGACCGACAGGCCAAGCTCGGGATAGGCCACGCGCTGCCTTTTAGGGTCGGCGTCCGCCAGCGGGACGACCACCAGGCGGCGGTTGACCTTTTGCCGCCAGTTCATCCGCGCGGTATTTTCCTGCCCCACATAACAGCCCTTGGAAAAGGACACGCCGCCCAGTTCCGCAGCATTGGTTTCGAGCCAGAGCGTCTGGTCGCTACCAAGTTCGGCCACACATTCTGCAATGCCCAACGCCAGCCGGTGGCGGCGGAAGGCTTCGCTTGCGTCACTGTCGTCGGCCCCGACCGGCCCGATCCAGCGCTGCCCAAGCGCGGGGTGGCGCGGGTCGCCTTCGCCCTGGCTTTCATTTTCTCGCGACCAAAAGACGCCGAGTGCATCATCCACGCCAATCGCGATCTTGCGGCGCAGGCGGTAGATCGACAGCCGCCGTGCCAGTGCTTCGGCCTGTGCCGCTTCGCAATCGATCAGGATATCCGCGCCGCCGTCCCACAGGATGAAATCGAACAGGGCCTTGCCCTGCGGCGTCAGCAGGCCGGACCATGCGGGCAGGGGGCCTTTGCTGTCCTGCGTCACCAGACCTTGTAGAAATCCGCGCACATCTTCGCCCTCCTCGGTGGGGGAGAGGCGGAGGACGGCGCGATCGAACAGGCGGGGGTTGGACATGGGTGACAGATAGGGTCGGCTTCGCCTAAAGGGAAGAGATGACTGACAGCTTGACGATCCGCCGCCCCGATGACTGGCACCTCCATTTCCGCGATGACGCCGTGATGAAAGGGGTCGTTCCCTTCACCGCCCGGCAATTTGCCCGCGCCATTGTGATGCCGAACCTGTCGCCGCCGGTGACCAGCGTTGAAGGCTGCGCCGCCTATCGCGACCGGATACAGGCGGCGGTGCCGGCGGGTGTGGATTTCACGCCGTTGATGACCGCCTATCTGACCGACGGGGTCGATGGCGAGGAACTGGCGCGGGGCTTTGCCGAGGGTGTGTTTACCGCGGCCAAGCTTTACCCGGCCCATGCCACCACGGGCAGCGCGCATGGCGTGACCGACATCGCGCAGATCATGCCCGCGCTCGAGAAAATGGCGTCGGTGGGGATGCCCTTGCTGATCCATGGCGAGGTGACCGACAGCCATGTCGATATTTTTGACCGCGAGGCCGTGTTTATCGAACGCACATTATCGGGTCTGGTCCGGAACCTGCCCGAACTGAAGATCGTGTTCGAACATATCACCACCGCCGATGCCGCCGCCTTTGTCGATGCCAGCGGACCCAATGTCGCCGCAACGATCACGCCGCAGCATCTGCACATCAACCGCAATGCGATGTTCGCAGGCGGGATGCGCCCGCACGCCTATTGCCTTCCCGTTGCCAAGCGCGAGGTGCACCGGCTGGCGCTGCGCAAGGCCGCCACCTCGGGCAGCACTAAATATTTCCTCGGCACCGACAGCGCGCCGCACGCCCAATCGGCAAAGGAAAGTGCTTGTGGTTGTGCGGGTATATTCAACGCACCCTATGCGCTGGAAAGCTATGTCACGGTGTTTGACGAAGAAGGTGCGCTTGACCGGTTCGAGGCCTTTGCCTGCGAAAATGGCCCGCGCTTTTACGGCCTGCCGCTGAATGAAGGCACGATCACGCTGGAGCGCGGGGAAACCCTTGTGCCCGATACGGTCGACGCCAATGGCACCACAATCGTTCCCTTTCACGCAGGGGAAACGCTGGGCTGGGTCTATCGCGGCTGACGCTGCGTCTTATGCCTTGCCCGCGCGGTAGGTGCGAAAGGCGTCGACGCAGAAGATGGCGATGCTGATCCAGATCAGGATGAAGCAGGCCAGCTTCGTCATGCTGAGGGGTTCATTATACACGAACACCCCGAGCAGGAAGGCAATGGACGGCGCGAGATATTGGACAAAACCGAGGCTGGCATAGCTCATCCGCCGGGCCGCCGTTGCGAACAGCAGCAGGGGGATGGCGGTGATTGCGCCAGCCAATATGAGCAGGCCTGACGTCTGCCAATCATCGCCGAAACCGCCGGTTCCCTGCGACGCAAACCAGAGCGCCGCCGCAAGTGATATGGGTGCGAGCAGGGTGGTTTCGACGGCCAGTCCGGGCACCGAACCAACCGGCGTAATCTTGCGGATCAGGCCATAGACGCCGAAGCTAAACGCCAGTGACACCGACACCCACAGCGTATCCAGCGCATCGCCGATCAGGATCGCGACGCCCAACGCCGCAACGGCCACCGCGACAAGCTGCATCGGGCGCAATCGCTCGCCCAGAAACATCCGGCCCAAAAGCACGTTGACCAGCGGGTTCAGATAATAGCCGAGGCTTGCCGCCAATATATGGTCGGTCGACACGGCCCAGATATAGATCACCCAGTTCACCGCAATCAGCACCGCCGAGGCGATCAGGTTGCGCAGCAATGCGCGGTCGCGGAAGATGGCGGCATAATCGGCGAGCTGGCTGCGGAAGGCCATGATGACCAGCAGCAGGGGGATCGACCACAAGATCCGCTGCGCCACGATCTCGACAGGCGGGACATGGCTGAGCAGTTTGAAATAAACAGGGACAAAGCCCCATGTCAGATAGGCGCCCAAGGCATAGGGCAGGCCATTGGGCGGCGGGGTTTCGGACTTTTCGGTCATGCTGTCCCCGCCTTAGCGGGCACGCGGCTTAAATGATGCCGCCGCCGATCCACAGGCGAAGTGCGCAAATGCCCATCACCACGAAGCAGAAATTGCGCCCCGAATTCTTGTCCGACGCCGCGCCGAAGGCGGCACCGACACCGGCGATCAGGATGATCAGCCAGTTGAGCCAGCCCAACAGGGGGATGAAGCCGATAATGGCGAGAACAAGGGCGATGGTTCCAAACAGGAAAGAGATAACATTAGCCATAGCGCATCTTAGGGACAGCAGGTCTGCCGGTGCAAGCGCCAAAAAATCTCCTCTGGCCGCTTCGTGGCCACGTCTCGTCTCTTCGTCGAAAAGCCGTGCAACCAATGTTCAGGTTGGCAGGTTTACGCCCGAGAAGGTTCATGAAGGAGAATGAATGTGAAAAAAACAATCATCGCACTGGTCGCCGCAACGCTTGCGATCCCGACCGTCGGATACGCGGCCCCGCAATTCCAGGTGCAGTCGGCGCATGCCACAGTCACCGACAGCAGCGCCTTTGATGGCCGCCGCGAGCGTGCCTATGAACGTGGCTATCGTGAAGGCCGCCGCGACGAACGCGTCAGCCGCAACACCCGCGTATGGCGCGGTGACGATGGCCGTGCCTATTGCCGCCGTAAAGACGGCACGACCGGTTTGTTGATCGGTGGCGCCGTTGGCGGCCTTGCCGGTAACGAAATTGCCGGACGTGGCGACAAGACGCTGGGCGTTATCTTGGGTGCCGCCGGTGGCGCATTGCTGGGTCGTGAAATCGATCGTGGCGGTTCGCGCTGCCGCTAAAGTTTAGAGAAGAGTCCTACGGGTCGCACTAGCGGGACGCTTCACATGGGGACTGTTTCATAAGGAACAGTCCCCGCACAGATTGCACCGGGATTCCCCCTCCCCATCTGCCCGGTGCAGGACATTGCGGCATCGCCCCTCAAAAGGCGGTGCCGCTTTTGCTTGTGCGCGGCCGATGCGCGCTGCATAGAACCCGCCTGTTGAGCGGGAGAGATATGATGAGCGGCGGACCCTTTCTGATTACCGAACGGATGATCCTGCGCCCGCCCTCGGCGGAAGATTTCGAAGGCTGGGCAGCCTTCTGCGCCGACCCTGTCACCATGACCCATCTCGGCGGCGCAAAAGGCCGCGGCGAAAGCTGGCGGATGCTGTGCACCATGGTCGGCGCATGGCAGGTGCGAGGCTATGCCATGTTCTCGATGATCCTGCGCGACACCGGCCAATGGATCGGCCGCACCGGTCCGTGGATGCCCGAAGGCTGGCCCGGGACCGAGGTTGGCTGGGGCGTGGCACCGGAATTTGCCGGACAAGGCTATGCCCATGAGGCGGCGGTCGCGAGCATCGATTATGCGTTCGACGTGCTGGGATGGGACAATGTCATCCACACCATCGACCCTGCAAACACCGCATCGGTGGCGCTCGCCGAACGGCTGGGATCCTATGACCAGGGCGAAACGCGGTTGCCCGATCCGTTTCAGGATATCCCGGTTCGTGCATGGGGGCAGAGCAAGGCGGAGTGGAAGGCGCGTACTGGCGGATAGGAGGCTTCTTTCTTCAAGCCTAAAAGATAAAAGACGAGAAGATAGAAGGCGGTGGTGTTGGTCTAGTGGGACAGCGCCTTAAATCGTCCTGATCATTGCCTTAGCGCGCAGATAGCATTTCCTGTTGGCGGTACGTGTTTTTCAGACCCGTTTTTAATAGCCTTCGGCTATCCTTTTTATTGTCTTCATTCGGCACCTTGACGTGCAAAATGACTTCATGGTGCGGGCAATGACCAAGATTACGCCCTCCAACGCCTTCTTCCTTCTAGCGAAAAAAGGTCACAGTCAGGAAACCCACGCCTGAAAGCTACCGACTCCGCAACAGCCCGAATTTGATCCGCCGACCCACCGTATAATCCACCGAGTTCACAAGGAAATAGGCAAGCCCGCCCTTGAAGCGGCTCCACCAGCCGTCGCGGCGGGACAGGAGTGCGGTGGTCTGTTCTTCCGACTCGGCGACCAGCGTGTCGATCACCCCGCGCATATGGGTGGCAAGATCATGGTCCTTCACGCGCAGCATGATCTCCAGATTGATGAACAGGCTGCGGACATCGAGATTTGCCGAACCGATATAGACCGCATCGTCAATGACCATCAGCTTCATGTGCAGCGGACGGGCCTGATATTCAAAGATGCGCGTCCGGCGTTTGAGGAGGTATCGGTAGAGCACCCGCGCCGCCGCGATGGTCGCGCCATTGTCGGTCTTGCCTGCCATGATAAGGCGCGAGCCCTTGTTGCGTTTGCCGACCCGTGCGATCCGGCGCAATATGGTCTGGGATGGCGAGAAATAGGCCGAGACAATGTCGAGCCTTTTGCCCACCTGCAGCGAGCGTTTGAGCGTCAGCGCCCAAGGCGAAATGCGGTTTGTCGGCCCGCCCAGCAACCACTGCACCTCGCCAATGCCGGGACGCCAGCCCTTGATGATCGTGCGCAGGCCCAGATAGCGGACCTTTCCGCCTTGCGACAATGTGTCGAGCGCATCGAAATAGCCGGCGAGATGCGCCACCTCCGGCCCCGACATGATCATCCCGATATCTTCCCAGCTGTCGTCGCCCTTGCGTCCGAAATATTGGTCGGTGATGTTGAACCCGCCGATCAGCGCATGGGCATCGTCGGCGATCAGCATTTTCTGATGGTTGCGGATGAAATAACCGAGGCCCTTGCGCGTGCTGAAACAATGATAATGGCCGCCTGCCTGCACCAGCGGATCGAAAAAGGCATCGCTGATATTGCTTGAACCAAAACTGTCGATGATCAGATGGACGGCGACACCCCGCTCCGCCGCCATGACGAGCGCATCCAGAATCTCCCGTCCGGTTTCATCATCGGCGAACATATAGAAAAAGATGCGCAGCCGCGTACGCGCCGCCGAAATCAGGGCATGCATCGCGGCCAGCCGTTCGTCGGGCGCGTGGACGACGTGAAGGTCGTGGTCACTGACGTGAAACAGCTTTCCCGGAAATGCTGGCGTGGGGGTAGGGGCCTCCATTCGACCGAGGTAGTGCGTCGGCCACGCCACGGCAAGGGACGTGCCGTTTTCATTGACATTTTGGCGGGCAAACCCTAGGTGCCCTCTACTTTTCCGAAATTTGTGAAGAATCAGGAGCCAGCATGGCACGCGTTACCGTTGAAGATTGTATTGATAAGGTCACCAACCGTTTTGACCTCGTATTGCTGGCG
>Ga0209480_10001093_pt1 | contig 20183 bp, 16 predicted proteins | sample JI61114C2DNA_FD_187501 | JGI IMG/M metagenome (GOLD analysis project Ga0209480, IMG submission 187501) | Wastewater effluent complex algal communities from Wisconsin, to seasonally profile nutrient transformation and Carbon sequestration -... | ecosystem: Engineered > WWTP > Effluent > Algae... | reverse complement strand
CAGGTCTGGAAGTGGGATTTCGTGAAGGAAGTCGTCGGCTTCGATGGCAATCGCTGGAGCGGCGAGTCCTGGGCGGCGTTTTGCGAGAAGCGCATGCTCGCCACGCTCAAACCGGGCACGAAGCCGACCTCCAGCGATGGTCGCGTGACGTGGAAGGATCACTTCGTGTGCTCGCGGGACATTTGTCTCATCAAAGGCAACATCGTCGTCATCCCCGCCGGAGGTCGCACGCTCTTCCTCGAAGACACGGGCACCGCGCCGAAGCTCAAAGCCACCGGTGAAATCCCCGAGTGGTCCGGCAAGGAGTTCCCCGCCACCTTCGGCCAGAGCGCCGATGACGACGGCAACGTCTATGTCCAATGGCATCGCCGCGACAACGCCGGCCGCGTGGACATCATGCGCCTCGAAGGCGACACGCTGAAAACCGGCGACTTCGTCCCCGGCACCGACACAAACATCCGCATGGATGGCCTGCTGAGCTTCTCGCCGGTGGCGATTCGTGGCAGTGAGGTGTTTCGCGTGAAGCCGGAGACAGATCGAGGACTCATTCGGCACAACATGAGCACCAAGGAGATGAAGACGCTCAGTGGTTCAGGTTCCATCTGCCCTCCTGTGCTTACCAAGAGTCACGCGATCTTTGGCGGGTTCGATGGATCCGTGAAAGTGGTGCCGCTCGATGGTGGCAAGACGATTGAATTGAAGACTCTCGATGCCCCTATCACAGCCCCCGTGGCAGTCGCCGACAGGCGTCTCTATGTGCCGAGCGAGGATGGCTCGCTTTATCTCTTCGTCTCAAAACCTGCCACCTCTCAGGTAGAGTTCCTTGGTCCCGTGGTATCGAAGCTCCGCTCCCCACTCACCGGCAAGCTCGCCGATGCGAAATACGACTGGTACACAAACTACGGCAACTTCGCGGGCACCAACTCTAATAATCAGCAGCTCGCGCCGCCATTGCGCATGAGGTGGGCGCGTCGCCTCGAAGGCACGGTGAAGCATCTGCCGGTTTGCGGTGGTGGGCGGATGTACACGCACACGGCGGAGGGGCAGATCATTGCTGTCGAACAGGACACGGGTCGGCTGGTGTGGCGGAAGTGGTGGCCAGATGTGTATCTGAGCTTCACCTCGCCACTCTACATTGATGGCAAACTATTGATCCCACAGGCGGGCATGAAAAAATCCTTCGTGCGTTGTCTCGATGCCGCCACGGGAAATCTACTTTGGGAAGCGCCCTTCACCGGCAGCCCGAGCTGGAGCCGACAGTTCCCTCCAGTCGTCGCTGGAAAGGTCGCCATCTATGCCTCGGGCACGGGAGACTATGCGCCGCAGGGCAGCGAGAAGCCGTGGACCTTTGGCGGCGAACTCGTGAAGCCCACCGACGGGCGTGAAGTGATGAGCTTCATCTACTCCAACGACAATCCGTATTACCCGAAGAACCATCATCCGCGCGTGTGGGCCTGGGATCTCGAAACGGGCAAGGTCGTGTGGGAAAAAGACTTCTTTGATCAGGGACGCGGCGGCAATGACTGCGGCATCTGCGTGCTCGAGGGCAAGCTCTACTACAGCGTCTTCTTCGGTTACGATGCCGAAACGAAGCGTCGTCGCGGCCTGCCGGTCGAAAACAACGGTCTCACCTGCTGCATTGATCCGCAGACGGGCAAGATCCTTTGGCAGACGAATGAATACTACGTCACCGCGAAATGCACGCTCAGTGCCCGCGATGGGAGGCTTTTCATCGGAGGCTACAACAAAGCGAATGCAGCCACTGAGGACCGCCATGTGTGGTGTCTCGATGCGAACACCGGCAAACTCGTCTGGACCAGCGACGCGGTGACCTCCGCGCTGAATGTGGTGAGCGTAGGCGAGAAGTTCATGTTCTCCAACGCCCTGCGAGGCAAAGGCAACGTCTTCGACAGTGCCACCGGCAAGGTCATCTACAGCATCCAGACCAACTACGCCTGCTGCCGCTTCACCATGAGCGAGCCGTATGTGCTCGGTGCGAACATGGACATGATCGACCTCTCCCAAGACGGCAAACTCGTCTCCACCGGACCTGCGATTGACTCGCGCGAGTGTCTCGGCGCTGTCGTGAGCAACGGGCGCATCTTCTACACCTCGCAGGCGAGCGGATTCGTTGTTTCGCAGACCTATGGGCCGGAGTCGAAGGACTTGCCGCCCGCGTGGGAGGTGAGATCAAACTAAGCCTGCTGAGATCACCAGCTCTGCCAAGGTCGGATCGGCACGCAGGACGGAATCTGGAGTGGGGCGCAGCGTGGGGGCCATGAGTCCTTGGCTGCCGGTGTGGTTGGCGAGGTCTTCCAGCGCCTCGGTGAAGGCAGCGACGGCCATGCCTTCCTCCACACGGTCATAGATCAGGCCATTCAGCAGGGCCACATGCTCGTAGCGGTCCATCCACTCGGCGGCGCGGACTTTGTAGCGCTCCAAAACGAGGCGCAGCAATGATTCAGCGGCACGTTCCTGGGACTCACGCAGCACTTGATGGGCGAGACAGCGGGCCACGTCCGCCGCAGCGGAGACGAGCCCGGGCTCCACGCTGCCGGGCTCGAGCTGGCGATGGCGGTGCTCATAGTGAAAGCCGAGATCGACCTGGCACATTTCGGAGACTTGGAGGTTCCGATGAACCTCACAAAGCATGGCGATCTCCAGCCCCCAGGCTGATGGGATGCTGAACTTTGACAGCGTCTCACTGTCGGCGGCAAACTCACCTGACAGTGGGTAGCGGAAGCTTTCCAGATGCTCCAGCAGCGGCTGGGGGCCGAGCACTTCCTGAAAAGCCTGGATGAGCGGGAAGATGAGCAGACGTGTCACGCGGCCATAAAGCCGATCCGCCACACGGCTGTAGTAGCCTTTGGCAAACTTGTAGTTCAGCAGCGGATGAGCGATGGGAAAGCATAGCTTCGCGAGCAGGCTGGTGCCATAGTTTAAAATGTCGGTGTCATGGCTGACAACGATGCCGCTGTGGCCCTTTGCCCGCAGATAGGTGACGCCCATCCAGATGTTCGCGCCTTTGCCATGGGTGTGAGCGCCGTTCACACGATCATGCACGGCCTGGAGCTGCGGACCATCATTCCAGAGCAGTGTCATCGGCTTGTCACCGATCCACTCGCGGCACTTGGCATGAGCGGCGAGCATTTGCTGCTCGCTCATGCCATTCATGCTGAGCACGACCTCGGAGATGTAGGGCACCTCGGCCACCTGACGCAGGATGGAGGGGAGCGCTGGTCGTGTGACCTCCGTGTGCAATGCTGGCAGGAGCAGTGCCACGGGCTTTTCGCGGGTCATCTCCACCAGCTCGGCCTCTCTCGCCGTGCTGTCTGGCGTGGCGAGGTGATGCAGGGTGGGCAGGTGCGCGTGCTGATAGAAATCGGCCATTCGAGGTCGGGGGGAGTCTCTGGCGGGGTTGGTGAAGGAAACGTTGCCTAAATTTGTGAGGCAGCGTCTTTTGGCATCACCGTGCCCGTGGAGTCAACCTCCGAAGCAGGAATCTCGCTCGTGATCGGATCTTCCGGCGTGTCTGCCGCTTCATACTCGATCTCGATGGTCTGCCTCATGCTGCGCGAGACCCACGGGCGGACGAGACCATAAATCAGATAGCTCACGAACAGCACGGAGGGCATCCATTGCCAGTTCCGCACACTGAAAGCGACGACGATGATGGAGATCAACACCCAGGCGGGAGAGCGCCGCGTGCGCCAGTTGATGGATTTGAAGCTCGGATACTCCAGATCACTCATCATGAGGTAGGAGAGCATCACCATCAGAGCCGCGAGCCCATACTTCCAAGGACCGACCTGCTTCTCACCGGCATCCAGCCAGAGCATCAAAAGTGTGAGGGAGGCAATGACGCCGGCCGCCGCAGGAATCGGGCAGCCACGAAAGTGTTTGCTGTTCGTTTTGTTGTCGCTGGCGGCGAGGCAATTGAATCGTGCGAGCCGCAGCGCACCACAAACGAGATAAGCAGAGGCGATGAGCCAGCCGAGACCCGCCGGTGTCTCGATGTCCTTCAGCACGATGTCATGCACCAGCAGCGCCGGAGCCACGCCGAAGCTCACGATGTCCGCGATGGAGTCCAGCTCACGGCCAAAGGGCGACTCTTGCCCACCGAGTCGTGCCACACGCCCGTCCAGCACATCAAAAAGACAGGCCGCCAGGATAGCGATGATGGCCCAGTAATAGTGCTCCGTGATCTCGCCTTCGCGACCTTTGAAGATCTGTAAAATGGCGACGAAACCGGACAGGATGTTTCCTGCGGTCATCATGGTTGGCAGCACATAGATGCGGGGTTCGCGCTCGATCATGGGCCGGATTGTAGCGGATTGGCAGCCCTTGCCCACCCGAAGTTTGCAGTTTCGTCACGGGCCGTGCGCGTTAATGAGTCTGCCATGTCCGACTCCCCCACGCCCGTTTTGACACCTGAAACCACCCTCGCAGAGGTGCTGCGAGCCTATCCAGGTGCTCAAAGGGCGCTCTTTGCCCGCTACCACATCGGCGGATGCAGCAGTTGCGCCTTTCAGCCGACGGAGACGATCAGCCAGGTCTGCGCCCGCAACGATCTCAGCGTGCCCGAGGTCATCGAGCACATCGAGAGCAGCCACAGTGAGGATGTGAAGCTGCAAATCAGCCCGCAGGAGCTGGCGGAGCTGATGAAGACAAGCAGTACTGCCCGAGTGCTGGATGCCCGTACGCGTGAGGAGCACGAGGCCGTGAAAATCCCCGGCTCGACTCTGATGACTCAGGAAGTGGTGCAGGCAGCCTTTAACTCCTGGCCCAAGGACACGCCCATCATCCTCTACGACCACGCCGGCAGCCGCAGCATGGATGCTGCCGCCTACTTCCTCGGCCACGGCTTCACCGGCACCCAATGCCTCGCCGGCGGGATTGATGCCTACAGCCGGGAAGTCGATCCCAAGCTCCCAAGGTATCGCGTGGAGATCGAAGCCTAATCATCACCTGCTCTAATCATGTCCCGCATCCACGACATGCCTGAAGATGATCGCCCGCGCGAGCGGCTGCTGCGGCTCGGTGCCGGGGCGCTGTCAGATGCAGAGCTTCTGGCCATCTTCATCAATACCGGCGTCAAAGGAGAGAACGCCCTGCAAGTGGCGCAGCGACTTCTGCGTGAACAGGGATCTCTGCGCAATCTCTCGCGCATCGAGGCTGGCGAACTCGCCCACATGCGCGCTCTGGGCCCAGCAAAGGCCGCCCACCTTGCCGCCGCCTTTGAACTCGGCCGCCGTGCGGAGCAGGCCGCCGCCCGTGAGGTGCCGCTGGAGAAGCCCGAGCATACCTACCGCTTCATCGGAGCCGAAATGCAGGCGCTCAGCTATGAATCCGTTCGGATTCTGCTGCTTAACCAGCGCCTCTGCCTCATCCGCCATGAAGAACTCTTCCGTGGCACCATCAACGAATCCAGCGCCCACCCGCGCGAGATCGTCACCAAGGCGCTCGCCCATCGTGCGCCCGCTTTCATCCTCGTCCACAATCACCCTTCCGGTGATCCCTCCCCGAGTGACGCCGACAAGCGTCTCACCCGCCGTCTCAAAGATGCTGCCGATCTCCTCGGACTGACCTTTTGTGATCACATGATCATCGGCAGCCCCACCGAAGGCCGCACACATGCCTACTTCAGCTTCCGTGAGTGCGGACTTATGTAGGGACCCAGCCATCGACGGCAGTTGTCAACCAACGCCAACCACGGTAAACAACCGTCAACTTTCCCAGCGGCCATGCTCCTGATCATCGACAACTACGACTCCTTCACCTACAACCTCGTCCAGTACTTTGGCGAGATGGGCGCGCAGATGGAGATTCATCGCAATGACCAAATCACCCTGGAGGAGATCGCGAAGAAGAAGCCCGATCACATCTGCATCTCGCCCGGCCCCTGCACGCCAAAGGAGGCGGGCATCAGTTGCGCCGTGATCGAAAAGTTCGGGCCGAGCATTCCGACACTGGGCGTGTGCCTCGGGCACCAGAGCATCGGCCATGTCTTCGGCGGCGATGTCGTGCGTGCCGACCGCCTCATGCACGGAAAGGTTTCCAAAATCCGCCATCAAGGCCAGTCCGTCTTCAAAGGCATGCCCGAGCCTTTCACCGCCACGCGCTACCACTCCTTACTCGTGAAGCGCGACACGCTACCTTCCTGTCTGGAGATCACCGCCCTGTGTGATGACGATGAATCCGAAATCATGGGCCTGCGGCACAAAGAGCACCCCATCCACGGCGTGCAATTCCATCCCGAGTCCATCCTCACCCAGGATGGCAAACGACTGCTGAAAAATTTTCTGGAGATGTGAAGTGGTTCTCGATTCTCGGTTTCCAGTTCACGGTTTCTGAGAACGAAGAACAGCGAACCAGGAACCGAGAACAAGAAACGCTGATGTCCTACTTCCTCACCTTCCTCGCTGGATTCATCGTCGGTGTGGCGACGTGGCTGATCTGGGTGGGGTTGAGGTTTGCGGCAGATCTCAAGGCAGCCCGCGAGGCGGTGGCGCATTATCACGACGGCAGTGATCACCCGAAGGATGTCGCCGCGAACAAAGCCGTCGAGGAATGCAAAAACCGTCTCCGCTGGCAGAAGCGCATCAATCCCGAATGGCTGCCACCGCTCGTCGATGAAGTGCCCAAGCTCGTGCGCGAGATCGCTGCCATCTACCACCCCGAGCATCTGGATCCCTTGCTCGCACCTGGTCTGGGGCAGTTTTCCCGCGCCGTGCATCTCGCCGCCTTGGATGTGGCGGACTTTCTCCAGACACGCAGCATCGGCAGGCTGGTGGATGTGAGCGCCAGCACCGCATTAAAAACCTGGGAGATGACGCACAAAATCGCCACGCATGAGACCATGCAGTCCGTGGGCAAATGGTACAAGCGACTGCTGCCCGTGTGGCAGGTGCTGAAGTATAAATCACCCGTCACCTGGGCTGGCATGGCCGTCTCCAATGTCGCCGCACGCACACTGCAACCCGCCTTGATCGACATCATCGCCAAACGTGCCATCGACCTCTACGGCGGCGACATCCAAAGGAAGCCGCCCACACAAACAGTGCCCCGGCCCGCCCTGCCGCCGGGGTAAAGATCGTGCCGAGCAAAGTGTGAACGCCATTTGAATCCTGCGCTCATGCGGCGACAGTTTCGGCTACGCACGCGCTTTGACCTCCACTTTTCCAGCCCCCGAAACCCGCCTGAACCGGATGATGATCTGGTTCTGCGGCACTGTCTTCGGCCTGATGGCATCCGACGCAATCATCGGTGCCTACAACGTCGGCATCTCGCCTTTGAAGCCCAGCCTCTTCACGCTTGCCGCTGTGATAGGCTGCTTCGGCCTTTCGCTGCTGAACAAGCCGCGCTTCACCCCGGTGATCCTGCTGGTGCTGCTGCTGCCGGTCGTGCGCACCTTTGATGCTCTGGTGCTCCAGCGCGCCGCCGTGAGTTATGCCAATCAGACTGGCATGGACCTCATGCGCATGGTGCTGGTGCTCCTGTCCATGCTCGCCGTGCTATCGACAGATTACGGCCTGCGCGCGGTACGTTGGGCGGCGGCTCTGGCCATCATTCTCACCACCACCTCCGAAGTTTATGAAATGCTCGGCTTCGCCAAATTCACCAGCATTCCCGGCCGTTTCGCGGGCTTCAACGGGCACCCCAATTTCCCGCCTGTGCTGCTCTGTGAGATGCTCGGCATCTGCTTCGCCCTCATCCCCAATTTCCGGCTCAATCTCCTGCTCATCGCCATCTCGTATGTCGGCGTCGGGCTGACGTATGGACGCAGCGGCTTCCTCGTGCTCACCATCATGGCGGGCATTTACATCATCGTTCATGCACGGCAGAACCTCGGCTTCCTGATGCTGTGTGCCGCCATCGCCATTCCGCTTGCCGGTGCAGGCATCGCCGTGCTCCAGAGCCAGACGGAAAAAGGCATCACCAAGGATAAAAACACCGCCAGCCGCATGGACGCCATCATGAATCTGGACATCGATAAAATGAAGTCCCCCGAGCGTGCCAAGGATCTCGCCGATGGCTGGGAGGCCGTGATGCAAAAGCCGCTCTTCGGCCACGGCACCGGCATGTCTGGCTCACGCTGGGTGCCGCACAATGAATTCGTCTCCATCTGGCTGGAGCTGGGCATTCCAGGGCTGCTGCTCTTCGTCGGCACGCTCGGGGCGCTTTTGGTGCGCAGCCTCATGACGGGTGGACGCGCGGGCTTCCTCGTCTTCGCCATCATCGCCTACACCCCCGCAGCTCAGGGCCGCCTCGAGATGCCACACTTCTGCCTCGCCGTCAGCACTGCCGCCATGATCCTCTGGCCGCAGCGTTATCGCCTCGTCCTCAGCAGCCAGACTGCCACCAGCGCGGCGACCAGCCCCGCCCCGAGCCAGATCGGCCATTGAGAGGTCGCTGCCGGTGGTGACATCACCGGTGATGTCACCACCGTCGGCACCTGGATCGCGCGACTTGTCTCCCCTGGAAACAGCACCTGCACTTTTGGCTCGGCCATCTCCGGCGTTTTCAACAGCAGGATCAAACTCACCTGCGCCTCGCGTGCGAAACTCAGCACAAACTCGCCCTGACCTGCTGGCACCTTCCCACTCACCGTTCCGAGCAGATGCGTCTCCGTCGTCTCCTGTGTCACCGCTAGATTTGTCGTGCCATCCATCGCCTGCCAGTTCATCCCCTCCAGAGATGCCGCCACGCCGCCGAAGCGTGCCTCGACATGCTTTTTCAAATGCTCCGTCGCCTGTGCGTAAGTGGTCTGCACCTGCTCCGGCGTCTGATCCAGATACCACTCCGCCACCACTGGCGGCAGCGATGTCGGGATGGTCGAAAGGAACACACGCGGGTCCAGATTCACCTTCAGCTCAAAGGTGCCCGCTGATTCAAACGTGGCCTCAATGGTCATGTTCGGCACCTGATGCGCACGCACGATTCCCGCGCTGATCAGCAGCACTAGCAGGCAGGCCAAAGGAAGTCGATGTCGAGGCATAGCGGTCATCTGCCATCGCCCGCTCACGGCATCAAGCCACGATCTCGCTCACCGTCCCAGGCTCGCGAGATAGGCGATGAGATCACGCAGCTCCTCGCGGGTCATATTCACGATCAATCCCTCCGGCATGAGTGAGCCGGACTCCTGATGCTCTCGAATCTCCGACAGTGGAAAGCGCAGCAGGGTGCCAGTGCCGAGTTCCTTGAGTTGCAGTTCACCGCCGCCCTCGCTGAACTTGTAGCCTTGCAGACGACGCCCGTCCTTCAAGGTGACACTGCTGGCGACATAGCCTTCTTTGATCTGCCGCCCCGGCCACACCACAGCTTCGATGAGAAGTTCCAACGGCACACCTCGGCCCACGGCATCGAGTTCCGGGCCGATGATGCCACCTTTCTGTCCGATCTGGTGGCAGGCCGTACAGCCAAAGAGAGGCTGCTCAAAAACAAGTCTGCCCTTTGCGGTATCGCCTCCTGCCTTCACCTCGCCAGCGAGTGCCGCCACCCAGGCGGCGTCAAAGGCAGGTTGAGTGTTCTTGAGTCCGAGGATCTTGCTGAGTGCGGCGCTGAGGGCCGCGTCACTCGATCCGGCAGAGGTCAAAACGGCCAGCACCCGGCGTGCCGTTTCGGGAGAGCAAGGCTTTGCCTCCAGCGACTTGGCGAGCGCCTGAGTCGCCGCTGCACGAGCGAGCAGTGGATTCAGACTGGCACGCAGAATGTCTTCATCAGCGATGGTGTCGAGCAGTGCCGCCGCTCTTGATCCAGCCAGTGCAGGTTTGATCTCTGAAAGCGCGGCGAGTGCAGCGACTCGGAGATTCCAGGTCTCGTGAGAGTCGCTTATCCACGCTTCAAACGTCTCCTGCGGCTCGCTTAACTTCGCCAGCGCCCGAATCGCCGCCGAACGCACGGGCAGGCTTTTGGCCGTCCGGCCAGCAGCCATTTCACGAATCGTGGGTGCTGTCGGTTTCAGTTCCCAAACGGCAGCCAGTTCGCAGGCCTTGATGCGGTTATCCTCACCCGTGCCATCCAAAAGCTGCTCGATCATGGGTAGCGCACCTTCGGGAGCCTTGGCTCGTGTCTGGCCAGTGATGGCCATGGTCAATTCATTCAAGATCGAGATGTCTGAGAGCCCTGCCCGCAAGGCGCGCAACTGATCCTCTGGCACGCCTTTCCTCACCAAAATGCGATGCAGCGCGACCCTTGTCTGCGGCGGAAGCGAGTCAGCGCCTGTGCTGATCATCTTCCGCGCCGTATCGAGCAACTCCGCGCTGCCTTCCTTCTCCACCAAATAAGCCAAATGATTCGGCGGAAGTGAAGCCAGGAAAGCATCCAGAGTCTCCGCCCTTTTCCACTGCGGAGCCGTCGCATGAACCGCCAGCCACAGCGCCCGATCCAAGAAAATATCCATCGGCTTATCGAGCGCCTTCAAAGCCACTTTAATCGCCTCCGGTGATTTGACTTTGGCGCACGCAACGATGGCTTCGAGGCGGACTCGGGGGTTAGGGCTCTTGATAGCAAAATCCAGCCACTCCAAAACAGTTTTCCAGTCGCCAAAAAACGAACCCAAGGTGTGGATTGCATGTTCTTCACTCGCAGCATTGAGTTCATACCATTCAGAAAGCGTTAGAAACCGATCTGGAAAGGATTCCAAAGCTTCATGAAGCTTCATTCTGGTCATTCGCATCGAAGCGCCGCCACCCATTTGCCACGCGGCAATTCCTCTTGTCGGATCACCTCTTCCAGCAGCATCCATAACCTGCTCTTGCGTCACTCTACCTGCCCGAAGAGCACTCGTAACAAGTCTGCACGCTTGATAAGCTCTCCACCGGTCTTGCCCTCGCATAGCAGGTGCCGCTTCAGTGACAGACTGCCCACTAAACACTGAATACTTAACACTCGCCGTACCCTTTACCACCACCCGCCAGATCCGCCCATGCCGCTTATCCCGATTCGGATGCCGGAAGCTGGCCTGATAGTGGCCGATAATGGGGTCATACCAGTCGGCGATGTAGAGGGCGCCTTCGGGGCCGAAGCGGACATCGACGGGGCGGAAGGCGACGCTGCTGCTGGTGATGAGCGGTGGCTGCTCGATGGCTTCGAAGCCGCTGGGCGCATCTTTGTCATCGGTGAGCTTGTGGCGGTAGATGGCGTTTTCAAAAAAGCCGCCAGTGATGATTTCCTCCTGCATCTCAGCGGGCCAGTGAGAGTTTCCCACGATGTCCACGCCGCAGAATTTGCGTAGGCCGGCGGTCTTGATGATCTGGCCGCTGTGCGGGAGCTGATGGCGACCTAGCAGGAAGTAGGGGATGCTTTCCTTCGAGTCCGGCAGCTCGGGCACCTCGATCTCCATCGGTCGCGCCCAGAACATGCCTGCGGCTCCGGCGACCATGATGGGCTGCCCGTCCTTGGTGAAGGCAGTGCCCCAGGGATTCAGTGGCATGCCTGTGGGGTAGGCCTCCAGCTTCCGACTGCGCGGCCAGAAGCGCCAGAAGCCCGCGCCGTAGAGCTGCTTCACGCCCCACGGTGTGGTGACGCGTGAGTAGCAGTGCAGCCCCTGATGCATGACCAGCGCGCCATCGGGCGACCAAATGAAGCTGTTGAGGTTTTGATGCGTGTCACCCGTGCCGAAGCCGCTGAAGACGACCTCTTTTTCATCCACGCGATCATCGCCATTCGTGTCTTTGAAGAGCCAGAGCTTCTCCCCCTCGCCCACATAAAGCTCACCCGGTCCGGCCAGCTCCATGCCCATCGGCATCCGCAGGCCGTCGGCATAAACCGTGCGCTTGTCGGCGCGACCATCGTGGTCCGTATCTTCGAGGATGAGCACCTGATCATTGCACACCTCATCCGGCGTAGGCTGCGGGTAAGCCGTGGTGCTCAGCACCCACAAACGCCCGCGTTCATCCCAGCGGATGACGAGCGGATTAGGCACCTCGTCTTTCTCGGAGGCGAAGAGATTCACTTCAAACCCATCGAGAACTTTGAAGGAAGCCAGTTCGGCTTCTGGGGAGTGGTCTGGCGGAGGCTCGCCGACGGAGATGGGCTTCTTGTAAGGCGCCTGGGCGAAGCAGGTACTGACGAGCAGAAGAGCGGCGAGCGCGATGACAGGAGCGCGCGCGTCTCGCGTGCTGCATTTGGCGTCCCGCCGAATGCCGTCCCTGGAGGTGTTTCGTCCACGCACGGAGGCCACTTGAGCCATGACCTCATGGGACGACATCCCGCGGGACGCGTGATGTGGCACGCGAGACGCGCGCGCTCCTGCAAGATTCACGGTACTTTCCTCCCGAGTTGTTCGGCTTGTTTCCATATTGCTTCTTCTTTTTCACGAATCATCCCCTGGTATTTCTCCAGCTCCTTCGGGAACCAGCGCACCTGCGGATTCAGATGATCACGACTGCTGGGCTGTGCGGTGCGGTCGCCATACAGGAAGGCCCAGTTGCTGGGCCGCCAGTACTCGTGCCAGAGCTTGTTCTTCGCCTGAATGAGCGGGCGGAGCGTCGTCACATCTGGCCGCTCGATGACACCAGCACTCGTGAGCATTCGCAGGCCGATCTCGCGCGCACCTTCACGAGTCAGGTTCACCCCATCAGACGTGAGGCGATACGATCGTTGATGATTCCAGCCCTCACCCGAGCTGGCAAAGAATGCCCCATGCTTCTCAGCGAGCGTCCGAAGGACTTCGTTGTATTTCGCGAGCGCTTCATTCTTGGCACTGAGATCGGGCAAAGGAGGCGCGCATTTCTCAAATGGCGCGGCTTCGACGATGACCAGACGTGGTGTCACGGCTTTGCAGGTCTCGATCATCTGATCCAAAGCAACGCGGAATTCCTCCACACCCGACTCACCTCGTTCCAGGCATTCCTGGCGGCCAAACATGAGGAAGACACACGTCGCCTCACTGCGGCGGAGTTGCAGCGTAAGGTCGCCAAAGTTCAGCGGACGGTCCTGCCGGAAGACCGTGTCCGTTTCCCAGGCGAGGCTGCGGAGCTTCGGCTTCTGCGCGGCATAGCTGAGCATGAGCAGTGACTCCAATGAACCTTCTTCAGCGATTGCCGCGGCTTCGCTGCCACCGAGCAGGGCGATGATCTCATCCTTGTTAATAGAGAGACGACTCGAGATAGCGGGCAAGCGTTCTTGATTTTGATCTGGCCTCATTGAGGCCAAAGTCAGAACCTCAGTCCGAGTAAGAGCCCGGTGATACAGGCGCAATCTAGAAATCTGCAGACCAAGAGAGCAGTCCGCTACCTCAAAAACACTCTCTTTTATAACCAGCGGTAGTAATGATTCACTTCTGTTCGGCTGCTCAACTCCATCCAGCCAAAGCTCACCGATTGTCTGTTTGCCAGATTTGCGTGCAATGAAGGTAACATTAACCCACCTGCCTTCCAGCGGCCCCTCAGTGCTACCTGAGAACGAACGATTCCGCCCCGCACGGACAGAAACCAGGCCCGGCATGAGGTCCACATTCAGCAGGGTGTATTTGTCGAATTCGTGGAACATCAGAATGCAATTTCCATGCTCCATATCAGGACGCTGTCTGACATGAAACCACAGGGTAAGCGAGTACTCGTCCACCTCGGTTTCTTCACTAAACTCCTGAGGCCAAAAAAGAACCAAATCGCTTGGAAGAGGTGTGCCTTCAAAAAAGGAAGCCAGAAGTTCAGACTGCAAATCTATAGATGCTGATCTAGACACTTGGGCGTTCAACCAGACGGGCAGAAAAAGAATCAAAAGCAGAAGTCGGAACAGCATGGCGGCAAGGCTATCGCAAAAACGGCGCGAATCTTGCCACAAAGTCTTTCTGTTCACTGAGGTGGAAGACTGTTAATCCTGCCTTCTCGTAAATCCCGCCCTCAATCCCTGCTCCCATTCCCAAGATGAAACTCAAGATCGACCTCGATGACTTCCGCGTGCCCGATGGCAAACCGTTTCGCATCGCGAAGGCGAAGACGAAGGTGAAGAAGCTCTACACGGATGATGCTCATTACGAGGAGTTGATCGCGCAGTTCCGCGTGGAGATCGACGATCTCCAGCAGAAGATGTATGCGCAGGATCGGCAGGGCCTGCTGCTCATTTTCCAAGCCATGGACGCGGCGGGAAAGGACAGCACGATCAAGCATGTGATGAGCGGTGTGAATACGCAGGGTGTCGAGAGCCACGCCTTCAAGCGGCCCACGGATGCAGAGCTGGATCGTGACTTCCTCTGGCGCACCACGCGGGTGATGCCGCCACGCGGACGCATCGGCATTTTTAACCGCAGCTACTACGAGGAGGTGCTGGTTTGTCGTGTGCATCCAGAGATCGTCACGAAAATTCAGCGTCTGCCCGCGAAGACGACCAAGAACCTGGACAAGCTCTTCAAGGATCGTCTGAAGGACATCCGCAATTTCGAGGAATACAACGACCGCAACGGCATCCGCATCGTGAAGTTCTTCCTGCATGTCTCGAAGGAGGAGCAGAAGAAGCGCTTCCTGGCACGCATCGATACACCGAGCAAAAATTGGAAGTTCGAGGAGGGCGATGTGAAGGAGCGCGGCTACTGGAATGAATACCAGGAGGCCTATGAAGACGCCATCCGCGCCACAGGCACCGATGACTGCCCCTGGTATGTCGTCCCGGCGGATGACAAGAAGAACATGCGCCTCATCGTCAGTGCTGCGGTGCTCGCCGAGATGCAGTCGATGAAGCTCAAGTATCCCGAGCTGCCCAGTGAGCAGATCTCGCATCTTCAGGCGGCGAAGAAGCTGTTGCTGGCGGAGCCGTAGAGGCCACCCATCACGCCGGAAAATCCGTCGCCATCGCCGCCTGCTCCCAGATCTCCAGCTCACGCACACGCGCCGCAGCTGCATCGCGGATCTTTTTCGTCACATACTTCCCGAGTGGCAGACGCAGCGGGGCTTGCCCCTCGCGGACCATCTTCACGATCAGCTCCGCCGCACGCTCGGGATCGCCCGGCTGCTTGCCATCCACGTTCTTGAGAAAGGTGGCGAACTTCCCCGCCGAGCCCGCATACTCCGGCATCGGTTGTGCGTGTTCGAGCCCCTTTGCGATGAAGGCCGTGCGAAACGGCCCGGGCTGCACCAGCGTGACTTTGATGCCATGCGGCTGCACTTCCGCACGCAAGCTCTCGCACAGAGACTCCACCGCCGCCTTTGCCGCACCGCAGATGCCGAAGCCGGGATAATTCGAGATCACCGCCGCCGCACTAATATTGATGATGTGCCCGGCTTTCTGCTCTCGCAGCACCGGCAGCACGGCGCGGATCACATTCAGCGTGCCAAAGAAGTTCGTTTCAAAGTTCCGCCGTGTCTGCTCTTCCGTGCATTCCTCCACCGCGCCGATGAGGCCGTAGCCCGCGTTGTTCACGATGACATCCAGCCGTCCTGTGATCTTCGCCACATCAGCGATCACGCTTTTCACCTGCTCAGCATCCGTGATGTCCAGCACCCGGCCATGGCAGCGACCGGCGCCGATGTGCTCCAACACTTCCAGATCCTCCGCCCGACGCGCCGTGGCGATAACTTCATCTCCAGCCAGTAGCGCCGCCTCCGCAATCGCACGGCCAAAGCCTGATGAACAACCTGTGATTAGCCAAACTTTGGAACTCATGATGGATTCAAACGCCAGAGGGTTAGATTTAGAAAGGTCGCGAAACTGACCCAGGCGAGATACGGCACGAAGAGCCATCCGGCTGCCGGACTCACGCAGCGGAAGCTCAGCAGCGTGAGCAGAATCGCGGACCACAAAACCACGATCTCAGCCAGCGCCCATCCGAGCTGATGCGCGCCGAAGAAGATCGGCGTCCACACGGCATTCAGCACCAACTGAACAAAGTAAAAGGCAAGAGGCCGGGAGAAGCCGACACGCCTCCACACCAGCCAGGCCGCCACAGCCATCAGCGTGTAGAGCAGCGTCCACGCGGGACCAAAGACCCATGCGGGCGGGTTCCACTCCGGTTTGATCAGCGCAGCATACCACTCGCCCGGCACGGAGCCTATGCTCAGCAGTGGAGCGCAGAAGGTGATGACGATAAAACCCGCCAGCACGAGTCCGCTGCGCAGTTTGGAGGGAGGAGTGCTCATGAGGGCAAAGCATACGTCTGTCGGAGCAGCTCAGCGTGCTTTTGTATCGCCGCCTTCTCCGCCTCACTTAGCCGCGCCACATTCCGCACCTGCATGGACATGCGCTGATTCATCTTCAGGCGCGGCTCATGCTGCATCAGGAAGTCCCAATACAGCGTCGTGAAGGGGCAGGCATTCGGCCCCGTGGACTTCGCCGGATCATAGCGGCAGCCGGAGCAGTAGTTGCTCATGCGCTGGATGTATTTCCCGGACGCGATGTAGGGCTTGCTGGCCATGATGCCGCCGTCGCCATGCTGGGACATGCCGAGTGTGTTTGGCAGTTCCACCCACTCGATGGCATCCACATACACCGCCAGATACCACTCATGCACCTCACGCGGACGCACGCCGAGCAGCAGTGAAAACAAGCCCGTCACCATCAGCCGCTGGATGTGGTGGGCGTAGCCATACTTCAGCGTCTGGCCGATCGCATCGCGCAGGCAGTTCATCTCAGTCTCGCCGGTCCAGTAAAACTTCGGTAACGGCTGCTCACAGCTCAGCGCATTCATGCCCACATACTCCGGCATGAAGCGCCAGTAGATACCGCGCACATACTCACGCCAGCCCAGGATCTGCCGGATGAATCCCTCCACACCCGCCAGCGGTGCCTTTCCCGTGCGATACGCCTTCTCCGCCGCCGCGATGACCTCGCGCGGATCGAGCAGCTTCAGGTTCATCACCGCACTCAGTCTGCTGTGATAAAGCCAGGGCTCACGCGTCCACATCGCATCCTGGTAGTCGCCAAACTCAGCCAGTCGATGCTCGATGAAGTCCGTCAGCGCCACCTGCGCCTCCTCCGCCGTCACCGGCCAGTCAAACTCCTCCAGACTGCCCGGATGGCTGCCAAACTTCCCTTCCACGACAGCGATCACCTCCCGCGTGATCTTATCTGGCAAAAAGCGCCTCGGTGCGGGCTTCAGCGGCGGGCCTTCTTTGCCGAAACTCTTTCGGTTTTCGCTGTCGTAGTTCCACTCACCGCCCACCGGCTTGCCCGCATCCATCAGCACGCCATGCTTCGCGCGCATCTCGCGGTAGAAGAACTCCATCCGCAGTTGTTTGCGGCCCTTCGCGTGCTTCTCGAAGTCCGCATGACTCGCCATGAAGTGCCTGTCTTCCCGCTCATCCAGCGTGACGCCGAGTCTCTTCGCCGCTGCGCGGAAATCCTCCCTCACCTGCCACTCGCCCGCCTCCACCATGATCAGCTTTTCAGGCTTCAGCCGAGCTACAGCGGCTTCGAGTTCGGTCACGAAAGAGCCGCGGTTTTCCGCATCATCGAGCTTCCGGTAATCCACCATCACGCCCTCCGTGCACAGCCTTTCCGCAAAGTGCCGCATCGCCGCGAGGAAAGTCACGATGCGGGCCTTGTGAACCCAGACCTTCGTCGATTCCGCCGCCACCTCCGCCACCTCCGCCATCCAGACGCGGTCCAAGCTCGCATCAAACCCATCCAAAGCAGCCGAATGCCGGTCCAGTTGATCACCGAGAATGAGGATGAGATTGCGCATGAGCCATGGGCTACGCCTGAGCCCTGACCCAGGTTGAATCTGCGGCAGAAATTGTATTCCCCTACGCTGCTCGCACCGCTAGCCTCCGCTCGTTTATGAAACCCGAAAGCTCCCTGCTCCCGAAACTCTGGACCGTCCCTGAAGCCATCAGCAGCCGCCTCGGACGCGAGCCCGGCCCGCAGCGTGCCATGATGGAGGAGGGTCACCTGCTCATCATCCTGCACCAGCTCCCCGAGCCTGATCAGCACCAGCGGAAAGCCGCCCTCTTCTGGCGCAATCCTGAAGGCGAATGGAAAACAAACATCAAAGGCATGGGGCTTGCCGCACTGGCTGAGCATCTGCGCAGCTTCGATGACAAACTCACCGCCCTGGAGCAGGCGGAAAACCTGGCAAACACCGCTACGGAGTATCACACTGTGCTGGAGCAGATCGCTCCCGTGCTGCGCAGCTCTCGCGGACTGCACCGCGCCATGCAGCAGGCTCGTGAGATGCTGAAAACCGAGCGCGAGATCATCAACCTGCGAGACCAAGCCGCTGCCATCGAGCGCAATGCCGAGCTGCTGCTGCAAGACGCGCAATTCGGCCTGAACTTCACCGTCGCTCGTCAGGCAGAGGCCCAGGCCGCCACGGCACGTCGCATGGCCGCCACGGCTCATCGTTTGAATCTGCTCGCCGCACTCTTCCTGCCGCTCACTGCCCTGGCGAGCATATTCGGCATGGAGATCCACAGCACCCTGCCAGATACACCGATGATGTTCTGGCTCATCTGTATCGGCGGCATCGCACTCGGGCTGCTGATCATGTCCTTCCTCATTGAGAAGGATTCATAGCCGCGCTTGTCGCCGTGTGCTGCCCTGTGTTAAGTGGTGCTCACATGAAGGTCAGCATCTTTGGTTTAGGATACGTCGGCGCAGTCACCGCAGGGTGTTTGGCGGAGCAGGGGCATGTCATCATCGGTGCCGATGTGCAGCCGGAAAAGGTGGATGCCTTTAACACTGGCCGCAGCCCAATCATCGAGCCCGAATTGGATGATCTCCTCAGCACCGCACGCAAAGAAGGCCGACTCTCCGCCACCACCAGTGCAGCGGAGGCTGTGCTCAGCAGCGATGTGAGTATCATCTGTGTTGGCACTCCTTCGCTGGAGTCAGGCCGTCTGAATCTCGACTTCGTCCGCAAAGTCAGCGAGCAGATCGCCGCCGTGCTCAGAAGCAGCGGCAAAATGCACATCATCCTTTTCCGCAGCACCATGCTCCCTGGCAGCACACGCCAGATGGTGACCGACTTCTTCGAAGACCTGCGCATTGCCGGACAAGTGCGTATCTACTACTGCCCCGAGTTCCTGCGAGAAGGCACGGCAGTAAAAGACTTCCGCGTGCCATCACTCGCGGTCGTCGGCACGCATGATGGGCTGGCCCCCGATAGCCCCGAAGCACGCGAGTTGCTCGGTGGTGAGCCTGCCGTGCTTGCCTGGGAAGGCGCGGAGATGATCAAATACTCCTGCAACTACTTCCACGCGCTGAAAGTCGGCTTTGCCAATGAGATCGGCCGCCTCTGCAAGCACTTCGGTGAAGATGGCGCGCGTGTGATGAGTGTCGTGTGCAGTGACACACGACTGAACATTTCCTCTTACTACATGAAGCCGGGCACTCCTTTTGGCGGCTCTTGCCTGCCAAAAGATGTCAGCGCCCTGCTCTCCTTTGCACGTCAGGAGGGCATCGCACTCCCGCTGCTGGCCAACACCCTCGACACGAACAGCGCCCATCTCGACCTTCTGCTGAAGCTCATTACCAGCAAAGGTGCACGCAAAGTCGGGCTCCTCGGGCTCGCCTTCAAAGCGGACACAGATGATCTGCGTGGCAGCCCCATGGTCGCCGTGGCAGAGACGCTGCTCGGTCGCGGCTATGATCTGCGGATCTATGATCCGAGTCTGAACCTTTCCCGCATGATCGGCGCGAATGCTGCCGAAATGAACCGTCGCATGCCGCATCTGGCCTCGTTGCTGAAGACCGATGTGAACGAAGTCATCGAAAACTCTGAACTCATCGTCGCCTCGCAGAAATGTGTCGCTGTCGAAACACTTGCCAAACTTGTGAAGCCTGGGCAGCAGGTCATTGATGTGAACGGCTGGCGTGAGCTAAAGACGCTGCCTTGGAGCTACGAAGGTCTCTGCTGGTAGGTCGTTGGTGTGAACATTTCGTCACAAAGCGGGCGCGAAGTTAACGAAATGGTCACACAGAAGTGAGCGCAACCTTCTGAAAACGACCTTCATGAGAGAGAGTCAGCCGACTTCCTTCTCATGAAAATCCAAACTCCCTTCGTCACCCTCTGCGCCCTGTCGTTGGCGATGCCTTCCATCGCTGTCAATCCAGCACCCACCAAGGCTTTGACCTCAGTCGTCAAAGGCAGCATCGACCTCGATGCCGCACCGCTCACCGGCGGCGCTGAGATTCCCGCTTTTGATCCCGTCTCGAAGCGCGCCTTCACCTCCTCGAACAACGGCATCCAGGTCATCGACCTCACGAACCCTGCTGCGCCCGCCTTCGTCCAGACCATCGCGCCAGCC
>Ga0209480_10001092_pt1 | contig 20203 bp, 15 predicted proteins | sample JI61114C2DNA_FD_187501 | JGI IMG/M metagenome (GOLD analysis project Ga0209480, IMG submission 187501) | Wastewater effluent complex algal communities from Wisconsin, to seasonally profile nutrient transformation and Carbon sequestration -... | ecosystem: Engineered > WWTP > Effluent > Algae... | reverse complement strand
TATTACTGATAAATTTACTGGAAGAAGTAAAGGATTCGGTTTTGTTGAAATGCCAAGTGATGAAGAAGCTCAAAAAGCAATTGATGAGTTAAACGGAGCGACTGTTCAAGGTCGTGCTATCGTAGTTAATAAGTCCGAGCCAAAACCAGAAGGTGAAAGAAGAAGTTTTAATAACAACCGTGGTGGTGATTCTCGCGGAGGTTATGGTGTGGAAACAGCCGTGGTGGAGACAACCGTGGAGGTGGAGACAGAGGAAGATATTAATATTTTTTTCAATCATATAAAAAAAGGTGTCAATATAAATTGACACCTTTTTTGTTGTATTCTATTTGTGGTAGAGACGTTGCATTACAACGTCTCTACCACATAATTATTTTTACAAATTAGCCACCAACCAATCACCAACTTCACAAGTTGAATACGGTTTTGCTCCTTTTGCAACTAAATCTTCAGTAACGATTCCTTGCTCTAATGATTTGTTTACAACTGCTCTAATAGCTTCGGCTTCTTCTTTCAAACCAAAAGCATCTTCAAACATCATTGCTGCAGATAAAACAGTTGCTAATGGATTAGCAATGTTCAATCCCGTGGCTTGTGGATATGAACCGTGAATTGGCTCGTACAACGAAGTGTGTTCTCCCACAGAAGCTGATGGCATTAATCCCATTGACCCTGAAATTACTGATGCTTCATCGGTCAAAATATCACCAAATAAATTCTCAGTAATTAATACGTCATAAGAATTTGGCCATTGAACCAAACGCATTGCAACAGCATCAACAAATTCGTAAGAAACAGTCACTTCTGGATAATCTTTTTCCATAGCTTGAACGGTTTCTCTCCACAAACGAGAAGTTTCTAAAACGTTGGCTTTGTCCACACAACACAATTTTTTGGAACGTGTCATTGCCAATTCGAAACCTTTTTTAGCTAAACGTTGTACTTCGGCTCTGGTGTAAACACAGTTGTCGTACGCCGTTTCGCCACCGTCTTTTCTTCCTTTTTCACCAAAATAGATTCCGCCAGTCAATTCTCTTAAGAAAACCAAGTCGGTTCCTTCGATTCTTTCTCTTTTCAATGGAGAATTGTCAATCAAAGATGGGAACGTAAAGGTTGGACGCACATTGGCAAACAAACCTAATTTTTTACGCATCAACAACAATCCTTGCTCTGGACGAACTGGTGCAGATGGATCATTATCATATTTTGGGTGTCCGATAGCTCCAAACAAAACTGCATCGGCAGCCATACAGATTTCGTGAGTTTCGTCAGGATAAGGAACTCCAACGGCATCAATGGCGCAAGCTCCAGTAAGTGCTGGGGTCCAAGTGATTTCGTGATTGAATTTTTTGGCAATAGCATCCGAAACTTTTACAGCTTCATTTACAACTTCTGGTCCGATTCCGTCTCCGGCTAAAAGGGCAATATTAAATTTCATATATACTACTTTATTATTGAATTTTTTTAATTTTTATGGTTTATGATGCTACAATATTGAGCATTTTTTGAGTCGCTTTGATGGCAGCAACCGTTTGATCGGAATCCAATCCTCTGGTTTTAAATTCTTTCTTGCCATTGGTCCAAGTGATAATCGTTTCGCAAAGTGCATCCGAACTACTTCCTGGAGGAATTCGAACGGCGTAATCAATCAGTTTGGGCAATAACATCTTTTTGCTTTTATAAATTTTGGTCAAAGCATTCATAAATGCATCAAATTGTCCGTCTCCTTGAGCATTTTCTTCGATAATTTCCCCGTCGATTTTCAAACAAAGAGTTGTCGATGGTCGCATTCCTTTAGAGTGAACTAAGACATAAGACTCAATGACGATTTTGTCTTCATAGGTTTGGCTGTCCAATACATCCGAAATAATATACGGCAAATCTTCTTTGGTAACGGTTTCTTTTTTGTCGCCCAACTCAATAATTCTTTGGGTAACTAATTTCAAATCTTCCTGATTGAGCTGCAATCCTAATTCTTGAAGGTTTTTTTCGATATTGGCTTTACCCGATGTTTTTCCTAAGGCATATTTTCGCTTTCTGCCAAAACGTTCTGGGAGTAAATCGTTGAAATACAGATTGTTTTTATTGTCTCCATCAGCGTGAATTCCAGCTGTTTGAGTAAATACATTATCACCTACAATAGGCTTATTGGCAGGAATTCTATAGCCTGTAAAAGTCTCAACAAGTTTACTCACCGAGTACAAAGATGATTCCTTAATGTTGATTTTTACTTCGGGCAGAAAGTCATTTAATACCGCTACCACACTTTCTATTGGAGCATTTCCTGCACGTTCGCCCATTCCGTTAACAGTAACATGCAAGCCGTTGACACCTGCTTTTACGGCTTCCAAAACATTGGCAACGCTTAAATCGTAATCATTATGGGCGTGAAAATCAAAATGGATATTTGGATATCTTAACTTAATTTTAGAAATATATTCAAATGTTTGAGATGGAATTAGCACACCTAAAGTGTCTGGCAATAATATTCTTTTGATGGGTTGAGTGGCTAAAAAGTCTAAAAATTGAAACACATAATCTTGAGAATTTTTCATTCCGTTGCTCCAATCTTCTAAATAAATATTGGTTTCAATATCATTTTCTTTGGCCAATGAAATAATTTCGGCAATTTCAGCAAAATGTTGTTCGGGCGTTTTTTTTAATTGATGCGTCAAATGATTCATTGAACCTTTGGTCAATAAATTTTGAACTTTCGTGCCCGCTTTTTTCATCCATTCAATAGAAATTCCTCCATCGACAAATGATAAAACCTCGATTCTATCACAATATCCTTTACTTTTTGCCCAAGCTGTGATGCCTTTTACGGCTTGAAATTCGCCTTCGCTTACACGTGCCGAAGCGATTTCTATTCTATCTATATGTAATTCTTCGAGCAACAATTGGGCAATGGTTAATTTTTCTGCCGCAGAAAACGAAACTCCCGAGGTTTGTTCCCCATCGCGAAGCGTCGTATCCATTATTTCAATTTTTCTTTTTTCCATTTTAAATTTGATGCTAAAGCAAAGTATACTACTTAATTTATTATTATTTTATTCCTCCAAATACGGAGAAACAGCTGTTTTTATGCAAAACATCTACAGTTGAAAATCCTATTTTTCTCATTAGATCCAATTGATACATCACTGATCTCGGTGTATCTTCTTTGTCAATGTAAGCAAATACATTTTCTTGATAGGCTTTGCCACCAATGCCTTCCAAATAATCAGCATAGCGTTTCCACATTAATTGATTGATCGCAGGATTATCGTGTAAAATCAAATCCGAAATCCAAAAACAACCTCCTTTTTTCAGGCTTTTAAATATTTTTGTAAAAACAGTTTCCCATTCCTCATCAGTTCTTAGATGGTGCATCGCTGCTCCTGTAACCACAATATCAAATGTTTCGGCTGGCAATTGCAAATTCAAAAAATCAGTTTGAACTGTTGAAATTTTCCCTTGTGAAACTTTGGCAATTCGTTCTTTAGCTTTGTCCAACATTGGCAAGCTTAAATCTACCAATGTACATTCTAAATCTGGAATTAAATCGAGTAGTTTAATCGTAAAATTCCCTGCTCCACAACCTAAATCTAATACTGATTTTGCATTCGGACAAACCGAAGCGGCAATTTGAGTTAATAATTCTAAACTTAAGGCCGCATCAACAGTGCTTATTTGGCCTGTTTCTAGATTTGAAAAACGTTCCACATCATTATCAAAACGCTGTTGAATTTCTAATAAAGTAGATTTCATTTTTATAGCTTTTTATTCTCCAAAATCATTTCGAAATGTTCCACAATTGGAAACGGATTATAATAATGATGAAGCAATTTTTTCCATTCTAAATACGGTCCAGATTGTTTAAAACCTATGGTGTGGTCTTCCAATTTCTCCCAATCAACAAGTAAAATGTATTTGTTTTCTTGCTCAATACACTTTCGTAAACTATGACCTAAATATCCTTGAATTGAACTTATATATTGACTGGCAATTTTAAAGTCATTTTCAAATTGTTTTTCTTCTCCTTTTTTTACAAAAAGGGTGGCTACTTCTAGAATCATATTTAATGTATTCCTGATGTTTTTTAAACCATTAAGAGATTAAGAAAATTAAGTTTTGTCTAAATGAGCCTTAATTTCTTAATGGTTAAATTTTTTCAATTAATAAGGCAATTGATCAGCAAAAGCTACAATTTCTTCTTTAATGTTTTGTAAATAATCGATATCATCAAAACCATTGATCATATTGTTCTTTTTGTATCCGTTGATATCAAAAGATTCTTTTTGCCCAGTAGCCAATAATGTAATGATTTGTTCCGGCAAATTGATTTGCAATTGTGTGTTTGGATCCGCTTCGATAGCTTTGAAAATAGTTTCAGCAAATTCAGGACTCACTTGAACAGGCAAAACACCAATATTCAAGCAGTTTCCTTTGAAGATATCTGCAAAGAAAGAAGAAACTACAGCACGGAATCCGTAATCGTAAACCGCCCAAGCAGCGTGCTCACGAGAAGAACCTGAACCAAAGTTTTTTCCTCCAACAAGGATTTTTCCGCTATAGGTTTTGTCGTTTAACACGAAATCAGCTTTTGGAGTATCATCTCCATTGTATCTCCAGTCTCTGAAAAGGTTGTCTCCAAAGCCTTCACGTTTTGTAGCTTTCAAGAAACGAGCTGGGATGATTTGATCGGTATCTACGTTTTCTATTGGTAGTGGCACTGCACTACTGGTAAGGATATTAAATTTATCGTATGCCATTTTATTTTAGATTTTAGATTTTAGAATTCTGATTTTAGATTTTCTTGGAAAATTTAAAATTTAGAGTCTAAAAATGTTTTGTATAAATTATGTAAATCAATTTTTAGTTGAAGCTATTCTAGATTATAAATAACACAAAGTGAAATCTAAAATCTAAACTCTTCAATCTAAAATAAATCTCTTGGGTCAGTTAATTTTCCTGTAACTGCTGCAGCTGCTGCCATAATTGGAGAAGCTAACAATGTTCTTGAACCTGGACCTTGACGACCTTCGAAGTTTCTGTTTGATGTACTTACTGCATATTTTCCAGCAGGAACTTTATCATCGTTCATTGCCAAACAAGCTGAACAACCTGGCTGACGCAATACGAAACCTGCTTCAGTAAGAATATCCAAAATTCCTTCTTCTTTGATTTGTGCTTCTACAACGTGTGAACCTGGAACTAACCAAGCCGTTACATTATCCGCTTTTTTACGACCTTTTACAATTTCAGCAAAAGCTCTAAAATCTTCGATACGACCATTGGTACAACTTCCCAAGAAAACGTAATCAATTTGTTTACCAATCATTACGTCATCTTCGTTGAAGCCCATATAAGCCAAAGATTTTTTATACGTTTCCTCGCCACCTTCCACTTGGTCAGCACTTGGAATATGTTTAGAGATACCAATCCCCATTCCTGGGTTAGTACCATAAGTAATCATTGGTTCGATATCTGCTGCATCGATGTTTAATTCAGCATCGAAAACCGCGTCAGCATCGGTTTTTAAAGTTTTCCAATATTCTACTGCTTTTGTCCACGCTTCTCCTTTTGGAGCATATAAACGTCCTTCTAAGAAATCAAAAGTTTTTTGGTCAGGAGCAATCATACCACCACGAGCACCCATTTCGATTGAAAGGTTACAAACCGTCATACGACCTTCCATAGACATTTCTTCGAAAACATTTCCGGCGTATTCAGCAAAATATCCTGTTCCTCCAGAAGTAGTCAATTTTGAAATGATGTACAAAGCCACATCTTTTGGGCCAACACCTTTGCTCAAAGTTCCGTTTACGTTGATACGCATTTTTTTAGGTTTCGGTTGCATAATACATTGCGTAGCCAAAACCATTTCCACTTCAGAGGTTCCGATACCAAAAGCAATCGCTCCAAATGCACCGTGAGTTGAAGTATGTGAATCACCACAAACAATAGTGGCACCTGGCAAAGTAATTCCGTTTTCAGGTCCTACTACGTGAACGATACCATTTTTTTGGTGACCTAATCCCCAGTGAGAAATACCATATTCAGCTGCGTTATCTTCTAATGCTTTCAATTGATTAGCAGATAAAGCATCAGCAACAGGTAAGTGTTGGTTTATGGTTGGTGTGTTGTGATCGGCAGTGGCAAAAGTGCGCTCTGGGTATAAAACCGAAACACCTCTTCCTTTTAAACCTAAAAAAGCAACAGGACTTGTAACTTCGTGAATGAAATGACGGTCAATAAAAAACACGTCTGGTCCATCTTCAATTTTACGCACCACGTGCGAATCCCATACTTTGTCGAATAATGTAGTACTCATTTTAATTTTTTTTAAGTGTATTTCTTTTTTTACAATTTTGGCATTAGCTCATAATTATAACAATGGCAGCAAATTTATAAAAAGAATTAAAAGTGTCAATTATACTATTTACTTATATACGATACCCAAAGTCAATTTTAAGATGCTTAAGCAGTTCTTACGAATCTTAGTCATTTGGGAACTGTTTTTAAATTTCGACTTTAATTCTTTTTTAATGTTGTTTCCAATGCGTGAAAATTGTTTTTAATTTTTTGCAAATTTATCTCTATTTTGTTGTAAATAAGCCAGTTTGTGGCTGTAAAATCTAACAAAACAAATAAAAATAGTAATAATTTTCAAAGTTTAGCCTTTCTGTTTGTTGCAAAATAAAATGCATTTTTGCTTTTTTGCGGCTGAAATTAGAATTAATAAGTCGTATTTAAAAGTAATTTTTTTGATAAAATACTACGACATCCAAGAAATGGATTTTTGGGTTTTTTTGTGAATTTTGGAATAAATAATTTGCGGATTGGTTTAAAGAAAACAATTTCGTTTTTCATTTTAAAGGAATTTATTGTTGATAACTTACATGCTTTTTTCGTCTAAAAAATTCTAAATTTGGAAACTGCTAAATCTAATTTCAGGCAATTGCAAACCCTTCAAAAACAATTATGTACTTAATATTCGATACCGAAACTACAGGTTTACCCAAGCGTTGGGGCGCACCTATTTCTGACACGGACAACTGGCCAAGATGTATTCAAATTGCTTGGCAGCTCCACGACGATATGGGAAAACTCATCGAGCATCAGGATTATTTAGTCAAGCCTGAAGGGTTCAATATTCCGTATGATGCCGAGAGAATTCACGGTATTTCGACTGAATTGGCGCAAGCCGAGGGAATTCCTTTGGCCGAAATTTTAGAAAAATTCAATATCGCTTTATCGAAAACCAAATTTATTGTAGGTCAAAATCTAGGTTTTGATATCAATATTATGGGATGCGAATTTTATAGAATGGGAGTCGATTCTCCAATGAGTTCGATGCCAGTTTTAGATACTTGTACTGAAGTTACTGCCTCATTATTGAAATTACCCGGAGGTCGTGGCGGTAAGTTCAAATTACCTACACTTACCGAATTACACCAATACCTTTTTAATAAACCTTTTGCGGAAGCGCACAACGCCACTGCCGATGTTGAAGCAACCACGCGTTGTTTTTTCGAATTGATTCGTACTGGAGTTTTCACTAAACAAGAACTCGAAGTCGAGCAGGAATATTTTGAGGATTTTCAACTCAAAAATCCTAGAGAAATTCAATTCATCGGATTACAGCACATCAATTTAAAAGAAGCATCCGATAAAATTCGCCAGAAATTAGGCGGTCAGCAAACTGCAACCATTTCTAAACAGGAACTTTCGGATAATAAAAAGAGTTTAATTGATACTGATTTTGTGCATTTGCACAATCATACTCAGTTTTCGGTTTTGCAATCAACTATTAGTGTTGCGGCCTTGGTCAAAGCGGCTTCGCAACAAAAAATGCCTGCTGTGGCAATGACTGATCACGCCAATTTGATGGGTGCTTTTCATTTTGTTCGTGATATTTTATACCATAACAAAGCGGCTGAAGCCAAAAATAAAGAAGCCATAGAAAAAGGCGAAGAACCAACGGAAGTTCTTATGAAACCTATTGTAGGTTGTGAATTTTTTGTATGTGAAGACCATAAAAATAAGTCTGTAAAGGACAATGGATTTCAAATTGTGCTGTTGGCAAAGAACAAAAAAGGCTATCATAATTTGGCCAAAATGTCTTCTATTGCTCACACCGAAGGCTTTTATTATGTGCCCAGAATTGACCGAAAAGTAATTCAACAATACAAAGAAGATATTATTGTTTTGTCGGGAAATCTATATGGGGAAATTCCGAGTAAGATTTTAAATCTGGGCGAAAACCAAGCTGAAGAAGCCTTGATTTGGTGGAAAAAGGAGTTTCAAGACGATTTTTATATTGAGGTGATGCGTCACAATCAAGAAGATGAAAACCGTGTGAACGAGGGTTTGATTGCCTTGGCAAGAAAGCACGAGGTCAAAATTGTGGCGACTAATAATACTTTTTATATTGATAAAGACAATGCTAATGCGCACGATATTTTATTGTGTGTAAAAGAAGGAGAGAAGCAAACTACTCCAATTGGACGTGGTCGAGGCTATCGTTTTGGATTACCCAATCAAGAATATTATTTCAAGTCGGGCGATGAAATGAAGCAATTGTTCAACAATTTGCCTGAAGCGATTTTGAACATTGCTGAAATTGTTGATAAGATAGAAATTTACAATTTGGCTCGTGAAGTTTTGCTTCCAAAGTTTGAAATTCCCGCCGAGTTTGTCGATCCAGAAGACGCTGTTGATGGGGGAGTTCGAGGAGAAAATGCCTATTTAAACTATCTCACTTTTGAAGGAGCAAAGAATCGATACAAGGAAATTACGCCAGAAATTCAAGAAAGATTGGATTTCGAATTGCTGACAATAAAAAATTCAGGATATCCGGGATACTTTTTGATTGTACAAGATTTCATTGCCGAAGCTCGAAAAATGGGAGTTTCTGTTGGACCTGGAAGGGGTTCAGCAGCAGGTTCGGTGGTGGCTTATTGTTTGAAAATCACCAATATCGACCCATTGATGTACAACCTGCTTTTTGAGCGTTTCCTGAATCCAGATAGAGTTTCTCTTCCCGATATTGATATTGATTTTGATGATGAAGGACGCAGTAGCGTAATGGATTATGTGATTCGAAAGTACGGACAGAAACAAGTAGCTCAAATTATCACCTACGGAAAAATGGCGACCAAATCGGCTATTCGTGATACGGCTCGTGTATTGGATTTGCCGTTATTCGAAGCCGATAAAATTGCTAAATTAATTCCTGGAATGATGCCTTCTAAATGGAATTTAGCTCGGTTTTTGAGTGAAAAAGAAGATTTAATCAAAAAAACTGTTCGTCCTGAAGAATTCGAAAAAATAAAAGAATTAATCGCTTTGGCCAATGAAGATGATTTGAGTGGAGAAACCATCCAACAAGCCAAAGTTTTAGAAGGAAATTTAAGAAATACAGGTATTCACGCTTGTGGTGTGATTATTACGCCAAGCGATATTACCGATTTTGTTCCAGTTTCAACGGCCAAAGATTCGGATTTGTTTGTCACTCAATTCGACAACTCGGTCGTGGAAAGTGCTGGTTTATTGAAGATGGACTTCTTGGGTTTGAAAACCCTAACTTTAATTAAAGATACGGTAAAATTAGTAAAATATAGAAGCAATATCGACCTGAATCCCGATGAATTTCCGATAGATGATGCCAAAACGTATGAGCTTTTTCAACGAGGAGAAACGGTTGGTATTTTTCAATATGAAAGTGCCGGAATGCAAAAATATATGAAGGAATTGCGACCAACGGTTTTTCCAGATTTGATTGCCATGAACGCCTTGTATCGTCCAGGACCAATTGCTTATATACCGAGTTTCATTAAACGTAAAAACGGAGAAGAACCCATTGTGTACGACTTGGATGACTGCGAAGAATTGCTGAAAGACACCTACGGAATTACCGTTTACCAAGAACAGGTAATGCTTTTGTCCCAAAAACTGGCGGATTTTTCCAAAGGTGATGCCGATGTATTGCGTAAAGCGATGGGGAAAAAGATGATAGATGTTTTGGCTAAAATGGAGCCAAAATTCATCTCACAAGCCATGGCAAAAGGGCACGCTAAGGATAAATTAGAAAAAATTTGGAACGACTGGAAGGCCTTTGCCGAATACGCTTTCAACAAATCGCACTCTACTTGTTATGCTTGGATTGCCTACCAAACGGCCTATTTGAAAGCCAATTATCCAGCCGAATATATGGCGGCGGTTTTGTCGAATAATATGAGTGACATCAAGCAAGTTTCCTTTTTTATGGAAGAATGCAAGCGAATGGGATTGAAAGTTTTGGGACCAGATGTAAACGAGTCGTTTTATAAATTTACAGTAAATGATGAGTATGCGGTTCGTTTTGGGATGGGAGCCGTAAAAGGAGTGGGTTCTGGAGCTGTTGCAACCATTGTCGAAAACAGAAAAAAAGGAAAGTACAAATCGATTTTTGATTTAACCAAACGTATTGATTTGCGTGCTGCCAACAAAAAAGCATTAGAGAATTTAGCTTTGGCTGGTGGTTTCGATTCGTTTGGAAACACAACTCGAGCCCAATATTTTCATGATGATGGCGATGGAATTACCTTTTATGAAAAAGCCATTCGATATGGAGCGAAATTTCAAGAAAATGAAAATTCATCGCAGGTGAGTTTGTTTGGTGAAACAAGCGATGTTCAAATTGCTGAACCTGTAGTGCCGCCTTGCGAGGATTGGAGCACGATGGAAAAACTCGCCAAAGAGAAGGAAGTTGTTGGGATTTATATTTCGGGACATCCATTAGATGATTTTAAATATGAGATGAAATATTTTTGTAATTCGAAGTTGGAATCTTTGAAAGATTTGAATCAGTTTGTGAATAAAAGCCTAACTTTTGGAGGAATAATTAGCAATGTGCAACACCGAATTGCCAAAAATGGAAAAGGCTGGGCGATATTTAATCTCGAAGGATACGATGAAAGTTATGAGTTCAAAATTTTTGGCGAAGAATACATTAAAAACCGTCATTATTTGATTCCAAATAGTTTTACCTATATAAAAGTATTAGTAAAAGAAGGTTGGCCAGATAAAGAAACTGGAAAAAAAGGAGATCCAAAGATTCAATTCTCGGAATTCAAAATGTTGCAAGATGTGTTCGATAATTTTGCTAAAAAATTGTCTATTTTACTAGATATAAAAGATTTGAGTCAAGATTTTATTTCCAAATTAAATGCCATTTTCCAGGCCAATAAAGGAAATAATTCAGTAGTTTTTGATGTTGTTGAGCTTGAAATGGTTCAGAAATCAGTAGAAATTGTTCCTGAAACTATAAAGTTGGAACCAACAACAGATATTGCCTTATTCGAAGATGAAATTTCAGACGAAACCGTAATTTTTTCAGATGAATTCTCAGAAGAAGATGAACTGATTATGGAAGAATCTATTGCTGAACCAGAATCTTCTAGATTAGAAACTAAAACAATCACTCGGATATCAATGCCAAGTCGAAAATTGAAAATCAAGATTTCGAATGAGCTTTTGGTTGAATTGGAGAAAATGGATGTGAATTTTAAATTGAATTAAATGGTTTAACCTATTTCAAAGTTGGAATTTAGAATCTTTGTCGAGATTAAAAAACTTTGGTATAAGTTAACAAACGAAAATTAAATATATTAATTAATGAGCATTACTTCTTTTTTAGAAAAATTAAAAAAATCACCAAACGCAATTTCATTTCCGGAAACCATCGCTGTGATTGAGGAAAATTACGATTTTACTCCAACGGCTTTCGATAATGGAACGCAACACAATGAAATTGGACAAAATTCAGGTTCTTGTAAATTGTTTGCTTTTGCCCAATTGCAAAACTTATCTCAATCCGAAACGTTAGCTTGTTTTGGAGCTTATTATTTTGATGAAGTATTGGGAGATCCAGCCGGAACCAATCACCAAAACATTCGTAATTTCATCAATTTAGGATGGGATGGAATTAAATTTGAAGGAACTGCTTTGGTGTTGAAAGCTTAATTTTTTAGCCACAGATGACACAAATTGAATGGATAAACACGGATTTTTCAAAGTATTTTATTTCTAACTATCTGTGAAAATCAGTTGAATCTGTGTCATCTGTGTCCTAGATTTATACTTCGAGATCTACAAACGAAAAAGCATTACCACTAAACAAACCTTTATCAGATAATTTTAAATCGGGAATTACCAATAAAGCCATAAACGAAAGTGTCATAAAAGGCGCTTTCAAATCACTTCCTAAACTCTTTGCCATAGCATCAATTTCTTGGTATAATTTTCCGGTTTCCCAGCCGTTTTTGTCACTCATAATTCCGGCAACAGGCAAGGGCAACATTTTATTTTGGGAACTATTTACAGCACAAACTCCACCCCTATTTTTAATAATTAAGTTGACGGCATTGCAAATTTCTTCATCAGATGTTCCCACGACAACAATATTATGGCAATCATGTGCTACAGAACTGGCAATAGCCCCTTTTTTTAAACCAAAATTCTTGATGAAAGCAATGGCTGGTTTTGTATCTTGATAACGATTCACAACTGCCATTTTCAGGATGTCATTTTCGGTATCCGAAACTATTTTTCCATCAACGATTAAGGAGTTATGATGAATTTCATTCGTAATCAATTGCCCTTCCAAAGCTTCAATTACTCTTATTTTTAAGCCTTTTGCAGAAACTTCAAAATCAACGATTTCCTTTGAAGTAATATTGAAATTATTGGGAGTTTCGAATGGAACATGTTTAACAAAAGACTCGCCATTTTCGGCAACTAATTCTCCATTGATGTAGGTTTGTTTCACTTTGAAATCAACTAAATCTTCGACCACGATAAAATCGGCAACATCGTTTTCTTTCAATAATCCCACGTTCATTTTGTAATGATTTATGGGATTGATGCAAGCCGCTTGTAGAATTTTGTAAATGTCAATTCCTTTGGCGACAGCACGAGCACAAAGTAAATTAATATGACCGACAATCAAATCGTCAGGATGTTTATCATCGGAACAAAACATCATGTTTTCGTAATTTTCGGGAAGCAAATCGATGAGTGCTTCAAAGTTTTTGGCGGCACTTCCTTCGCGAATGAGGACTTTCATTCCTAAGGATAATTTTTCTTCGGCTTCTTCAAAAGTGAAGCATTCGTGGTCGGTCGAAATTCCTGCAGAAATGTATTTTTTTATTGGTTCGCCTCGTAATCCTGGAGCGTGGCCATCAATGGGTTTATTAAAATGTTTTGCCCATTCTATTTTCTTCAAAACTTCGGCATCGTCAAATAAAACGCCAGGATAATTCATCATTTCGGACAAATAATAAATGTCAGGCGAAGCCATTAATTCCTTGATTCCATCTGAATCGATTGTCGCTCCGGCAGTTTCGAAAGTGGTGGCGGGAACACAAGATGGTGCGCCAAAATGAAATTTCAATGGCACTTTTTTGCTGTTTTCAATCATATAATAAACGCCTGCCGAACCCAGAACATTCGCAATTTCGTGTGGGTCGGAAATTGTGGCCACCGTTCCGTGGAGCACAGCAATTTTGGCAAACTCTGAAGGCACCAGCATCGAACTTTCGATATGAATGTGGGAATCGATAAATCCAGGCATAATGTAGTGTTGAACCTGATGGTTTTTCTCTATTATGGAAGTTATTTTTCCGTTTTCGACAGTGATTTCGCCAGCATAAATGCGACGGTTTTGAATATCGACAATTTGTCCTTGAATTTGCATTTTGGGTTGATTTTGAATAATAATCAAAAGTACAATCTTTTGATTTAGCTCCTGAAATTTTTATCGCAAATTCGCGAATTTAGTTGTTCGATATTTTGTGAAATTTGCGAATTTTCGGTTAATTTTTTTTGAGACTTATTTCTTTAGTGATTTTAAACTAAATTTGTGGGAGTACAAAAAACAATTCGTAATTCTCAATTCTAAATTTAATATGCGCTGGACCATCAAACCAAAACCTTCGGAAGAAAAGGTAAAATTACTTGCTGAAGCTTTGAATGTCGAGGAATTTGTGGCAACGCTTTTGGTGCAACGAGGTATTGAAACTTTCGAACAAGCCCGACAATTTTTTCGTCCAACTTTAAATGATTTGCACAATCCTTATCTGATGAAAGATATGGATAAAGCGGTCGAACGCATTGAATTAGCAATTGAAAACGGCGAAAATATTCTTGTTTTTGGCGATTATGATGTTGATGGAACAACAGCTGTTTCTTTGGTTTCGTCTTATTTGAAAACTTATTATCCCAATGTGGCGACATATATTCCAGATCGTTATGACGAAGGATATGGCGTTTCTTTCAAAGGAATTGACTTTGCCGACGACAATGGCTTTTCGCTGATAATTGCTTTGGATTGTGGCATAAAATCCATTGATCACGTGGCTTACGCCAATGCCAGAAACATCGATTTCATCATTTGCGATCACCATAGACCGGGAGATTTTTTACCAGAAGCGGTTGCGGTTTTGGATCCAAAACGCGACGATTGTAATTATCCTTATGATGAATTATGCGGTTGTGGCATTGGTTTCAAATTGATTCAAGCATTGGGTGAAAGCCGAAATCAAACCATCGAAGATTTGACTTCTTATCTGGATTTAGTCGCTACGGCAATTGCTGCGGATATTGTTCCAATGACGGGCGAAAATAGGATTTTAGCTTATTTTGGTTTACAAGTAATTAATACTGATCCGAGACCGGGATTTAAAGCTTTAATATATCAAATTAAGAAGAAAACCTTAGATATTACTGATGTTGTTTTTATCATCGCACCCAGAATTAATGCAGCTGGACGAATCAAACACGGGAATCACGCTGTGGAATTATTGACGGAATTTGATTTTGAACAAGCACAACAATTTGCATCCGAAATTGAAGCTTATAATTCCGAAAGAAAAGATTTAGACAAACAAATTACCAAAGAAGCACTGAGTCAGATTATAGAAAATAACGAAGAAAAGCGATTTACATCGGTTGTTTTTCAAGAAGATTGGCACAAAGGAGTCATTGGAATCGTGGCTTCCAGATTGATAGAAACGTATTATCGTCCTACCTTAGTTTTTACCAAAAGTGGCGATAAATATGCGGCTTCGGCACGTTCTGTCAAAGGGTTTGATGTCTATAATGCCTTGGAAGCTTGTTCGGAACATTTGGAGCAATTTGGTGGACATATGTATGCGGCTGGAATGACTTTATTGGAAGAAAATTATTTGGCATTCAAAAACGCTTTCGAAAAAGTAGTGGAAGAAACCATTCATCCCGATATGTTGATTCCAGAAATTTCGATTGATGCCGAAATCAATTTATCGGACATCACTCCAAAACTGACTCGGATTTTAAAACAATTCGAACCTTTTGGACCACAAAATATGACACCTGTTTTCTTGACCAAAAATGTGAAAGACACAGGTTATGCCCAAAAATTGGGAGCCGATGAAGAACATTTAAAACTTTTTGTACGCCAAAATAATTCCGAGGGAATGGCGGCCATTGGTTTTGGATTAGGAAATAAAATGGAATTGACAGCGAATAAAAAGTCGTTCGAAGCGGTGTATTGCATAGATGAAAATGAATGGAATGGCAAAACATCTATCCAATTGCGGTTGAAAGATATTAAGTAGAAAGTATGAAAGTTAAAGTAAAAGATGCCTACGCAGCCTTGCGTTTTAGAGAATTCAATATGTTTTTGTTGCTGCGATTTGCCATGGTTTTTGCTTGGTCAATGCAATTTATAATCATCGAATGGGAAGTGTATAGTTTGACCAAAAGTGCTCTTTCGTTAGGGATGATAGGACTAATGGAAGTAATTCCAGCTATCGGAATGGCTTTGTTTGCCGGACACATTGTGGATCAAAAGGAAAAAAAAGGAATGCTTTTGAAATGTATTCTAGGATTTTCCATCATTAGTTTTGGCTTGTTTTTATTGACGTGGCCAAGAATAGTAAGTGATTGGTCAACAGATACTATTTTGTATTCTATTTATTTTTTGGTTTTTATAGGAGGATTGGTTCGTGCGTTTTTAGGGCCAACCATTTTTTCGTTGATGTCCTTAATTGTTCCTAAAAAAGCGTATCCAAATGCTGCCACTTGGAGTAGTTCGGTTTGGCAAATAGGTGCTGTTGTTGGGCCAGCAGTAGCAGGATTTTCCATTACTTGGATTGGTGTACATTGGTCTATGTGGACTATTTTTGCTTGTTCAATTTTTGCATTATTGGTTTTGACACAGATTTCTAAAAAACCTATTTTGAATCCAAAAATTGGAGAACCAGTGATGGAAAGTTTAAAGGAAGGCTTGAAGTTCGTTTATACCAATAAATCTATTTTAGGAGCTTTAACATTGGATATGGTGGCAGTTCTTTTTGGTGGAGCGGTGGCACTTTTGCCCATTTTTGCTCAAGATATTTTGAAAGTAGGCCCTGAAGGTTTTGGGATTTTAAGAGCAGCTCCGGCAGTTGGTGCTTTGTTAACGATGTTTGTTTCGGCTCATTTGCCTTTTTATAAAAATGCAGGAATTAAGCTTTTGGCTGCCATTTTTGGATTTGGTGTCTGTATAATAGTTTTTGGACTTTCGACTTGGTTTTGGTTGTCGGTTTTTGCTTTGTTTATGAGTGGCGTTACCGATGGAATTTCGGTAGTAATTCGTCAAACGATTTTACAACTCAAAACACCCGATTCTATGCGAGGTCGAGTGGCGGCTGTAAATTCAATTTTTGTGGGTTCGTCTAATGAGTTAGGTGCTTTCGAAAGTGGGTTGACTGCCAAATTGATGGGAACAGTTACTGCGGTAGTTTTTGGCGGAAGCATGACGCTTTTAATCGTAGTTTTTACAGGAATTAAATTGCCTGGATTTAGAACTCTGGATTTGCAAAAAGATTTGGAGGAACACGAAAATCATAAATAATTGAAAGCGAGATTAAATAAAGCAAAAGAGAAAACCACGGCAGTTTTAAAGCAAGGTTTAACCCCAAAGGAATTGAGTCAGAGCATTATTGTTTCGGGATTAATTTCGACTATTCCGATTCTTGGTGTCAGCACTTTTATGATAACCACGGTTTCTCTCAAGCGAAAATTGAATCTTCCCGTAATGATTTCGTTAAGTTATTTGATGTGGCCAGCTCAAATTTTATTGATAATTCCTTTTATACGAGTGGGCGAATTTATTTTTTCAGTTCCTCGACATCATCATACGGTCGAAGAAATTATTAGTTCTTTTCAAAGCAGTTTTTTCCAAACCCTTAGTCAGCTTTCCTTTGAATTGCTGTGTGGTTTGGGTGGATGGTTGTTTACGGCAGTTCCTATTGCTGTTGGGATTTATTGGGTATCGCTTTTGTTTTTGAAAAAGAATTAGGGCATCAAAGACAAACTTATTTTTCTAAATATTTGAAGTCCAGAATATTTAATTATTAGTTATACGCTAAAGAGAGCGATGATAAATTTAATGAGGTAAATACTTTAAAAGGTCTAATAATATCATCATTGTTGAATTATTACAACATTTTTCTATTAATTCATTAGCATTTTTATTCCCTAATTCTTTGGATTTAAGAAGATCCAAACATCCTTTATTTTTTTGTTTTAGTATAATTTTTAAAAGACCTCTATTATAATAATAATCTGCAAAACTTGGATTGATTGCTATTGCATTATCATAGTCGATTATTGCTTCTGGATATTGTTTTAATTGGGCTTTTACGAGTCCTCGTCCATAATAAGCATTGGCGTAAAGAGAATCGTTTTTTACAGCATTGGTATAATCAATAATAGCACTTTGTAAATCTCCATTTTTTCTTTTGGCATTGGCTCTGCTATAATAGGCACTAGCATGAGTTGTGTCTATTTCGATAACTTTTGAATAATCAGCTATAGCTTCAGGATAATTTTTTAAGATATATTTTGTGTTTCCACGGTCAATGTAAGCATCTTTATAAGTCGAATCCAATTCAATGGCTCTTGTAAAATCATCAATAGCGCCATAATAATCTAAAAGATTAATTTTTGTGAGCCCACTTTGCAAAAAGGTTTCGGCAGTTTGTGCAAAACTTTTGAGAGTTAAAACCAAAGTAAGAAATAATATTAATCTAACTTTCATTGGGATGATTTTACACAAAGTTAGGTGTTTATGAAAGACACTGGTTATAATCCTTATTGAAAAAACCTCAATTTGTAAATCATATTCGAATTTATGTGGTCTCGCTTTTGTTTTTGAGAAAGAAAGTTGTTTAATATAATCTTATCTCCTTAAATTATTTTAGAACCGAACGGAGTTCTTTGCGGTACTGTGAAGCACTCTTGCCCGTAAACTCTTGAAATGTTTTATTGAAATAGCTAAAATTATTGAATCCGCTTTCGAAACAAATTTCCGTAATACTTATGGGTTTTTCCGCCAATAGTTTCGATGCGTGAACTAAACGGTATTCATTAACAAACTTAGTAAACGTTTTTTTTGTTATTTTTTTAAAATACCGACATAAAGATGGAACCGTCATACTCACCAAATCCGCCACTTCTTCTAGCGTAATTTGTTCTTGGAAATTATCTTTCACATAATTAAAAATTGTGTTGATTTTGTCATTATCCTGCATTTGCAAATCCATCGAAAATCCTTCGGCATTCAAAACTTTAAATTCTGTAGCTTCTTCAAGTTCATTTAAAATTGAAAGCAGTGTCAGCAATCTTTCAAATGGCAATTGGTCTGCTATAGTTTCTAATTTGCTTCCAATTCTTTTTTTGGTCTCTCCAATAAAGACAAGTCCGGCTTTGGCTCTATTGAAAAGGTGGTTGATGTTTTTCATTTCTGTTATTCCAAAAAAATCAGTGCCTAGGAAGTCGGGTTTCATTTGGACTATTGTTTCTTTTGTGTTTCCCGTTTTTTCATCGGTAAAACCGCAATGGGGCAAATTACTTCCTATAAGTATAAGACTTCCGCTGGTGTAATAGGAGATGTGGCTACCCACTTGTCGTTTGCCTGAGCCTCCATTTACATATACCAATTCGATTTCAGGATGGTAATGCCAAAAGTGAGCATTGCTATTATTATTATTATCTACATATTGTGTCAAAGTAAAAGAACTTCCAAACGATGGCTCTAGGATTTCTAAAGCTGGGAGTATGTTTTTCATCATGTTGCTATTTAGAATCAATACAAAATTAACCTAAATTAACACATAATTACCAATTTTAACCTATTTCGTTTTCGTAAAAGGTAATATAGTGCATAAATAGGAAAATAGAGTGTTGTTATGCATCAAATGACTCCAATATCTTTGTCAAACAAAATCATTATAAATCTAAAAATTAAAATTATGAAAAATTTATTTAAATTTAGTTTAGTGTTGGGAGTAGCATTATTAACTATGAACGTACAGGCTAGTGATATTGATTTTTCGCTAGGTGTTAAAAAAGAGAAAGGAAAAGTAATTACTTTTGTATTTAATGAGACAAATAAATTGGACTTGTCTATTTATGACGTAGAAGGCAAAATGATTCACACAGAAAAGGTGGATTCTCAAACTTTTATCAACAGAACCTATGATTTGAATGCTTTGCCAGAGGGTATTTATTATTTGGTTGCTGAATCGGAGTACAAAATTTCTAAATACAAAATTTCAGTTGTTGGAACTACGGCTAGGTTATTGGAAACTCCAATTTCAGAGGAATTTAAACCAGTATTTACTGAAAAAGATGGTTTATTAAAACTAAGTTTTTTAAATTTGGATAAATCTCCAACTTTTGTTAAAATTTATGATAAAGAGGACAATCTAGTTTATGATAGTGGTATGTTGACGGATCAAAATATCGCTAAGACTTTTGATGTTTACACTAATCAAAACGAAGCCTACACTTTTGTGGTTACTAATAACAACAAGAGCTATGCAAAAACATTTTATAAAAGATAATAAGTCAGCAAGTCTTTTTATTAGAAGCAGTTCCTTTTGGGAGCTGCTTTTTTTTATTCCTATATGTTCCCTAGAATTTTGTCCATAAACCAACTGGTCTGCACGGCAGAAGAATTCGCAGAAGGATGTATGCTATTGCCCAAGAGATGTTCCCGAATTCGTTCTACGTGATGCAATTGCACGTTTTCTGGATGCTCTATTAAAAGTTCGGTTTTGCCCTCTTGATTAGAAAGAATAATTGCATCATTTTCGAATATAGAAAAGGTTATTTTGCCTTTGCTTCCAGTAATTTCAACAATATCCTC
>Ga0209480_10001091_pt1 | contig 20207 bp, 20 predicted proteins | sample JI61114C2DNA_FD_187501 | JGI IMG/M metagenome (GOLD analysis project Ga0209480, IMG submission 187501) | Wastewater effluent complex algal communities from Wisconsin, to seasonally profile nutrient transformation and Carbon sequestration -... | ecosystem: Engineered > WWTP > Effluent > Algae... | reverse complement strand
CAGGCACGATGCGTGTTGCACCATTGTCCGGGCCATAATCATCCAGAAAGACAATCGCGAGCACGGTATCGCCGGGTCGCTGGGCGGATAAATCGCGATGAAGCCCCTGATGGCCACCACCCTGCAATGGCTCACGCCCTTCTACCTGCGCAAGAAAAAAGCGTTCGCCGATCAAACTACCCGCCGCGGCCAACAGCTCGGGCAGACGGCACACGGATTGCACCACTGGCGATAAATCCAGCAAGGAATGTCGCCAGTCTGCCCCGCGCGGTACGGGCCATTGGTCTCCTGGCTTAACGCCCTCGTCAAACGTCAGGCAAAGCTCGCTCCGCCATGGCGTTGGGATAGCGTTCCGAAGAATGGTATAGCCATCACGATGAAGTTGATCTGCATTCGCAAAACGGGCTACGGAACCGGGAGTGTTTTCAGTCATGGGCTTAAGCGGCATGGATAAAAAATGGCTGCGTCAACTTTAACCTGAATAAGATGATCCGAGATCTATTGTCGAAAAAAAAACGACACTGACCACACACTTCGACGCTTTAGAATCCGAACACTGTTTTGGCATTGCTTGTTTCAGGAAGTATGTAGACAACCCCATTGGTTTTGGTAAATGCCGGACTCACGATTTTTTCATAGAACTTGACCGGGACATTGACGCAGCCATAGGAAATCCGGTTGTCTTGTGCAGTCAGGCTGTTCAAGCGTTCGGCTCGGCGTTCGGCGGGGGTTCCCTTGACCACGGCATGCAGAGCAATCGAGGCATTGTAGTCAATCAGCAGCACTTCCTTCCCATGAATGTCGTGCTGCAATGACACGACAAAACGGCCTGCGGGCGTTATGCGATCGTCCGGTTTGATGCTGGACATTTTCTGATTGCCTGACGCAACATCATATCGATCACCCCGCCCCATGCCGAGCAAAGCGGCGTCGGAACCCAGAAGCCTGCCATTGGCATCGAAAACAAATACTCTGGCATTGACTTTATCGATAATCGCGAAGGGTAGTTTCCCGTTATCGCGAGACTCCATGATCCAGTTCGCAACATGTTTTACATCGGAAGAAACCGATTGCTGTTTGAAATCGATAGCACCGGAACCATCACGCTGTCCCGCCTCGATGACAGAGGCCGAACAGCATGTCGGCAGAAACATCATTCCCAGCAATACAAATATATTCGTGCGCATCAATGTCTGAACTCGTTCAATTGCGGTATGGCTTTGGCGCAAGTACCGGCGCTACATACTCCGGGACTTCCTCTTCCACCGGCGTAACCACCAAAAGGGTGAGCGGCGGCGTTACTTCGGCCACTTCTATCAAACTACCAATCGGCGCAACGACGCCTGGCGAAGTACCCGCATCATGCGTTTGCGGCGGCGTTTGCGTCGGCAGTTGCGGAATCTGCGGCAAGTCGGGCGCGGCGGTAATTGTGCCGGTGGTATGCGCCACGATGGGTCCGCAACAATTGTAGGCGAATGCATAACGACCGGCATCGGTGCCTGCCAGCGTGTAGCCGGTATAGGTGATGGCCTGATTCGCGCCAATCGCACCGGAACTGTAGAAGGCAGCTGCATTCGGGCCTGCTACAAGACTGACATTCAACGGGTTTCCAATCAGGCCGACGAGCGTTGCGATATTCGTACCATCGAAAGCACGGTCTCCGCCAGCGGCAAAAACCAACATGTATTGCGTCAACGTTGCACCTTCGGTCAAGGTGAATCGAGTGCTGTAATCGGTTGGCGTCGAGTATGCAACGGGGTTGTAATAAATTCGGGCCGGCGCATTCGTCACAGTGATCTGCGGAGCAAGCGGATCGATAGACACCGTGCCGCCTTCTATGCCGGGACCGGTGCCATCGGTATCGGCACTGATGGTCATGCCGATCGGCAAACCAAGACTGCGAAGCGGATTATTGGTCCCACCTGTTAGTGTAATCGCCGCGTTGATATTCACGTCATTAGCCGCGCACATTGTCAGATTGCCATTGGTCACTGTAATCGCGGCATCCTGGTTGATATCGTTTCCTGCTGCGAGCAGCAGGCTGCCACGGGTAACGGTGATCGCTGCATTGACGTCAATGTCCTGACCGCAACAGACGGAAATATTGGCGTCGGTGGCTGTCATGGCAGCATTGATTTCGACGGTGCCGTCGGCGATCAGATAAAGCGTCGTTGGATCGCCACTGGCCGTCCATTCCAGGGCATCGTTGACGTATATATCGCCATTCTCGGCACCGGGTCCGGCAGTATTGATCGTGATGTTATTGGTCACCAACTGGTCCGATAGCGTGGCGCCGGAAATATTGTCGCCGGCGACGCTGCCAATCGTGAAATCCAGCGGATCGATAAGCCATTGCCCGGTATTTCCACTGGCTGCCGCCGTGGTAATCCGTACACCCGAATGGATATTGACGTTCGCGGCGGAGGTTTCAATAAAACCACCGTTGCCACCATTCGGCGCGCTGGCATCGAGCACACCGGAAACATTGACGCTGCCCGTTTGCATGTCGCCCAGCAACAGAATCGTGCCGTTGTGATTTTCGATGGTCTGAGCCTGTATCACGCCAGTGTTATTTACCGCCGTATTGAGCAAATCGCCGGCCGCTTGCGCTGTCATCAATACCTGACCACCATCAGCGCGAATCATCCCGCCGTTTTGCACCAATGCATTCACGGCACCTTGCGACACCGATACATTCAACAAGCCATCACCTGCCACATCCAGCGTGACTGCTTCACCGCCTGCCAGCACAATATCTCCGAGCCGCGCAGAAATGACACCATCGTTATTGACGCTGCGGCCCATCAACGCGATATAACCGCCATCGCGTGCACGAATATTGCCATGATTAACTACCGAGCCATTACCGGCACCGGTGAAAACGAACTTGCCGGCCATGAAATCGGCATCGTTGATGTTCATGGTCGTGGCGACCAAACCACCGACACTCACCGATGAATTCGCACCGAACAATATGCCGTTGGGGTTCAACAGAAATACGGTGCCGTTGGACGTCAGGCTGCCGAGAATCAGCGAGGGGTCGGCACCCAACACGCGGTTCAAGGCGACCGAGCTGCTGCCCGGCTGCAAGAACTGCACCGACTGATCGGCACCGATGCTGAAACTTTGCCAGTCGATCACCACATTCGAACTTGATTGCGTGATCGTCGTGTTGTTACCTGTTTGAACGATAAGGGCAGCGCCGTTTGTTACCACGCCTCCTGTTGGCGAGACCGATTGCGCCTGCGCCGCGGTTGCCATTGCAAACAACATGGCGGCCGCCAATGAATGCATCGCGATTCCGCCTGTGAATTGCGTTTTTTTCTTGCAGGTATCGCGGGTCTTTCGGGATTGAGAGATCGCGCTACAAGTCTTGTGACTGGATGGACGGGTAAAGTTCATGGACAAAATCCTCGAATACTTTGAAAAAACGGGGCTGCTGATCGGTAAGGATCAGAAATACTTGACGGCCTGAATCCAGAAACGTCCGGACTTATCGGGTGCGGAAATGGCGTCTTCATTGCCAAGCTTCACTGCGTAGTAGGTGCGCAATGAAAAATTGCCGGGATCCGTCCACATCGCGCCTATGCCGTAACTACTCAGGTTGCGCGTGTTGTCGCCGGCAAACCAGGGATTCTTGTTGATCGTGATACTGCCGCTATCGACAAAACCCAGAAGATGCACCTGGCCAGCGACATGAGCGGACAAATTCCTCAGAAGATAGCGGGCTTCCAGATTAAACAAGTAGCCTTCATCACCAATTGCCTCACCTACCGGATAGGCGCGCGCACCATCCATTCCGCCAAGGGAAAACTTTTCCGACGAATCCAGATTTTTCGACGCCAGCTGCGCCGTGGCCGATGCATACAAAGACCAGGAATCACTCAGGTGTTGCCAACGCGAAAGATTCAATGCCAGTTTTTGATACGAACCATTGGTGCGGGCACTGATGGCATCGCCAGCTAGAGCCAAAGGCGTCACGATATCCAGACGGCCTGATGATAGTCCAACGTAAAATGAATTCACGCCACCGCCACCAAATTCGTCGCGATGATTCCCGTTGAGAAAAACCGTCGCAACTTGTGCATTCGCTTCGCGATTGGAAATCGGAAACATGTCCAGCCGGTCTATCAGGTTTTTGTCCTCATACAACAGACCGACATGCAAATTGGTGTCACGCGAGCGAATCAATGGCATCGAGCCGAATACGCTGGCGATGGTTGCCGTGCCGTTTGCGCCCAGCACTTCAAACTGTTCGCCCAACTCGTATTCGAGCCTGCTGTAGGCAATACCAAGCGTCGCCCTGCCAAACATCATCTGGTAGGAAGCACGACCATAATTCAATCCCGAACCCGAAGTCACCGCACGCAGCGACAAGACATCACCACGACCGGCCATATTGTTGAAATTGACGGTGGCGCCCAGGCGGTATTCGCCGGTGTAGGGGTTGCCCGCATTGTCAACATCCACTTCGCCGCTGACCAAGCGGCCAGGAACGACATCAACGATCAAATCCGAGCTGCCCGGAGTGGCACCAGGCACCAGTGTCGAAGATACTTTTACGCCCGGGACATCCGAGAGCAGTAGCAAACGGTTTTCGAGAGGCTCGATCAAAATCGGATCACCGCTCTCCAGACCCGCGAGCTGGGCGTTTGCGAGTCCATCAGAAAGACGGGACTTGTTGTGCAACACCATCTGACCCAATTTGCCTTCGCTGACGGTAATCGTCACCACATGATTGCTGATGTCCTGTGCCGGCAGATACGCGCGGGCCACGAAATAGCCTTCATTGCGGTAATGGGTCGTAATGCGCGCAGCCATCGCCTGGAGTTCCTGCAACGTCAGTTCCGTTCCTGGCGTAAAGCGTGTAATCGTCAACAATTCGCTAACCGAATAGACCTGCTCGCCGCTAAATCGCAGCTCGTTGACCATCACGCTCGCAGAAGCCGAGTTCACGGGTGACTGCGACGTCGCCTCTTCGATACGAATTTTTGTTTCGGCCTTTTGCGGCACAGGTGGCGGTTCGAGTTGCTGCAACTGGCTACCTGCGCCGGGAATCTGCTGGGCGAACAAGCTCTGACTGAGCGACAACATCGCCAGTGGAAGAAGTTTCAATTTAAATTGCATGACGGATTCCAGAAGGGTTACAACAAGCACTTCAAGCCACCGCTGTAGATGCGGACCTCATCACGAAGATTTCACTTACGTGAATAGATTGCGAAATTCGTACAGTTCTATCTGTTCGATAACCCACAGAGGACTTTCAAGGCACACTCGCCATTAAGGAATCTGTTACTACCCCCACAGCTTGCAGTGTGGCCGGTCACAGTTTGGCGCCCTAGGCAAATAGATCTTTCTGCTTCGATTTTTGTCTGGACTCCGCTTTCGGCCCACCAGACTTTCGACGGATTTTCCTTCGGCTGCCGTGTTTGTCGAATACCGCTTTACTGAGCTCGCGGGTTTCCGTTCGTTGCCGCCACAGGGTGTAATTGGCTTTTGCTTCACGCGCGGCATGTTCGGGCTCGATGATTGGCATCAGGTAATTTTCGCCCAGCGTAACGCCATGACGTTTCAATTCAGAAACCTCCATCAACCAGGGCGTGTGGATCATTTCGTTCGGCAATTGGCGTAATTCCGGCAGCCAGTAGCGAATGAATTCGCCGCGCGGGTCCTGATCCTGCGACTGCTTCACCGGATTGTAAATGCGCGGAATATTGATACCCGTGGTGCCGCTTTGCATTTGTATCTGCGGGTAGTGAATACCGGGCTCGTAATCGGTAAACAGTTTTGCCAAATGTTGCGCGAGCATCGGCCAATGTAGCCAGAGTTGATACGAAGCGACCGACACCAGCATCGCACGCATCCTGAAATTGATCCATCCGGTCGCCTGCAGTCGCCGCATGCAGGCATCGACAAATGGCAGCCCGGTTTCGCCGTTGGCCCAGGCCTTGAAATAATCCGGGTTGAAGTGATTTTCGCGCATGCCGTCAAAACCACGATTCATGTTATGAAATTCCAAGTCCGGTTCGGATTCGAATTTCTGGATGAAATGGCAGTGCCAATGCAACCTCGCTTCGAATGCGGTGAAGGCGCGATATCGCTCGCTATTCTTTGCACGTTCGCGTTCGTAAACGGTGCGCTGCAAGACTTCGCGAATCGATATCGCACCGACCGACAATGGCACTGATAATCGGGAGCAAGCCTGCGGTGCGGTATTGGGGCTGCTCATTTGGTAGTGATACGACAAGCCACGCTCGGCGAAAAAACTGTCGAGATATTTCAGTGCCAATTTTCTGCCACCACGCTGGCGATTCGGGCAAGCATCTTCATGGATGGCCAGCTCTTGCGCAGTCGGGATGTGCTCACTCGCGATGTTTTGAACAGCCTCGATCATTACCGGCATCGCTTGCACCGGCTGGTTCATATGCGCTTCCCAATGCTTTACCCAACCGCCGCGCTGTTTAAGCCTGCGCACTACTCCGAATTGCGGAACTTCCGTCCATTCGATGCCATTGGCTTTCGCCCAATGACCCACGCGCTTATCGCGTTCGAAGGTAAAAGCATTGCCGGTTTCTTCATGCGACCAAAGGGCTTGAATCGAGTGCTCGCGCCGCAGATTTTCCAGCACGTCAACGACATCGCCCTTGCGAATGATCAAGGGCAAACCGAGTTGATGCAAAGCATCGCGTAATTCAAGCAAGGACTCGCGCACGACTTCCCAATGGCGCCCGCTGGCATCGGCTCCTTTCCAGTACTCCGGCTCGACGATATACAGCGGTAACACCCGACCCCGCAGTGCCGCTTCACGCAGTGGCACATGGTCATGGGTGCGCAGATCGCGTTTGAACCAGACGATTTGGGGCTTGGACATGCGTCGAATAATCCAATATGCCGGGTGGCGTGTTCGTGAATTTTTGATCGAATCAAGCTTGCCGTATCAGTAAGCGCGGCCTTTCGCGACAAATACTTTCGGCACTGTTTCGCAATCTTTCACTTGCGTATAAAGACCAGCATCAAGATGGCACTTCAGAAGCCGGTATTTGCGAAAAGGAAAATCATGGCGCGCGCGGTAATCGAGATGACAGGCGTCAGCAAAGCCTATGGCCATCGAAACGTTCTGGAGCAGCTTAACCTCACGGTACCCGAACACAGCCTGTTTGCTTTTCTCGGCAACAACGGACACGGGAAATCCACCACGATCAGACTGATTACCGGCCTGCTGAAAGCGGACCGAGGCGATATCCGCGTACTGGGCTTCGACATAAAAAAGCAGCGGCATGAAGTATTGAAAAGAATCGGCTGCCTGATCGATTACCCCAGCCTGTATCCCAATCTTTTTGCAGCCGAATTTCTTTCCATCGGCTGCACGATCAAAGGATTGCCGAAGCAGGAAATCGACAGGGTGCTCGAGCTTGTCAGCCTGCGCGACACCGGCAAAACATTGATCGCCCATTATTCACTTGGCATGAAGCAGCGATTGGCGCTTGCACACGCCCTGCTTGGTAAACCCGAATTGTTGATTCTCGACGAGCCCACCAACGGCCTGGACCCGGAAGGCATCAACGATATACGTCGCTTGCTGATGCACCTGCCCGCATCGGCAAACTGCAGCATCTTTTTTTCCAGCCACCAGCTCGACGAAGTCGAAAAAACTGCGAGCCATCTTGCATTGCTACGCGATGGTCGCATCCGGTTTCAGGCAGCCATTGGCGATCTGGCATCGCAGCTTGAGGGTTTTTTATGCCTGGATGTTGGCGATGCCAACCGTGCATATTCACTATTGGCAAACCTGGGCTATCACCCCGAAATCACCGGCGCCAACACGCTTCGTCTGGCAGGCATTTCGCGCCAGAATGCGGGACTGATACATGCAAGCATCATAAACGCCGGTCTGGAATTATTTGAATCGACCTATCAAAAACCATCGCTGGAACAATGGTTCCTGCAATCCACCGACATCACGACGAGTGACCATGCTAAGTAAATTATTCCGGATCGAGTTGCTTAAAATTCGCCGTTCGCTTGCCTTGCTCATGGTGTTGGTCTGCCCACTCATGGTCGTCGTGCTGGTATTCGGTGTCGGTCTCAAACAAACAAGCATGGCCGACTTCCATGAAAAAACCTGGTTTGCGGTATGGCAAACCTGTACTGCGCTTTGGTGCTATTTCATGTTGCCTTTATATATTGCATTGATCACCGGCCTGTTGAACGGCAATGAACACAAGAACCAAACCTGGCGCCTGATGCTGGCATTGCCGATTTCGTTGCGACAGCTGTATATCGTAAAAGCACTGATGGCCTGGGCTTTTGTCGTTGCAGCCAATCTGTTGTTGGCGATTTATATTTTTCTTGTCGCCGCGGTGCTGGGACTATTTGGTTATCCGATGCTAGGCGCCTTTGAATATCCAATTTGGTATGCCGTCCTTGCTATTTCACTTGCCTGTTTTCCGATACTCATCATTCAACATGCCATCAGCTGGCGCTTCTCGAATATCGTGTTTCCGCTCGCGACCGGCGTGATCGCCACCATGGGCATCGTTCAACTTGGCAGTTCTAAATATTGGATCTACTACCCCTGGAGTTACACCTTGATGGCCGTCAACGGCAGCGCGCCAGACATGCAGCAAAAAGCCCTGCTGTTGGCAACGGGGCTGGGGGTGACATTGTTTGCTCTCACGTGCTATTGGTTGGGCAAAAGGGAAGTTTCGTAAGCCTTCGTGTTCGTTCGTTTTGAACACGCCAGCACGAAGATCAGCTGTTTCTGTTCGTGGTTTCTGGGTGGGTAGCTTCGGGGGCTTCGGGGCTTCGTCATTCCGTTTATTCCATTCACCTTGTTGCAAGGCGATTTTTTGCTTGTTTAAGCGCTTGCTTAAAGTGGATGTCCACGAATGTTTTCATGAATCTTTTTCAAGCGTACCTTATGCTTAGTCAACATTGCCGCCATTAAATGAATTCGCCTCCTTTATCCCGCGCCCCATTGAAGTATCTCGCTGGCTACCCGGAACACCTGCAGGCGAAGGTGTACGAGTTGATCGAGCAAGGTCGGCTGGGCAAGATGCTGGCCGACAAGTACGGCGAGACCCACGCCGTGCGCAGCGACGGTCTGTTGCGCGAATACGTCATGTCGCTCAAAGACCGGCATTTACGAAAATCCGTACCGCTGGGAAAAGTGATTTACGACAGCAAGCTGCAAGTGATGAAGCACGCGCTCGGCACTCACACCGCCATCTCGCGGATACAGGGCAGCAAGCTCAAGGCCAGCCGGGAGATTCGCATCGCCACCGTGTTCCGCGATGCACCCGCCGAGTTCCTGAAGATGATCGTGGTTCATGAACTCGCGCATTTGAAGGAAGCCGAGCACAACAAGTCGTTTTATCAGCTGTGCATGCACATGGAGCCTGGCTATCATCAGTTGGAGTTTGATTTGCGGCTCTACCTCACGCTCCGCGATATCGGGCAGCAATAGAAGATTCAGTGGGGACATAAAATTATGGATGTCCGGATTTTTTATGCGTTACACGGAATTTCCCAATGAAATGTCAGTCGATATGGATCTAGCTAGTGGGTGTCTTTTTTTTATTTGCAATTGCCAGCTAAGGATCTAAAGTGGTATCCAACGCCCCTGGCACAAAGTGCAAGGGCGCTTGCGGGCCTAGATCAACGCCGGTGAAGTACCAGAGTGTTAACAATGCAGTCCAGATAATGCCCAACACTATGGAGTAGGGAATCATCAGCGCTATGAGACTTCCAAGGCCGACGCCTTTTCTGTATTTCTGAAAAACGGCCAAAATAATCAGCATGTAGGAATTGAGTGGCGTGACTATATTCACCACTGAGTCGCCGATGCGATAGGCTGCGGTCGTAAGCTCCGGGCTCATTCCTACCATCATGAACATCGGGATAAATATTGGCGCTAAAACGCCGAATTTCGACAGCATTCCGCTCATGGCAAAGTCACCAAACACAACTACCACCACGAATAAAATTATCAATAGTGGAATAGGTAGATTGGCATCAAACAACAAACTGCCGCCGGCATAAGCGAGCATTCGATCCAGGTGCGAATAGGAAAAGTAATTTACAAACTGCGCCAGGAAAAACAGGATAACCAGCACCGGCACGATGCTGCGAATTCCATGATACAAAGCATCAATACCATCGTTCTGCGACTTCAATTGCTGTGTCATGTAGCCATACACAAGACCAGGAATCAAAAACACAATCAAGATGATCGGAACAATCACCTGTGACCAACGAGTTCCCGAGGTTTCCACCAAGCGTCCGGCACTCTCCTTCTCTGTGATTACCAGCGGATCAATGGAAAGCACATCGTGCGCTGGCACGGTCACCTTGGTACCCGCCGCTTCAATATCAACCGCCTGCTGCACCAATACACGGCCATTGGCCAAGGTTTGCTGACCATCACCGTGCAAAGGCATTCCTTTTGGCAAAATAAGTGCGGCAAACATCGCAAGTAGCATCATCATTACGGCCAGCGAAGATATTAATGCCTTGCGCTCTGCCACTTTCAATTGCATCTCCCCAATCGCGGATGTCTCACTGCTTTTGAATTCGTCGCCATGCAAACGCATCAGTCGAGGTTCAACAATTCGATCAGTGACGTACCATGCGCCCAGGGTGACGACGATGGCGGAAACCATTTTGAAATAAAAATTGTGAAGAATGGTGATTGAGTAGTTAGGGTCTATGACACGTGCAGCATCCTGCGCAAAGCCAGTTAAGACACCATCACCTCCTGTCGGAAAAAACCCCGCGCCAAAACCTCCGGCGACGCCAGCAAATGCAGCCGCCAGACCGGCTACCGGGTGCCGTCCAACTGCAAGGAACAAAGCGGCCGCAAGCGGCGGCAAAATAATATAGCCAGCGTCAGAAGCCACTGATGAATTGGCGCCGATAAACACAACCGCTGGTGTTATCAAACGTTTGGGCGTCATAAAAGCCAGCCAACGCATCAAAGCAGAAAAGAAACCAAATTTTTCCGCCAGCCCGATACCCAACATTGAAACAAAAATAAGTGGCAAGGCAGGCATGTGAGCGAAGCTACGTAACATGGATGAAAACATCCAATAGATGCCGTCTGCCGTCAGCAGACTTTTAACTTCAAGTGGCGCGCCACTTTTCACCAATTCAACTTGTATTTGACCGGTCTCATCTTTCTTGGCAACTTGAACAACTGCGCCGGCAGCATCCATCACTTGCGCGCCACTGGCATCGAGCTGAGCCTCCATAACGATTTGCGGCTTGACGGGTTGCACACTCCAGCCGGCCGCGCTGCCAACCGCCGACAAAATAATAATGAAAAGCGCCAATAGTGCGAACAAAATGGACGGCTCGGGCAATTTATTCCCCGCCCATTCAATCCAATCGAGCACGCCGCGTTTATTTTTATTGTTTTGCTGATCAGCGCTGGCTGCGGAACTCATAGATTGCTCAACAGATAAAGCCAGCAGGATATTGAAAAGCGGTGAAAATTTTGTGAAAGTTGCAGGAGCATTAACAGTCACTGCTTGCTGTCGCTTTCGCACCAATGGTTATCTAAACGAGCCAAATAGTAGACGAGAAAATCGCAAACACCTTGCTTCCCATTTTCCAATGCGGCTTACGGCCTTCGAGCGTAGCTTTTGGTCTTGCATTTTGCGGCGCAAGATGTCGGCAATATTGGCGCCCTCGTCCGGTTCGCGTTTTCCCTTCGCATCATCATTTTCTATTTCGCTTATTCGTATCCCGCTCATTCACGGTTTTGTCTTTCTTTGGACGCCTTAGCAGCAACGATGGATTTTCTTTGACCTTGGCCGTCACGGCACCGATGTCGGCAACTACCTTTTTGGTTTGATTCTCGATCGAAGAAAACTTCTCTGCAATCTTCGGCAGTTGTTCCATAAAGGTGCTGATGCTGCTCTTTTTCGACGGAATTTCCGGAATCTCGCCGGCCGGTGTTTCGGCCACCAGGAATTTTGCTTTTGCACTGCCACCATTAAGTTCGATGTAATACGCACCCGTAATACCCTTGAACTGGAGCGAGGCTTTGGTATCGGTCTTGATAGGGGCGTGCTTGTGCAACATCACATCCACTTCAACCCGGCCCGGATCTTCCGGATGGATGGTCATGGCTTTGACCATGCCGACATCGACGCCGAGATATTTCACCGGATCATCCAATGACAGACCACTGACGGATTCGGAAAAGTGGATTCTGTAGAGTACGTCGTCCTTGTTGCCGGTGCGGGTCAGCCAGACAAAAAAGAATGCCAAGGCAATCGAGAATCCAATTACGAAGAGCCCTTCGATGAAGTAGCGTTTATCCGATTCCATGACCTGATTTCCTTTCGTGAATTGCGCCCATTGCCCTTGGACTATGTAGAAGCTCATGTATCCACGAGTCCTTGGAATGCAGCAGCTTGTCGACCGTGTCGACGACTATTTTCTTGTCAACCAACATTGCAACGCGGTCGCAGATGTTGAACAACGTATTGAGGTCATGGGTGACGATCACCACGGTAATGCCAAGTCCCCGGTTGAGCTTAAGGATCAACTCGTCTATGCCGCCAGCGGTGAGTGAATCAAGATCCGAAGTGGGCTCATCGAGAAATAGAATGCGAGGGTCGAGGGCAAGTGCACGGGCAAGTGCGGCTCGTTTGACCATGCCTCCCGAAAGCTGGGCGGGAAATTTCATGGCGCTATCGGCTGGCAATCCTGCCAACTCGAGTTTTACTGCGGCAAGTTTTTCCTGTTCGCTGACCGGCAAATCCGTATGCTCGCGCATTGGCAACATGACGTTCTGCGCGACCGAAAGCGAAGAAAACAATGCCCCCTGCTGAAACAGCACGCCGATCAATGCAGCCTTCTCGCCCGGACTTATGGTTTCAATCGCTTTATTGTTGAGAAGTATTTTTCCGCTGTCGGGTCGATGCAGTCCAACCAGGGTTTTTAGTAATACCGACTTGCCCGATCCAGACCCCCCGGCAATGCCGAGAATTTCACCAGAACGGACTTCCAGGTCAAGTTTGTCGTGCACGACTTGCTTGCCGAAACGATTGACGATGCCATGCGCAGACAAGATAACTTCCGAAGGCTTGCGTTTGCTCGTGCTCATAGCCCGAGTCGCTCGAATAATACCGAGAACAAGGCATCGAAGATGATCACCAGAAATATCGCCTTGACTACGGCGCGAGTGGTTTCGCGACCAACGCTTTCCGCCGAACCTCGCACTCTAAGCCCGTGCATGCATCCGACAATACCTATGAAGAACGCGAATATGGGCGCCTTGATCAAGCCGACAAACAGATCACTCATATCAATTGCCAGGCGAACCCGGTCGATGTAAGGCAATGGCGCAATACCGAGCTGTGATTGCGAAATCATGGCGCCGCCGACCAAGCCCATGATATCGGCGAAGAAGGTTAGCAGCGGCAAGGTAATCATTATCGCGATCAGGCGTGGCACAACCAGCAATTCCATCGCCCCTAACCCCATCACCTCAAGTGCATCAATCTCTTCCATTGCCTTCATGACGCCAATCTCGGCGGCGAATGCTGAGCCCGAGCGACCCGCCACCATAATCGCCGTAATCAACACCCCCATTTCGCGAAGCATTGAAACCGCCACCAGATTGATCATGAAATCATCGCCGCCATAGGGGCGTAATTGCACCAAACCCTGGTAGCCGATAACGATGCTGATCATGATGGCCATCAAGCCAACAATCGGTAACGCCTTGATACCGGTTTCTGAAATCTGTGCAGAAATGGAGGCCGGTCGCAGTGTCGATGGATGAATCAGTGCATAAAGCAGCGCATTCACCCCACGGGCAACGAACACGATAACGTCGTAGGTATCTCGCCCAATATCATCGACACCCTTGCCGAGTTGGACAATAAATTGGCGCCACCTCGGCATAGACTCAGGTTTGACCAGAGGCTTTCGATCCAATGCACAAATCATTTCGAGCAGCTGCTCATGCTCGGCACTGATACCCGCCAATTCCACATGCTTGTCTCGTAGTTCGCAAAGGAACAAGGCGCCGGAAGTATCAAGTCCGTCGAGCTTGCCCAGATCGAGCACATGCGTCTTGCGTTTCTTGACCCAGACACCAAGTGAAGCTCTAACCTCGTCAAGCGTGCGAATGTTGAGCACACCATCAAGCGTAATCCGGCCACCGTCATCTTCGACGACAACCAAACCGGGTGCCGCTTTGGATGAGGTTTTCTGCATATTTCTCCGCACATCCAAGATGAACAAATCCTACGCTCGCGGTTTGCGCCACTCTGTGCGAAAGCGCACATGCGCAACCAGCATAATCAGGAAAGTGGTATCGCAATCAACTTTTGTTCCAGGGCGTTTCCATCAGTCCTTGTGAACGAACCGGATCCAAGCGCCAATGCACAGGCAGGAAATCCAGCAATATTGGCCAATATGCGTTCACCGTTCTTCAAACGTGCAACATAACCGTCACGGACTTCCTGCATATCCGTTTCAGTCGAGGACAGAAGCTCACTCAATGCATCTTCATCTTTGAAGTCAATCTTGAAAATTTCCTGATTCATTTTCATGCACCTTTGGTTGATTGAATGGATTTCATGACGGGGAATCAATGCCCCATGATCATTTGAAGACATGCATAGGTGCCTATTTCTATAAATGGAGCCTACGCTCGCGATATGCGCGACTCTGTTCGCAAGCGCACATGGAAATATCGAAGACCCGAAGGCTGCGCTTCATGCGCACCTTGCCAGATTTATCTTGCAGGGCGAATTCAAAATGATCAAAGATCAGCGCCACTGATCAGCGGATGATCAGCGGACACCCATCAAACCCATATCGCCTGATACGAGATCAGCCAGCCAGTCTCAAATCATGGGCATCCAGGATTTTTCTGCAATACGTTTAAGCCAACATGATAAATTATCTGCGCACTTCGCAATCGGAGCCGATTCATGAAGAAACTTTTCCTGTTGTTGCTTATTCTGCTGACTGGCTTGGGTTCGCCAGCGCATGCCGGCGCACATGACCGATTCGAGCGTATTTCGCCCGAGCAAGCCGGCTATTCGAGAGAAAAACTCGACGAGTTAAAAGACTTTCTGGAAGTATCAGGCTCCGATTCCCTGCTGCTTGTTTACGATGGAAAAGTATTTTTCGAATGGGGCGATATTCACAAAAAAATACTGGTGCATTCCATGCGCAAGGCATTGCTGAATTCTCTCTACGGCATTTACCAGAAACGCGGCGCCATCGATCTGCAAAAGACCATGGCCCAACTTGAGGTCGACGATATTCCGCCATCACTTACCGATCAGGAAAAATCGGCAAAATTGATCGACGTATTGAAGTCGCGCTCCGGTGTTTATCACCCTGCTGCTGCAGAATCCGAAGGCATGGCAATGCAGCGCCCGGCACGAGGAAGCCACTCTCCGGGCGAGTTTTTTTACTACAACAACTGGGACTTCAATGTCGCCGGTTATGTTTTCGAACAGCGCAGCGGCAAACGGATTTACGATGCTTTTTACAAGGAAATCGCCAAGCCTCTTGGCATGATGGACTACCACAACAAGATTGTTCCCTGGACGGCAGCAGAAGGTACCACCGCGGCCGATGCTGATGGCTACTATCGTCTTGAACCTGAAAAGTCGAGCTTCCCGGCCTACCACTTCCGAATGTCGGCACACGATCTGGCTTTGTATGGCCAGCTCTACTTGAACCATGGTCGCTGGAAAAACCGGCAAATTATTCCGGAGCAGTGGATAGATTCAAGCACACAACCCTATTCCATCGTCGAGCCGGAATATGGCCTGGCCTACGGCATGCTGTGGGACGTTCTTGTTCCCGAAGCCGGCGAGCAACGACCTTCGTTTTATCACACCGGCGTCGGCGTCCACATGCTGGGTGTTTATCCAAAACACAAACTGGTCATGGTGCATCGTGTCGACACCGAAAAAGAGTATCGCTTCAATGATGGCGATCTATACAAGATCATCCGGATGATCCACGGCGCAAGACTGAGCAAAAAGAAGTAATCGACACGACCGAATTGAAACAAATCTGCGTGAGATTTCCCGCTCATGATACGGACACCCACCAAACCCCTTCCTTGTTTTTGTCTGGCTAGAGAGTTAAACCCTGATTCAAATTCCTTGTAGGGAAATCCTGAAGGCGGCGTCAGGCGTTATGGGTTTAATGGGTGTCCAGGATAACGATCAAGGATCGCTAGGCTCAAAAAAAGACTCATTTCCCCAAGTATTGACAAAACCAGTTTATATTATAAACTCGTTTCAAATATTGGAGCGTAGTCATGAAACATCTAAAACACATTGAAGATTTAACCCGCCGTTATGCAAATATCCGCATGGGCGCGGCAGGCCTGGGGTCCTTGTGGGCCAGTATTTTGGCGATCAGTTTTATCGTACTGCTTGGCAATTACGTGTTCGCCGAATTTACCGCCAGCGCCGATGCCGATAACAGCCTTTGGCATTTTTTACGCTCCGATGGCTTGGCAACACCTGCTTGGATAAAAGCGGCAGCCATTAGTGTTTCCATACTTACATGGTTTGGAATTACCTATCTGCAAACATTGATTGACAAGCATCTGGGCGCAGCCATACCAAGAGATCCCACTGCAAAGCTGATGCGATTTTTCGTGCCTGGCTTTTTTATCTGTTTTTTGCTTATTTGTGTTGGGTACAACGTAGGCCAATCTCTCGCCTTCCATGACAATGCCACTCACGAATATTATGGAAAATCCCTTTTTGAAATCATGGATATCAGTGCTTACCTTGGCTGGGCCACTATGACTGTGTGGGCTGTTATCTGGGCATTCACCACACGTGACACCATCAGTCGCGGACTGGCTACCCTGCTAACGCTGATGTTTTTCCCCATTATGTCGAGCACCTTGAATGAAATCGATCTGATAGTAATCGCACTAAGCCTAATCGGCTTGCTGATGTATTCGGCATTAGGGCTGTACCAATTTTTCGCATTCATGAAGATTCGCGGAGAAATAAATGCCCTACAGGTATCCGAATGAAAGATGAAACCACGCAATCCATCATGGACCTGGACCGGATGGTGCATGAACCCGCCCGACTTGCGATCTTGACGGTACTGTCGGCCGCTGAGGAAGTAGAGTTTTTATTTTTACTGAAAGTCACTGGCTTGAGTAAAGGTAACCTCAGCGTTCAAGCGCAGAAACTGGAGGCAAGCGGCTACATTAAAACACTCAAGGCGTTTCGCGGGCGTGTGCCAGTTACCGCATTCCAGATTACCGCTGAGGGCAAAACAGCATTGTCAAAATATCACGACCATATTCGCAGCTTATTGCCTGAGCCAAAATGAAAGATCAACGTAGCCCGAGTCAGGCACCAACGATCCGGGGAAATCCGCAAAAATTACACAGCTTCTGTAATTGATAGAAGCTTCTGTAATTGACGGACACCCATCAAATGCATACCCCATGACACGATGTTCCGAATAAGCCGTACAGTCTCAAATCATGGGTGTCCAGGATTGTGCCGCTTTATCTGACGCATCGTGATATCGGGCAGCGATAGAGTGCGTTTCTTACGCACCTTATTACCTTTTAGCCCTATTCCTTAGAAGGGGTGGAATAAGGGCTTGACTGACGTTGTTGGCTTGGTCGGTTCGATTAAGCAGCTCAGTCTCAAATCTTGATTATCCAAGATTGCGGATAGGTACGTGCGCTCCCGTACAGACGACCGGTGTGATATTCCGTGACGCTTACCAAACTGCCGCGGTCAATACTGGATCTTGTGTCGGCACCATCATAAGGAAACTCGACATGGGCAGCGTTGCCAACCGAATTGAAGACATAGGACCTCAGCCGAATTCGTTCGATATTGAACGCGCTACGAAGGAAAATTCGGATTACCGCTCAGTTGCTTGGAGCGGACGATATTTGCAAGTGACGCTGATGTCGATCCCCGTCGGCGGCGACATTGGCCTGGAAGCGCATCCGCAGACTGATCAGTTCCTGCGTCTCGATGCCGGTCACGGCTTGGTACAGATGGGAGTTGCGAAGGACCAACTGACGTTTGAAAAGGAAGTCTCAAACGGTTGGTGCGTTCTCGTTCCGGCGGGGACTTGGCACAATATCACCAATACAGGAACAACGCCAATGCAGGTTTATGCGATCTACGCGCCCGCACACCACACACCTGACAAGGTGCAATCAACGGAGACGGTGGCCGAATCCGACAAAGACGATGAGCCAGCGGCTTGGTCAGTGCAGCCAAAACACGCGCCCGATAAACACGGGTGAGCCGAGTCGCGGTCAATCATCCAGACAAGATGGTTGCCATTTATGTCGCCGGTATTGATCACCAGCGGTTGATCACCGGACACCCACCAAACCCATAACCCCTGATACGAGATTCAGATTTTCCCTACATTCCTGATTATTGTCATTCGCAATAATGCGTCATGGCTACCGCCCGTTCCCTCTTCGTTTCCGACCGCGCTTCCGGCAACTATCACTGCGTATCACGCTGTGTTCGGCGTGCGTGGTTGTGCGGTATCGACCCCTACTCTTCCATTGATTACAGCCATCGCAAGGCGTGGATAGAACAACGGCTGCAGGAAGTCGCCGCCTGCTTTTCCATCGGGATCTACGGCTATGCCGTCATGAGTAACCATCTGCATATAGTCGTGCATGTGGATGTCGATGCTCAATCACCGGACACCCACCAAACCCATAACGCCTGACACGAGATTCAGATTTCCCCTACATTTCTGATTATCGTTATTCGCAATAATGCGTCATGGCTACCGCCCGTTCCCTCTTCGTTTTCGATCACGCTTCAGGCAATTATCACTGCGTGTCGCGCTGTGTTCGGCGCGCATGGTTGTGCGGTACTGATCCCTACTCGTCTATCGATTACAGCCATCGCAAGGCGTGGATAGAACAACGGCTGCAGGAAGTCGCCGCCTGCTTTTCCATCGGCATCTATGGTTATGCCGTCATGAGCAACCATCTGCATATAGTCGTGCATGTCGATGTCAATGCTGCGCAGCGTTGGTCCGATGATGAAGTCGCTCAACGTTGGTGCCAGCTGTTTCCGTGTCGTGATCAGGACAATGAGCATCGTGTTCAGAAACTGCTCAAGAACCCATCACGCTTGGCGTTACTACGACAACGCCTGTGTTCTTTGTCCTGGTTGATGCGCTGCATAAACGAGCCCATCGCCCGAGCCGCCAATGGCGAAGATTCGTGTACGGGCCGGTTTTGGGAAGGCCGCTTCAAGTGTCAGATACTGGCGGACGAACGCGCGATGTTGGCGGCCATGGTCTATGTGGATTTGAACCCGATCCGTGCCGGCATGACGGTCCGATTGGATCACAGCCATCACACCAGCATTCAACAACGAGTACTCAGCTGTCGCAACGATGAAGCCAAAGCTCAGCAACGATTAAAACCTCTTATTGGATTGGCACCCGCCTTGTCATTGAAACAAGGCCAGTACATCGAGCTAGTGCAATGGACCGGCCAACAAGTCCGACCCGACAAGAAAGGCGCCATTCCAAAGCATGCCCCTGCCGCTCTCAATAAAACCGGTTGCAGTGCCACGCATTGGCCGACTCAGGTGAAAGCGGTGGGCTCAGGCTATTGGCGAATGATTGGCACCACCGAACAACTTATCGAAAAAGCCGAAGCCATCGGACAACGCTGGCTCAAAGGCATCGGCATCACCCGGCAGTTTCAGAAAGCCTGACGTGATCGAAACCCTGTTTCCCGGCAACGGGAGAATGAAGTGTGGGCGATAGAAATCAATTGGATAAATCACGCAGAGAAAAACTGGCGTTATTGGCTTAGTCGGTTTGATTACGCCAGTCAGTCTCAAATTTTGGGTGTCTAGGATTGTGGCTCGTCGCGAAATAGCCAAATAGCCAAAAGAAAGAGGGATATCACTCGGGCCATCCATGGCCCTCGCCCTCCGGGCGGCTACGCCGTGCTGATCGGCTATCCTGCCGATCAGTCGAACCCAGAGGAATTGCGCGAGGCCCACTTGCCCACAAAATAAAAAACGCCCCACAAAGGGGCGTTTTCTATTTTGGCGGAGAAAGAGGGATTCGAACCCTCGATGGGAGTTAAAGCCCATACTCCCTTAGCAGGGGAGCCCCTTCGGCCACTCGGGCATCTCTCCGGGTTTGTTGATTTAGACGGTCAAGCCTCTATC
>Ga0209480_10001089_pt1 | contig 20214 bp, 23 predicted proteins | sample JI61114C2DNA_FD_187501 | JGI IMG/M metagenome (GOLD analysis project Ga0209480, IMG submission 187501) | Wastewater effluent complex algal communities from Wisconsin, to seasonally profile nutrient transformation and Carbon sequestration -... | ecosystem: Engineered > WWTP > Effluent > Algae... | reverse complement strand
AACGATTCGGCGGTGCGTTCGTGCAGGGCGCGCTTTTCCTCGAACGGCATGTTGTGCCATTCGGTGAGCTGCGCGGCCACGTCGCCCTTCAGGCCGTGCCAGGTCAGCAGTTGGCCCACGTCGGCCAGCAACTGCTGCTCGCCCGGCGTGATGCTGGCGCCGTCTCGCTGCGCAGCTACGATTTCCGAAGCAAGCGCGATATCGTTCTCGAAGAAGAAGTGCCCGCTCTCGTGCAGGACGGTGCTCAGGTCGGCGCCCCTCAGCAGCGTGATGGCCAGCTGCTCGGGGCTGAAGGTGCCGCGGGGGCCTTGGTTGTATCCGCCGGTGGCTGCCGGCGCGAATGGCTCATTCGGCAACAGTCTCGCAAGACGATTATTTGCGTTTTCCAACCTTTGCAGGGTCGCAGCGTGTCCTGGCGACCTTTCGAGCCTGCGCGACTCTTTCTGTATGTCGTCCATCGCGTCCATGACATCGGTAAGCTTGAGGTCGATCGCCTTCACTACCTCCGGCGTGGAATCGAGCAGCAGTTTGCTTGGCTTGACAGACGCGTACCCATCACTGTCGTTGCCTACTCGCTCGGCGAGAAATACGTGCGGCGTCGAGCGACGGTCTTGCATGCGCAAAAAACCGTATTCTGCGAGGTAGCGAGCGATGTCCACAGGATGCATATCCCCAGTGATCTCTATTGCCGAGAGGCCTCCGTGGGCGTTCCCAGAAACGAAATCACGACTTTGCTGGCTCCCCTTTAAGTCACCTTTAGCGCTTGGAGACCAGCGAATGTAGACGCGCCCGTGCTCCTCAGCGAGTGCCTCAATTTCTGAAACAAACCTGATACCCGCGTCGATGACGGCATTACCCGTAAAAGCGCCCTGCTGCGCGTCACCTGGTGCGCCGGGCGCTTGATTGGCCGGCATGGGTGCGGTTGTACCACGAGCGCCTTCGCGCGCGGGTTGCTGGCTTTGATTGAGCACCGCAGAGCCGTCTGGCAGAAACCGCAAGCGCCGGACGCGAGAGGGCGCGGCAACGCGGAAGTCGGCGCGCCCTCCTGGGAACTCATCGTCCAAGGCCAACCGCTCCGGCTTAACGCGCACCGCGATGGCCGTGTCGCCATACCCGGTGTCGGTATCGGCGCGAGTGGTGAAGTACAGGTCTGGCTCGCCGGCCGACCTCAGGAACCCGGTTTGCCTGATTTTCGCGGCCTTCTCGGCCGATGTGTGGTGGTAGACCGTGACGGTGCCATCGGCGTTCAGCGGCAGGCCAGTCGCCTCGTCAACGTCATCCGTCTGATCGTTTTGCCCCTGGTCAAATTGCAGGCCATTCAGCTGCTGCGACCCAATGCGCAGGCGCCGCTGGGCAAACAGCTCGCTGGCCGTGACGCCCATCTGCGCGGCGCGCGTGGCGTAGTAGGCCGACACCACCGCCGCATAGGCCTCGTTCACCTCGGGGCGAAAGCGCTGCGCGGTGTTCAACTGCTCCAGCAGCGCGCTTTTCACCGCCTCGGCGCTGGCGCGGAAGGCGTCGCCCTGCTGGCTGTCGGCCACGGCGCGGTCGAGGTCGGCCTGCAGTTGCTCGCCCTGGCTCTGCATGTACTGCTGCGCCTCGGCCTGGCTGAACCCGTCTGCCTCGGTGCGCAGGTGCGGCTGCAACTGCTGCGCGAGGTCGGTCGGCGCGATGCGGGCGGCGTACTCGTCCACGGGGATGGCCACCGCGCCCCCGGTCTGCGCGGCCTGCTGCACCTGTTCGGCCACGGCCGGGCTGATGGCGGCCACCTGCTCGGCCAGGCCGGACTGCATCAGGGTCTGGCCGTCGATGTAGACCGACTGCAGCGGGCCGTCCTCGGTGGCCTTGGCGACGAACTCCTGGAACGTCTCGGGGCTGCGCTGCAGCACCTTGTTGGCTTGGGCCAGGGTGTTCAGCTCTGCCAGCACCTGGTTGCGCAGCTCGGCCTGCCGGGCTTTCTCGGCCTGGTAGTCGGCGCGGTTCACCGCCCAGCCGGCCGCCTTCACCGTGGCCACCTGGGCGCCGCCGCCCACTGCCGTCGCGATGGCCGTTTGTAGCGCCGCGTTCGGGCGCGCGGCCAGGTAGTCGCCGAATGTCTTGTTGGCGTTCTCGGGCAGCACGGCCCATTCGTTCAGGTCTTGCATGGCGGTGGCGATCTGCTCGCCGCCCTGCTCCTTGACCATGTACTCCAGCGCCTTCGCGCCAAACTTGCCGGGCTTGAGCAGGCTGAACAGCGCCGGCATGCCCAGCATTTCGGTGCCGGACTCGATCATGCCCTGCGAGACGCCGAAGACCAGCGCCGGCGTCAGCGGCACGCCCTTGTCGCGCGCCTCGGCGAAGGCTTGCCCGCCAGTGTTGGCGCCCATCGACCACAGCACGGGGGACATGCGCGCGCCCGATGCGGCCGGTCCGCCAGGAACGAGTGCCAGGGGAAGCTGCAGCAGGTTCACGCCGAAAGACTGCGCGCCCGAGTACAGACCGGCCTCCCACACGTTGCCGGCCTTTGGCATCAAGCTGTCGGCTTGGCCGCGCGCGGTCTGGCCAAGCCGCGTTGCCGACTCCACGATGGGCCGGCCCGGAGCGCCCATCAGCTCGCCGGCCGCGCGCACCAGACCCCATGCGCCTTCGTTGAACTTCGGCCCGGCCGACAGCACGGCACTGCCGGTGTTGCCCAGCACGCGCAGGGCCTTTTCCACGCCGGTCAGGTTGCCGATGTCGTCATGGATGACCTTCGACGCCTCCATGTCGGCCAGCATCAGCGCTGTGGTCGGCGCATCGCGCGCGATGGCCTCGAACGGAATTTCTCCCATCACGGCCTGCTTCTTGACGGCCGGCACGTTCAGCGCCGTCAGCGTGGGCACGCCGGTACGCCGCGCGATGCGTTGGGCCTCGGCGTACACGTCGGGGTTGGTGTCGGCCGCCGCCATGTAGCCGAAGCGCGCGGCTGCGGCGCGGTCCTCGGGCGGCTGGGGCGAGAGCATCGCCGCTGCGGCGGCGTCCAGTTCGTTGTCGGTCATCGGGGGATCTGGTTGATCGCGGCTTCTCGTTGCGCGCTCGTCATGGGGCGCGGGCCGGGCAGGGTCGTGGTGCGGCTGCGCCAGTACAGCTCCAGCACCTGTGCATCGCTCGGGTTCTCCACGCCTTGGCGCTTGAGCGCGACATCAATACGCTTGCGGTCATCGCCTGGGATGTCGCCCGGCTTCATGCCGAAGATCGGCGCCGTGGTGCTGGAGAACCAGCCGCGCAGCTGTGTGCTGTGCGCAAACAGGCCGTCCAGGTGCTGCGCCACCTCGGCATCGGTGAACTTCTTGCCCGCCTCCTGCTGCGCGCGGATGAAGTAGTCGTTGACGAACTTGCGCACCGTGCCCACACGCAAGGCATCGTCGCTGCCGTCCTTGGGCGTGGGGTCCATCTTCATCTGCCGCAGCCGGTCGTTCAGCGACGCGTTGATGGCGCTGCTGTTCAGGTCGCCAGCGCCACCCTGGCCGGAGCCTTTGGCGCCAAGCAGCTTGGCCCGCTCGTTCGAGAAGTGCTTGAAATCGGCCTCGGACAGCTCGCGCCGCAGCGCGAAGAACTCGGCTTCGCTCAGGCCCTTGAGCGCCTGCGGGTTCTCGGTCAGGCGCTGGTACAGCAGCGGGCTGGTCACGTCGTCGCCCTTCGCCACCCGGCCGGCGAAGTTCATCACGTTGTCCACCTCCTTTGGGGGGATGGCGGCCACCAGCGCGGGCGGCAAGTCGCTGAACCGGCCACCGTTGCCCATCACGCCGCGCATGGCCTCGGCCACCGCCTCATCGCCGCGCTGCTTGATGGCCTTCTCGTTCTCGTTGAACTGGCGTTCCGCCTCCTGCCTCGCCATCTTGAGGCGGTTGGGGTTGCCCGCCAGGCGCGGGTCGGCGCGCAGGCCGGCGTCGATATCGGCGAACGTCGGTCGCGGACCGGTGCCGCCGCCCGAATTGAGCGCCGCGAGGTTCTTGGTCACGTAGTCCTGCGTCTGCTTGCGGTTCGCGGGCGTGCGGCCGTCGTTGTTCAACTGCCAGAACCAATCGGCCTGCGGCGTTCCAGTCTGCGCCTTGGCGGCGCGGGCCTGCGCTTCATCCACCCAGCGCTCGCCCGCGTTGTAGGCCGCCCACGTCTGGCCCGCATCGCCGTACTTCTTCGTCAGCGCGCCCAGCAGATCGCGGCCCACGCGTGCGTCGTCATCGGGCGTGCCGTTGGATGGCTTGATGCCGTGGCCAGGGTTCTTCGCCGTGGCCGGCATCACCTGCATGATCCCGCGCGCGCCGGCCGGGCTGACGGCGTTCGGGTTGCCGCCGCTCTCGCTTTGGATCGTGATCTGCATCATGCGGTCCATGTCGGTAGGAGCCAGCCGGCGCGAGGCTTGCCCGGCATACTCGCCGCCCACGGCGCTGCCCACCTGCGCATCCACCGCCTTCGTGATGTGGCCGCGCACCGCCAGAATGTCGGCGCCGTCCATCTGATCCTTGTAGCGCTTCAGGTATTCATCGGCATAGCTCGGGTCGTTCTGGTCCAGCGCGGCCATCAGCGCCACCTTGTGCGCGTTGCTGGTCAGCTTGCGGGCCTGCGATTCCTGCCACTCGGCCGATTGACCGGTCAGCTTGGCCTGCCGGTAGACCTCGCTCTTGATGCGCGTCACCGCCGCGTCCACGGCGTCAGGGCTGCGCCAGTTCAGCTCGATGTCGCGCAGGGCCGTGGCCTGCACGCCCTCGGCGACGGAGAGCTGGTAACCCAGGTACTCGCGCGATTCGTGCTGCGCCACGCCGCCACGGAAGTTCAGGCGCATCTCGCCAGCGGCGCGCTGGAACGCGGCCTTCTGCCGGTCGGTGCCCAGCGTGGCCGCGATGTCGCTTTCGGCGGCGGCCAGTTGCTCGTCGTAGTGGTCGGCCAGGGACTTGCCGTCAGGGCGGTCGAAAGCGTTCTTCCCCTTGACCGACAGGTATCCCACGTCCTTGTCGTGCTGGAGCGTGAGCTGCCGCTCCTTGAACTTGTTGGCCGCGTCGGTCAGGCGCAGCTCGTCGGCGCGCGCCTGCATGTCGAGCGCGATCTTGCCCGCCACCTGCCCGGCGCCCTCCAGCGCCTGGCCGAAGCCCTGCAACTGGCGCGCGCCGAAGTCACTGGCCTCGGGCGACACCAGCCGGCCCTGGGGGATGCCGCCCGGCGTGGCCTGCGGGCCTTCGGGCATGGGGACTCGGGGCATCGGTTACCCCTCCAGGATGGAGATATGGAACATGCCGCATGGTGCTGCGCGCGCGCCGCGTCACGCGCACCCGTGGTTGCCAGAAAATACGAAATTTTGTATGATTGTCCCGTGGCCGATCCCAAGCCCATCGAGTTCCGGGGCAGTTCCCTGGATGACCTTCGTTGCTTTCCCCTCGCGGCAAGGCGCGAGGCCGGCCATCAGCTCGATCAGGTACAGAACGGCCAGGACCCGGACGACTGGAAGCCGATGAATACGGTCGGTCAAGGCGTGAAGGAGATTCGGATTCGGGATGCCGCCGGGACGTTTCGGGTCATGTACGTTGCCAGGTTCGCCGAGGCCATCCATGTTCTTCACTGCTTCCAGAAGAAGACGCAGAAGACCAGCAAGGCCGATTTGGACTTGGCGGCGAGGCGCTACCGTGACTTGTTGCAGGAGCTAGGCCGATGAGCAATCAACGATTCGCCAGCATCTGGGATGCCATCGAGGACACCCCGGAGGAAGCGGAAAACATGAAACTGCGCTCCGTCCTGATGATGGCGCTGAAAACCCATCTCACGCGTTCCGGGATGAGTCAGGCACGAGCGGCCAAGGTGCTCGGCGTGACCCAGCCGCGTGTCTCTGACTTGATGCGCGGCAAGATCAATCTGTTCGGCCTCGATGCCCTGGTGAACATGGCGACGGCCGCCGGGCTGCGCATCGAGATGCGCGTGCTCGAAACCGCCTGAACCATCGCCGGGCCTTACCTCCAGCCGTTGTTCAGTTCGTACAGCGCGCCGATGGGGTCGCCAGCCGGCGCCAGGGTGCCCGGCGAGTCCCACGCGCCGGCCTTGCTGAAGTCGTACCAGCCGCTCGCCACCCGCCCCGCGCTGCCCAGCAGCGAGGTGGCCGCCGACAGGCCGGGGCTGATGCCGGCCGCGTTGGCGCGCGACATGGCCGCCTGGCTGCGCGCATTGCTCGCCTGCATGCGCTGGCCGAACGCGGCGCGCATGGCGTTGATCTCCAGCGTGGCGCGGTCGGCCTCGCGCATCGCATCGGTACTGGCCTCCACGTCCGCCGCGCTGCCCTCGTCCAGGGCGATGCCGTTGGCGGCCATGGCGGCGCGCTGGCGGCTCTTGAGCTGGCCGTATTGCGCCGTGGCCTGGGCGATGCGCTGATGGCCGTCGCGCAACTCGGCCTGCGCGCCCAGCTCGGCGATGCGGGCGTTGGCCTCGGCGATCGCGGCCTGCGCGCCCAGGTTGCCCTTCTGGATGCTGGCCTGCGAGGCGGCGCCGAAGGCGGATGCGACGCCGCCCGCCGCTTGCGAGAACAGCGAGATGTTGGCGAGTGTGCCGGAAGAGAAGCCCATGCGCGCATGATCCGGGCCAGCGTGCCCGTCACGCGCACCGGGTCAACCGCCGAAGACCACCTCGGCGGTCAGCGCCAGGATCGTCAGTGGCAGCGGGTCGGTCTGCCGCACGTAGAGCTGGCCGCCGCCCTGCACCCAGTCCGGCTCCAGCGGGATTTCGATCTCGCCGCTGACGAGCGCGGGCGGCGCGCCGTAGGGCTCGACGGTGCGCTGCTTGAACTCCTGCAGCGCGCCCAGGCTTGGGCCGGCGTGGATGCCCGAGGACCGGTGCACGCGCAGCCAGAGCTTGTTGACGTTCTTGACGCGCCCCTGGCCGAATGCGGGGTCGCCGGCGGGCGACACCACGGGCAGCGTGCGGATGCGGGCGTCGATGGGCAGGCCGACGTGCACCGTGGTCGCCGGCCGGGGCAAGGTGGCCTTGCCATCGGCCACCTGCTGCGCGGGCAGCACGGCGCCGTCGGCCAGGATGCTGACCTCGTGGCCGTTCAGGTGGTCGATGCCGGTCACCTCGGACACGGGCGGGTCGTAGTTGCGGGAGCTGCCGCAGTCCACGAAGTAGGCGTTGGCCTGATCGACGGCCTCGTTGCCCACCACGCGCCAGTTCATGCGCTCGATGCAGCGGCGCGTGACGCCGCCCAGCGTGCGCTGGACCACGAGGTAGGGCGTGTCCACCAGGGCCAGCTCGGACACCACGGCCACGCTCTCGAAGGCGCCGCCCTGCGTCTCGTGCGTGTGCCAGGCGCCGATCTGCTGCTCGGGCACGTAGGTCAGGCCCATCAGCTTGCCGGTGCTGCTGACGGCCCATACCACGGGATACGGCGCCTTCATATAGGCCATGTCCACGATGGACGCGACATCGAAGGCGTCGGCGTTGCGCAGGCTCAGGTCGCCCGTGACGTAGCCCTGCGCCTGCCAGTTGTAGCCCAGCTCGTGCACGTGGCCGCCGCGCGCCGCGGCGAACACCACCGAGTTATTGACGATCACCGGCTGCACGTTGTTGGCGCCGACGTAGCTCTGCGGCTTGACGCTGACCGAGGTGGGCGTGATGGCGTCGGAGTTGACCGAGGTCACGCGCCACTCGGTCGAGCTGGTCAGCAGCAGCAGGCTGGACAGCGGCACGATGTGGCGGATGGCGTTGACCTGCTGGGCCGCCACGCGGAACGCGATGCGGTCGTCGTCCCGCACGGGGACGCTGTAGGTCATGGCGTTCTCGGTGCCGGGCCGGGTCATCCAGACGTTCTGCGGCTTGAGCGCGGCCCCGGCGAAGACCTTGCGCTGCTCGTAGTAGCCCACGGCGGCCGGCCAGTCGCTGGCCAGCGTGGCGTCGTACCGCGGCGGCACCCGGCTCATGTCGGGCGCGATGTTGTCGTCCACCATCGCCGGGTCGGAGATGCCGACGATGCGCCCGATGAAGCCGTAGGCGCCGCCCTGGCGCTTGTAGACGATGTACTCGCGCGCGCCGGGCGTGGCGGCCATCACCTCGATGGTGTTCTTGTTGCCGGTGACGAACAGGTTGTTGTCGATCTCGGGCAGCTCCGCCGGTAGGGATTCGGCGCCGTCGCTGTCGCGCACCCAGGTGACGGCGTAGCGGTACTTCAGCGTCGGCGGCATGCCGGTGGCGACGGTGGCGTCGGCGGTGGCGCTCACCGTCGCGGGCGGCGGCGCGAAGTCGATGGGCATCAGTTGCCAGTCGAGCGCGCCCAGGCGGCGCAGCTCGTGCGGCGGCGCGCCGGGGTGCACCAGGGTCACCACGTCGGCCGACTGGACGTAGTGCACGTCCATCAGCATGGCCTCCGACCACGGCGCGGCGATCTCGTAGGGCACCGGCCCGTCCATCAGCGTCTGGCCCAGCGTGTGGAAGCGAATGTAGTGGTGCCCCAGCTCGATCACCATCGTCTGGTCGATCGAGAAAATGAACGGGATCAGCCGCGCCTTGCGGTCGTTGTACTTGGCGAAGGCGACGAAGGTGGTGCCGGGCCGGTTCTCCACCGCGCCCTGGGGCCGCGCCATGAAGTTGACGCACTCGGCCAGCCCGGTCTGGTACTTGCCGTCGTCGATGCGGCCCCACATCTCCTTGGACACCTCGCCACCGGCGAAGCTGCGGGAATACAGGCGTTGCGTGGCCATCAGGCGCGCCCCGCGATCCACGCCGGCACGTGCGCGGGCGCGGTCTGCCGGCCCTGGTTGGCGTCCGCTTCGGCCGCCTTGCCGGCCTGCGCCAGCGCCACCTGCAACAGGGCCTTGGCCGTGCCGGCGCCGGTGTCGCCCTTGATGATGGGGCCGGCGATCATCGAGGCCAGCCAGTACGACAGCGCCAGCCTGAACAGCGGCGGCAGCACCTGCGGCATGGGCGCGGAGCGGGTGTAGCGCGCGAACGCCGTGGCCGCGTGGGTGCAGATGACCGTGGGGCTCACCGCGCCGGCCTGGCGCTCGTAGTCCACGGGCGGGCCGTCCGCCGCCTCGCTCAGGTGCCAGATGCGCAGGCAGGCCACCGGCTCGGCGAACACGCTGGCCCAGCCGGGCCGCGTCTCGGCCAGCGGTGCCAGCGCCTCGGTCAGGGTGGCGAAGCCCCAGGGGTGGAACTCCAGCAGCGCGCCCATCGCCAGCGGGTACATGTTGGCGCAGAGCTGGGCGTAGACGGAGCCCTCGGGCGGGTCGACGGCCGAAATGGTCGCGGCCTGCCCGATGTGGGACAGCGCCAGGTTGCACACGTCAACGGTAGGGGTCATGCGCTTCTCACGAAAAAGAAGGGGCGCGATGCCCCTTCAAAATTGGTCGCAACAACCAATGGAGACAATCAGGCCAGGGGCGGTTCGGGCTTCTCGCGCTTGGGCGGTTTCTTCTCTTCCTGCGCGGCGGCGGGCTCGAACCAGGTGGCGCGCTGGCCCTCGGGCACGTCGAACACGTCGCCGGGGGCGCGCAGCGCGCCGTGGTAGCCCTGCTTGGATGCGATGACTTTCATGGCGGCGGCTCCGGTCAGGCGATGCGCGGGCTGTCGGGGTACGGCGTGTTCTGCTGGACGCCGGTCACCACCTGCGCCGAGAACTTGCCGGCCGTCAGCGGGCCGGTGCCCACGGTGTAGTTCACGCGGCAGTAGCGGCGCAGCCGGGTCGGCATGGGCAGCACGACCTGCTGGCCGGCGCCCAGCGCGGCCTTGGGCGTGGCGCCCGTGGCCACCACGTCGGCCCAGGTCGCGTTGTCGGCCGAGTCCTGCACGGCGAACGTGATGGTGGCGGCGCCGGCCGCGGTGGCACCCTCGTCCACCGTGATGACCATCTTCGTGAGATCGTCCATGCCGGTGTTCGGGTTGCCCTGGCCGAAGTCGATCACGTCGGTGGACGCGGCGCTGGCGGTCACGGTCTGCGCGTCGCTGACCTGCAAGAATTTGTCGATGTACATGCGTCTCTCCTTGGGTTCAGACCACGCGGGCCTCGGTCAGCAGCAGCGCGTCGGTGCGGCGCACCGGCACGCCGTCGAAGGCCACCACCTGCTTGCCGGCCACGGTGTCCATGGTCAGCGTGGAGTTGGCCACCTTGTTGGTGATCTGGCGGCGCAGGAAGCTGCGAATCTTGCGCGGCGCATAGAAGGTCGCGCGGCCCATGCCCAGGTTGGGCGGAATCTCCACGGCCTGCGTCAGCAGGTCGATCAGGTCCGCGCCGGCGCTGGCGTTCTTGGTCAGGTCGGATACGTCGATGTTGGCGATGCGCACCGCGTAGCGCCAGTCGCGCAGCGTCAGGCCCAGGTCCCACTTGTAGTGGGTGCGGTAGCCCTGGTAGCGGCCGCCAGCGGCGTCGAACAGCGTGTGCTCGCCCAGGTCGCGGCTTTGCAAGCCGGCGTAGCTGCCCTTGGGGTAGATGCCGTGGCAGGTGTTCGGACCCCACACCACCAGCCAGATGCTGGCGTTGTCGTTGCCCGTGCCGCCGGCATCGACGATGTTCTGGCCGTTCTCGGCCGCCAGCGAGCTGTAGCGTGGCACCAGGCCCATGAAGCGCTCGGGGTCCAGGCTGGAGTCGCCGTAGAACAGGGTCTGCGCCATGGTCTGGTTCAGGCCCTCGACGAACGCGCGGTCTTCCGACAGGCGCCAGGCGGCGCTGTTGTCGTTCAAATCGGCCAGGGCCTTGTCGACCTCGGCGTAGGTCTCCAGCATGCCCATGCTGTCCTTGACCTGCGCGGTGCGCGACTTCTCGGGCGGCACGCCGTAGTTCAGCTTGCGCCAGGTGCCGACGGGCAGGCCGGTGCGCACGGTGGTCTTGTGCTCGGTGAATCCGTTGGCCTGGATCATCGTCATGTCTTCCAGGACCTCGTTGGTCTCCTTGAGCATCTCGACGATCTGCGGATCGACCTTGCCATCCGGCGTCAGGCGCGAGGCCACATCGGCCAGGGTGGGGTTGGTGGTGTTGAGGACGGGCATCGTTGCTCCTTCAGGGGTTCATGTTGGACGCGGTGTAGAGGCGGCGGGCGTCGCCGCTGGCGGGCGGCGCGGCCTTGCCGGCCACGAAGCTGTCTTCGCTGATCGCCTTGCCGGCCTTGACGAACATCCGGATCACCTCCGGGTGGTTGCCCAGGCCGGTCTGGTTCATCAGCGCTTTCAGCTCGGGCGACGCGAACGTGTCCATCGCCTTCTTGGCCAGGCCCAGGTTCTCGGCCAGCTTGTCGCCGCCGAATTCCTTGTCGGCGGTGGACTGCTCGCGCCACTGCTCGTGGACGGCCTTGATCTGTTCGGCCTGGCGCTGCGCCAGATGCGGCGCCATCTTGTCCACCACCTTTTGCGCGGCGTCCTGCGTCAGGCCCAGCTCCTTGGCGACACCGGCGAAGGCGTCGGCCGTGGCGCTGTCCAGCTCGTGGCCCTCGGGCGCGGTGAACGTGTAGCTCTCGGGGGCGGCAGGCGGCGCGGCAACAGCGGGCGGGGCGGCGGGCGCCGGAGCGGCAGCAGCGGAAGCCGGCACCGGAGCAGCGGTGGGCGCGGGTGCGCCCGCCAGCGGGGCTGGAGCGGCGACCGGCGCGGCGACCGGCGCGGCGGCAGGCGGTGCGGGGGCGGCGGGCGCGGGTGGTGGCGCCGTCATCAGCGATTCATCGGCCATCGTCTTGGTTCTCCTGGATCATTTGCGCGTAGCCGCCGGGGCTGGCGGCCAGCAGGTCGTTCAACAGGTTCAGGCCCGTGTTGCGCTCGCCTTCGCGGAAGGCCACGGTCGCGGCGTCCAGACCCGGCAGGTAGCTGATCCGGAAAACGCCCGCCAACCCCAACAGCCGCCACGCCACGCGGCGCCCGTGCGGGTCGGCCAGCAGCCGGCGCAAGTCGTCCAGCGCCGGATCCCGGGCCTGCTGCGCCTTCTCGTTCAGCTCGTTTTCGTCCATGCCCGGCAGTGTCCGGCGGCCCGCGCGCGTCACGCGCACCCCCCTACTGCGCGGCCTGCGCAAGGTCGGTCAGGGCGTTGGGTTTGCTGGTGTCCACGCCGCCCAGCTTGGCCGCGGCGCCGGCCGCCTGCTCGGCCATGGCCGCCTGCTGCATCGCGGCCTGCTGCTGGGCGCGCTGCTGGCGGATCAGCGCCACCTGCTCGCCGGCCACCACGATCTGCGGCGGCACGCCCAGGCGGTCGGCGTAGTAGTCGGCCCACTGGTCGGCGTCGAGCTTGTCCAGCACGTCGGGCTTGACGGCGGCGATCTGGCCCAGGGCCATCACGTAGCGATCCACGCTGCCGGTGGCCGTGGCGCGCTGGGCCTGGGCCAGTGCGGAGACGAACTCGACGTTCAGGTTCCGTCCCTGCAGGTCGGGCGGCGCGGGCGGCACGATGCCGGCCTCGACCATGCGCGCGAAGGTGACCTCGACCAGGGGGGACAGCATCTCGCCGTGCAGGCGCTCCAGCACCGGCCCCAGCATCAGCATCTTCTCCTGCTGGCGCGCCAGGATTTCGGTGGCCGTCATGGAGGGATCGTCGGCGCGGCGCTGCGCGATCATCATGAACAGGTCCACGAACAGCGCGCTGTTGATGCGCTGGCGCACGTCCTGCAGGTCCAGCAGCAGGTGCTGGAGGTTGAGGCTCACGTCGAACAGGCTGCGCACGGCCTGCTGCGTGCCGGGCTGGTCCACGAACGTGATGCCGCCGGGCAGCATGTTGCCGCGCTGGTTCTTCAGCATGGTCGGCGCCTGAAGGGGCGGCAGCGTCATGTAGTCGATGGCCTGGCTCTTGCGCCGCTGCTGCTGCTGGAGCTGCTTCACGTCGCCCAGCGCGTCCATGGCCGGGCTGGCGCCGTAGATGTCCGACCCATAGGTGCGCCAGCGCGCGCACAGCGCCGGGAATTCCTGGTAGCCGCTCTCGCTCAGCACCTTGTCGCCCTCGGCGCCGGGCTCCAGGTACACGCTGCGCCAGGCCATGTGGCGCGCGTCGCGCTTGCGGGTGTCGCGGTCGTGGCGCGGCTCGATGGCGTGCACCACGGGCACCCAGGCGTCGTACCGGCCCTCGTCATGCAGCCGGCGCACGGCCTGCGAGCATGCGGCGTGGCCGAAACGGCGCACCATCTGCTCCACGGTCATCGAAAACTCGCGGTACAGCGTGTCCACGGTCTGGCCGTTGCCGCTGCCGATGGTGTACTCGCCCACCGTCAGCGGGTGGTGCGACAGCACGGCGCCGAAGTCCGGCTGCACCACGGTGGCGCAGGTGCCGAAGGCGCCCAGCTCCTCGTAGCAGGTGTGCAGCGCCCGGTAGGTGTTGGAGCGCGCCATCACCATGCGCATCAGCTCTTCCACGTCGTGCAGCCACTGCTTGACGGACGCGGACTCGTCCAGCTTGGGGTCGCTGGTGGTCAACCGGAACCACGGATTGCCGGGGCTGGTCATGCCCGCGTGCAGGCCGGAGCCCAGCGTGGACAGCGCCAGGACGCCGGTGTTGTCGATGATGCTCTGATCCTTGCGCTCGCCCCGGTTCGCCTCCGCCGATTGCAGCGCCTGGCCGGCGCGCGGCTTCATGTAGCGCACGATCTCCTGCCAGTGCGGCACCCAGGACGAGCGCTCGGACTTGAGAGCCTCGTTGCGGCGCAGGATGCGCGTGCGGGCGGTGGCGTCGAGCATCACTGGCCCAGCAGCGTGCTTTTGCCCAACGTCAGCGCGTTCGGATCCACGCCCTGCGGCCCGGTCAGCATGGTCGAGCCGCCGCCCGGCAGGGCGTTGGCGGCGGCGGGCTTCTTCTGGTTGGTGCGGTTGAACGCCTGATCCGCCGCCTTGGCCTCGTCCTCGGCTTGCTTGGCCGCCTGCTCGGCCGCCTGCTTGGCCTGCGCGGCAGCGGCCTCCTGCGCGTCCTTGGCCTGATTCTTCTGGCGCCGCGCGCCGTCGATGGATGCGGCCACGCTGGCCACGCTGGCCGCGGCGGCGATGGCGGCTGCAACTGCTGGTGGCATGCTCAAAGCTCCTTCATGACGTGTTGTTCAAGCGGCGAATACCCATGTCGCCCCAGCATCTCGGCCAGGGGCGTGCCGGTACGGCACGCCCAGATGAACCGGCTCGCCCCGCGCCGCTTCGCCTCGGCCTCTGCCGCCGCGATCAGTCGGCCGGGAACCACGCCGCAGCGGCGCGAAGGCGGCACGAACAGCGCATCGCTCATGCCCAGCACAACGGCCGGGTTGTGCGGGCTTGGCGCAACCGTGATGCTGGCGTAGCCCGCCAGCTCCGCGCCATCCAGCACGGCTACCGCGAAGATCAACCCCGCCTCATGCATGCGCTGGTACAGCGCCGCGCACGGCGCCAGTTCAAACCCCGGATCGACCTCGCGCCAGTGCGCCGCCAGCAACGGCCGCGCGCGCTCGATCCACTCGGCCGGGTTGACGATGCGGTACTCCATGCCCAGCAGTGTCTGGCGCCCGGCCGGCGTCACGCGCACCCGTCAAGCGAAGGGGTCGTAGTCGAAGCCCTTGAGCCTGGATTCAATCCCAAGCTCGCGCGCTGCCCGCTCCCCGGCGGTGAGCTGCTGCACCGGGAAGGCGAACGACAGCGCCAGCGCATCCGCCCGGTTCGGCGACGGCACGCCGCGCGCCTTCATCTCCTTCTTGGACTCAAGCTGCAGCTTGCCGTCCAGGCGCGGCACGATCTCGGGCGCCTGCAATTCGTCGCGCAGCATCGGGTCTTCGGGGATGGCGCCGCCCTCCTTCAGCCAGTCGCGCATGGCCTTCCAAATCTCGGCGCGCTTGTTCAGACAACCCACGTCGCCGGAGGCCGAGGCAAACCACACCAGCACCCAGCCGCGCCCCATGGCCCGGCCAGCGGAGACGATGCCCGTCCCAAAACCGGCATCGACGAACACCGCATCCGCCTTGTGCTCATCCTCTAGCCGGGCCACGATCTGCGCCACCACCAGGTCGTTGTCGTTCTTGGCCATGCGGTGCAGGACTTGGAACATCAGCCCCTGGCGCATGCCGATCACCAGCTCGTCGTCGCCCTCCCAGGCCGGATCGACGGTCAGGATCACAGGGGCGAACGCGTACTGGCCCTCGGCCAGGTGCCGGCCATAGGCCGCCGTCACGTCCGCCTCGCCGATGAACTGCCGGCTGGACATTCTGGGGAACATGCCGCGCACCCGCACCTTGAAAAAGTCGCTGTCCTCGCCGTAGTCCGCCGCCCACTTGGCCATCTGCTCCTTGTTCGTGCCCTCCACGCAGCGGCTGTCGATCTGCCGGCCCAGCCAGCGATGGCGGTAGCGCCGGAAGCACTCGCGGAAGCGGCCCGTGTTGCGCGTGGGGTTGCCGAACGCCACCCAGATGATCTCCGTCCCCTCATCGGTCAGCGCACCCTCGGCCACCTCCCACACATTGTCCGCGATGGCCGACGCCTCGTCGAACACCAGCACGATGCGCTTGCCCTTGTTGTGCAGGCCGGCGAACGCCTCGGTGTTGTGCTCGCTCCAGGGCACGAAGTCCGCGCGCCAGTTCCTCGCATGCGCCGCATCACGCGACGCAATGCTGGTGGCGTTCACGTCGAACCAGGGCGACGTGAGCGAAAGCCGCTGCCACTTGCCCACTTCGGGCGAGGTCTTCGTGCGCAACTGCGTGTCGGTGTTGGCCGTGATCACCACCTTGCAATCCTCGCAGGTGCTTAATGACCAGTTGGTCAGCATGCCGATAAATGCCGATTTGCCGATACCATGTCCTGATGCGCGCGCGATAAGTATCGGATTGCAGCGCCGGGCAGGATCGCGCAGCGCCTGGCCTATCTCGTCCAGTGCTTCCCGCTGCCATCGACGCGGCCCGTCGTAGTCTGCAAGCTCACCCGCGCCCCAGTCGTAGGCCATGAGTGCCCAGCGCAGCGGGTCTTTGTCGCAGCCCGCCGCCAGGTCGATGACCTCCTGATCCACATCAGCCGCCACGCGCTCGCGCCCTTGCAAGACGGTCCGCCAGCGTGGACGTGACGTTCACATCCACCTTGTCGCGCCACGCGCCCACATCCACGTGCCGGCCGATCAGCTCCAGCACCTTCAGCCGGTCAGCCAGCTTCACCTTGCGCAAGGTTGCCCCCGCCTCGCCATCCTGCCCCACCTCCTCGGCGAACTCGACGCCAGCCACCAGGCCGCGCCGCCACACCTCGGGCCACCGATCGACCGTGAGCATGCCGCCGTCAGGGCCGCACAGGTCGGCCATGTCCGCATCAGCCATGGCTGCAAGACGCCGGAGCACCCAGTCCGCGTTGATCTGGGTGCGATCGGCCCGCGCCTTCAGGCCCTCTGCCATCGCGCGCTGCACGCGAGGATCGCTCAGGAGCACGCCGCGCCGCGCAGTAGTCGCGCTGTAGCCCGCACGCAGGGCGGCCTGCTCGGCATTCAGGTCCACCATGTATTCCGCGACAAATCGCTCCTGCTTCGGGGTCAGCGTCATGTTGCTATTTCACCAGCGCGCGCAGAGATCACGCGCACACCTGTACGCATCAAATGCAACCGGGTGCGCATCAGATTTGCAAATTCCCCTGAGTGAAAGGCCGTGCGCATCAACGCATCTCCTCCAGCGCGCGGCGCACAAACTTCGAGCCGCCCAGCCGGCGCAGCTTGGACCGCTCGGCCAGTGTCAGGCTCACCCACGCCCGCACGCGCTCCCGCTGCGATGGCGGCCGATTGACGGTCGGCCCCACCTGGCCGCGCCGGGAGCCATCCACGATCCCCTTCACGCCCGACTTGCTGATCCGCCACTTGCGCGCCAGCGCAGCCAGGGACATGCCCGCCTCGCGGTCGGCCAGCAGTTGGCCGACCTCTGCATCGGTCAGCACTGCCCGGTGGTGGCTCTCGCCAATGCGCCGTCCATCCTCGTTGACGCGTACCCATGTCTTCATTGGTTCACTCCAAAAGCAACCGTGCTCAGGCTCTAGACGCTATCGTCCAACCCGTTTTTCATCGCCCGCTAACAAAGCCTACGCGCCGTTCTGACGTGACGGTCAAATCCCCGGCGTTGCCGGCGCTGGTGTACTGCTCTTCGATGGTGCGCGGTTCGTTCAAGTGATTTCCCCCGTCTCTGGATTGATTTCCCATTGCCGCGAATCGCGCAGCTCTACGCCGTGCTCGGCACAAAACGCCAGCGTGTATTCGATCAAGCTGCTGGCGCGCTGGCGGCTCATTCGCGCCGTGCTTTCGCGCAGGTTCACCAGCTCACCCTCAAGGCCCGGCACCACATCGGCTTCCTGCTTGGTGGCCTTGGCGTGGCCGCTCACCAGCAGCACCTTCCATTCATCGGCTTTTCGGGGCTTGCCGAACCACTCAATCCCTGAACGCGCGATGTCCCCGCACAGGGCGTGGAAGTGGGCGTTCTGATCGAGTGAGCGGCTCTCTGGCCGCACCTCCAGCACCAGCCGGTGCTCGGCCAGCAGCAGGGGTTTTGCATAGCCCCAGGCGGCCTCGATGGCCTGGTGGCCCTGCTGCGCGTTCCATAGCCGGGCGGTGAAGCGGTCAGGCATTGGCGGCCTCCGCAAACAAATCCGCAATCTCAGGCACCTCGCGCTCGCAATGCGGACTGCACCACAGCGTTTCGCTGGCGCTGTTTTGCACCGCTTCGTCGGTCAGTGCATAGCCTTTGCGGGCCGTCCATTTGCGGATATGCCAACCGTGATCCAACAAGGCGTCGTGTTCGCCAGCGTGGCCGCAAAGCACGATCCGCAGCTTGCGGTTGTAGCCGTTTTCCGCGCACCAGGCGCGAACATCATCGGCTATGCCAAGCCCCATACCGCCGTTTCCGTAATCCATCGCGCCCTTCTCGTATGGCGGGTCTAGAAACAGCCCAGTCACACCGTGGCGCGTGGTCACGGAATCTTTGACAACCCGGCTCCAGTCGCCACACGTAACCCGAACGTCACGCATGCGATCTTGTAGCGCGCGCATCCAATCGCGGATGAATGCGGTGCGCGGATGCTCGCCTCGCCCGGCGTTGCCCAAATGCGGGAGTTTGCGGTTGATGCCTTGCCCGGCGTTGCCCAAATGCGGGAGCTTCCGGTTGATGCCCTGCCCGGCGCTCAAGTGAGGCAACTTCCGGTTGATGCCCTGCCCGGCGTTGCCTTTTACCAGCCGCTCGCCGTCGTGTACCCACGGCCCCGTGCCGCTGCACCAGCCGCTGCCAATCCAGTTACAGGTGCCCCAACACCACCATCCGGCAATTTTCGCGTCGTACCAATCCGGGTCGGCGTGCAGGCGCTCGGTCATGTTTTCGCGCTGGCGCACCAGCCACGAATGACGGGCGAACAGATCGTTTTCATTGCACGGCCAGTCTGCATGAAAGGCCACCGCATCAGCATCGTGTGCGACAGCGCGCCAGAAGTTGGCAATGAAACCGTCGAAGTCGTTGATGGTTTCGACGCGCTTGCCATCTGGAGCGGCCAGCAGCATCGCGGCGCTACCGGCAAAGGGCTCGACGTAGTTCTCGACTTCGCCAAACGCATCCCACACCTGATCGGCAGCGCGAGACTTGCCGCCAAAGTACGGGAAAGGGGCCACCAATTCAGGCATTCGCCCGCTCCTTCACCACCAAAGCCCCTGACTCGACCAGCGCCTGATACGTGCGGATGCACGCCCGGTTCCACATGTCCCGGCGCTCGGCTTTCGACATGTCCTTGCCCTGATCCAACTCACGATGGCAACCGACGCACAGCGCCGCCAGCAGCGCGTCAGACACTTTCATGCCCATGCCCTTCGACTCGTTGCGGTGTGCCGCCTGCGTACACCCTTCGCGCCCGCAGTGCTGGCATGGAAGATCAGCAACGGCGCGGCGCAGCTTTTCACTTCTGAACATGAAGCGCCCTCCGATACGGCCAGGCCACCATCGCACCGTCCCGCTCGTGCTGATTGCTGCGCCCGACCCAGCCCGTCACCTGCCGAAACTGATCGGCATCCAGCTTCGATCCCTTGCCCTTCGGGCTGATGCCATGAGCCGTGATGCGCAGCTCGTCGCACAGCTCCACGATCAAGCTGCACCAGGCGTCCACCTGGCCCAGGCTGCGCGCCGTGGCGAGCTTGGCGCCCAGCGTCGTTTTGACGCGAGCGCCCCAGATCCGGGACTGCAGGCGGCTGTCCTCGAACACCACCATGTCTGGCACCACCTCCCGGATCAGCGCCTGAATCTCGACCGGCGCCACTGTGCGCAGTGCCCGTAGCGCGCCATCGCGGTACAGCGCCGTGCCGGTGGCTTGGCCGGGGTCTATGCCCATCACGATCATGCGTAAATCTCCACCCCAACCACATCGGCCATCGCCGCCACGCCATCTTTCACCCGCTGCGACAGCACAGACGCGCCGTAGCTCACGCCCATCCCCAGGCCAACGTGGTCAATCGCCAGCGTCTGCGCCTCCTTGGCCAGCGCGTACATGCGCGAGGTCTGCCCCGCCTGCCACCTGCCACCGTCAACCGACATGGCAAGCAAGGTGCGCAGCGCCGCGTGCAAGCGCTTGGTGCGCTCCACGTCGGGCAGTTGCATCGACACCTCCGCGCCCAGGCCGACAACGAACACGAAGTTCGCCAGCAAGTCCCGGTCAACCGCACCATCGGCCGTCAGGTGCGCCTTGATGGCGATGTCGCGCAGCAGGGCGCCCATGCGCTGCTTTGCCACGGCGCGGGCAATCGGGTTTTCGCGCGAGCGATTCAGTCGTGCCATTCGCCATCCTCCCCAGTATTGCCACGCGATAACTGCTCATTCAAATCGGCCCGCAGCCGCTCCCGGCGCCCATCGACCCGCTTGTCGCCCAGGTAGGCGCGCACCCAGGCGCGGCCATGCTGCGGGTCTTTCGCCGCGCGGATAAGCTCGCGCACTTCGCATCTGTGGCGTTGCTCTTCGAGACTCATCGCGCCCACAATCCGGCCCATGGGCTGCTGTAGTCCTTCCACAGACGCCCGCCCTTGATCGCGCCTACCGTGGACAGCTTCATTCCCGTTTCGCGCGCGATTTGCTTGTAGCTCTTCGTGCTGGCCTTCACCTGCGCCACCAAATCGGAACCGTATTTCGACCGATCGCGCTTGGCTGCAGCCAGCTTGGCCTTGGTGGCAACGCTGTGTTTTGGCCCATTGCTGCCCTTGGCCTTGTGCACTACCTGGCAGGCCGGCGCCATGCAGGTTTCGTGCTCGCACTTGGCCCGCACGGTGTCTCGCTTACCCAGCGTTTTGCCGGTGCGGATGCGGTACAGCTCGCGCCGCACGAAACCTGC